>Ga0164242_10001777_pt1 | contig 25298 bp, 13 predicted proteins | sample OricomgcompostMG_FD_108783 | JGI IMG/M metagenome (GOLD analysis project Ga0164242, IMG submission 108783) | Miracle-Growth compost microbial communities from Emeryville, California, USA - Original compost - Miracle growth compost (MG) ...
CTGCCCGCCTGATCATAATTTCAGGCCTTTTATTAATTGCTGTATAAATAGATTAATGTCCCATTGTGAGGCCACTGCCTCATTATTATCCAGCCGGGTCCACATGTAGGGAGGTGGCCCAAATTCCGGTGTGACGGTAATCATTTGAGCACCCTGGTCTATCTTTTTTTTAATAATAGCTTTCCATAACTTACTAAAGTAGGTGAGTGGCTCAGCATATTGATTCAGCCGTGGATCGGGAACCTGTGGTCCCTCTGGGAATCCGACACGGGCATGTATGTGTGTGGTCCGGTTGATCGCTTCTTGTAATACGGGTGCGAAGTTTTCCAGATAACTTTCTGTAACACAAACCCAATGGGAAAAATCTGCGGTGATTTGAAAATCTGGCCGCAGATCAAATAGGTTTTGAGCGGCGCCCGGGCAGAACAACATCCTGCCCCGATGCGTTTCATGTGCTACGGTATAGCCTGTTTGGCTTTCGAAGTCCTTGGCTGTGTCTAAAACCTGCAACTGGTCGTCCAAACAAAAATAATCCTTTCCAGAATGAGAGTTAATGGTTAATGGATTGACCTCTGCTGAAATATTTAAATAATAGTCGAAAGATCGACAGAATTCATGGATATTACTGCCTGTGGCTTGGTGCTGATGGCTAACTATTTTCAGATCGTATTTTTCCAACAGCTGAAGCAGATGGCTACGCTCTTTTTGGCTTTCGGGAACCCACATATCCACACCATCATAGCCATCTGCTTTTACATGATGGAGGAAACGCTCCAATTCAAGATGTTCTGATCCCCACAAAGGGCACAATAGGTATATATTTATTTCTGGCAAGGGTAAATCAAAGGGTTTTGTTGGTTATCATTTAATAAGCTTCCTACCTGCAGGTTATTTACCTGTTCATCACTCAAAATGTTCTGTATCCCATTATAGGTGGCTCCATCTGGCATATAAGCACAGGTCATTGCTCTTCTGAAACCATTGGTCATATTTGCGCCTGCGCCGTGTATGGTAAGCCCGTTATGAAAGGAACAGCTTCCAGCTTTCATGGGAGCTGCCACAGAGGACATTTTACTTAATGCAGGATAAACCGTAAAGATGGAATCCATGTTTTTGCCGATGTTTGCTGTTTCAAATCCAGTATAGAGGTCAGAACGGGGAATAAAATACAAGCATCCATTTTCGAGCGTCGCATCATCAAGTGCCACCCAGATGGACAGTGCCCTGCGATCACTAAAGGACCAAAAGGGTGTATCCAGATGCCAGGAAGTCGGATTGGCCCAGGGACGCTTGATTAATGCCTGGTCATGCCAGATTCTGGTGCCTTCCCAGCCTGCCAATTGGCTGACCATTTTCCCTAATTGCTCATCCAACATGATTTGTCTGACCTTTTCATTGGTCTGCCAAAGATTGATCATTTGATCGAATACTTTTCCAAAGTATTCACTTTCTTTATTGATCCCATCGTCTTCTCCTGTTATTAACTCCTTGCCGGGCATTTTTCTTCCTTTTCTCTGGTCGATGGCTTCACTTACGGCGCTTCGCCAAAAATCGAGTTCTTCCTGGGTCAGAAAATCCTCTACCACCAGAAAACCCTCATGTCTGAACTGGTCAATCTGAACTTGATCCAAAACTGTATTCATTTTTTTGATTTTAATTTTTAATTAATGTAGATACCTTAAATAATGTGCTGACTGACTCCGATTATGGAACATGTTTAATGGTTAGTGTGATTTTTGCCGCAGGAATGTTATTAATGATCAATTTTCCCGCACCGGCTGTAAGTGTTTGTTTTTTAACACCATTGATGAGTACTTCATAATGGCCCGTGGCGGATAAACCATTTAGCACCAGGGGCTTTTTTGACGGAATCCTTAATATGAATTCAATTAGCTGTTCATTCCAACGTTTCATTTTCAATACAGAACCAGCTGTCGGATTTTGAGGCAAAAGGGCGTAACAAGTGTCTTGATCCCCCGGATAAAAGCGTATGGCTTTTGCTACCTTCGATACACCAAAGGTCGTATTGGCTAATAATTTGCTTTGCCCAATACTGACCTGGCAATAATGGTTAAAATAGGAAAGTGCAAACTTTTTGCCGCGAAGCGTATACACGAACTGGGACCCCTCTAAGGCCGCAGGCAGGTGTGGTGCAATGGTCAGGCGATTCCATCTAGGCTGGATGCCAAAAATATCGCTGTATAGGGCAGTGATACCGGTTGCATTCCCCGCCAGAATATCATTTCCCTGTCCCTGTTGGTGGATTCTGTCATAACGTTGAAAGGACAGGCCGTCTTTTTTATACTGTGCCAGTAATTTCTGAATATAATGAACGGCCAGGTCTTTATTAAAGGCAGCATAGGATTTTACGCCTAAATACCCCCATGTTAGGAATATATCCCCGTTTTCGTAGTTAGGGAAAGGCCAGTTGCCAGCTGAAACTTCGTCTTTTCTGTAAGAAGAAAAACAAAGTGGCCAGTGAAAAAGCTGTTCTTTTTCCATTTTACTTTCAATCTGGGTTAAGATCTGGGCTATTTTGGCAGAATCATCACAAATGCCAAATGCTATCACTGCAAATTGTACGGGAGTAACGAGGTTGTCGCCGTGGATTGAACCGTCCTGATCTCGCCAGTAGGCAAATTGATTTTTTTGGGGCATCCACAGGCCACCTTCATTTACTGGCTTATTAAAAGCTGTTTTAAGCCTTTGGGCGATCAGGCGGTACCGTTTTGCAGCTGCTTTATTTTTTAAGATTTCCTCACAATCAGCCCATTTAATAAGGGCGCCATACATCTGCGCATTTACAAAGGCATTCTCATAGCTGGCCCAGACGATGTCCAGCCAGTCGCTGCAGGTGGCATCCCGGATATTTTTATTTTTCATTTCAAAGGTGCCATTGTTGTTTTCATCGCGGCGGATTAGCCATTCCAACGCTTTTTCGCAACTTGGCTGGTGTGTTTTTAACCACTTAATATTACCGGTCAGGTTAAACAAGTCGGATACATTAATGACATACCCCGGTTGGCAGTCAATCGTATATCCCCATTTAGCCTCGTAATAACCCGTATGGGCATTATATGTTCCAGGCATTTCATCTCCCGGTTCATTATGCCATCTGGAAAGTACCCGTCCATCGGGTTGAATTGCCAGTCGCATTTCTCTGTCAAGGGTTGCTTCAAGGCTCTTATTATAATTCGTGTCCTCCAGAGCCATGGCTATTTGAGCAAAGAAAGGCTCATGCAGGCATTTCCAATTGGTCAGCCAGCCATTCCCTCCAACAATACTATCATCTACCACGCCATATCGGGCAGTGGTATTTAATAGATCTCTGACTGCAGCAGCATCAATGCCTGCCAGATGTCCTCTTTCATATTGATCGAAGTAATTTTCATACTGTAGCGCATAGGTGACGCTGACATTGCCTTTATCTACCTTAAAAGGGGCAAATACGTCAGATTTGCCAGCAACAAATCTGTCTAATCGGTATCTTTGTGCTAATGACTGAGGGGAGACCAGATTTGTCATGCTGAACGCATGGGCGGGCGTTTGTGTATACTTGGTTGCAATATGGGTTGCTGATTTACCTGTTGGATCCTTCACTGGTTGAATAGAAATGCCATCACCTGTCTTTTTGTTCCAAAAAGTGGTTCCTCCAGCATGAACACCATAAGTATCATTCATTCCCTTTAGATATTTGCACCAGATAATGCCGCCATTATTGATAATGCCACCTTCCCATACAGACAAATCCTTAAAGTTCCATTGAGGGTAACTCATATCTTCTACAATCAGTGCACGATCATACGTTCTGTCAATTTTCCAGAGAATTTTCTGCTGCCTTGCAATAAAAGTCCAGTTTTCTGTCGTTTTTATATCCCGGTTGCCATTATTTGTTGTCAAATGGACTTGTTTGAGGGTGACGCTGGAATCCGTTAATACCAGCTGAGGACCAATTTTATTGCCTGCAGAGCTGAATTTTGCGGTACCAATTTGAAGTCCTGTAAAAGCACCAGAGGTGGAAAGGACTTGCGTTCCTTTAAGTGACAAGGATTGAATTAAACAACCCTTCTTGTATTCAATGGCCAAATTAAGATCGCCACTTTTTGTGCTAATTGATATCACGGATTTCGCTTTGTTGACATAAATCTGCTGACCGAATAAATTACTGGTAATCATTAATATAAAAAGAAGCGCCAGCATTAGACAACTGGTTTGTCTGTACATGCTCCTATTTGTTGTTGATATATACATATTTCGTTTTACTATCGTTGGGATGTGAATGTCACTATTCTTTTTAATGAAATGACAGAATGCCGTATGTAATCAATCTTTCTTGCCTGGTAAAACAGCCTTTGCCCAAATACTGATGCTCTTATATGTTTTTTCAGTTAATAGGCGCATTTTTAAAGGTTTAAATAATTGATCGGGTAATCGGTTAAATTATAAAATAACGTTTAATGCATATGTGATTATTTTTCTATGACAATATTACACCTAAAGCACCGACTCCATTTTATTATTTTATTTGCAAAATTTGTATTTTTTGATTTTTCTTTATCTTTATTCAAATACGAAGTGTCGTCACCATATTTGTTTTCAACAAAACCATTAAATATAGGCCTCATGGACAAAAACTTCTTTAAATATTTAAGTGTCTCGCCCAAGGAGGATAAATGGGGTTTATATATTACTGCATTAGGACGTTCGTTTGTAAAATCTTTTGAGGATTATCCACAGGGCAGACATCCACACACATACGAATTGACCTGGAATAGAGGCAGAACCCTAGATGACTATTTTCTTGTATTTATATCCAAGGGAGAAGGTGTGTTTTCCTCAGCAAACTGCCCTACTAAAAAAGTTGAAGCTGGAACTTGCTTCTTTTTATACCCTCGAGTATGGCATCGGTATAAACCAGAACCGCAGATAGGTTGGGAGGAATACTGGGTTGGTTTTAATGGCCCCTTTGCTGATTATATTATGAAAAATAATTTTTATCACCCTGAGGATCCTTTTATACATTTTGGTTTAGAGACAGAAATGCTGGTAATTTTTACCAAAATGGTTGACCTTATCAAATCCTCCTTTTTAGGGTATCAGCAACAATTGGCAGGCTTGCTCATCCAATTATTGGGTTTGATACATACAACAACAAAAGTTGATATTAAAAAGTCTAGTCCTACGGAGCAATTGATTGCTAAGGCCAAATTTCTGATTCAGGAATCATTTGAAAGGCCACTTGATGTGGAAGTATTGGCTACAGAGCTACCAATGGGTTATTCCGCCTTTAGAAAGCAGTTTAAAATGATTACCGGGGAGTCGCCCCATCAATATCATCAAAGATTTAGACTTGAAAGAGCAAAGGAATTGTTGACAACGACACTTCTAAATATTAATGAGATAGCTGACCAGACAGGCTTTGAATCCGTTTATCACTTTTCCAAGTTATTTAAGGCAAAAACAGGCGTCTCTCCAAGTATTTACCGGAGCGACAATACCCAGTTTAAAGATCTTTAGTCGACATTCCATTAAAGAGCGGGGAAAGCTAATTTTTTTGTTTTTAGAGCATCCATAAGTCAAAAAGCGCTTTTGCTAATAATCGGTTATGGCTCAAAGTGTAGATTGCTCTTATAGATAAGCATGACAATGATACTATTTGCTGCTTTAATTTTGCCATTGGGTTGCAATTGAATTAATCTTTGCCACCTCTGCTCCAACCAATATCTCATTCATTCATTACTACGTTCGAATAAAGAAGTCTTGTGTAAATACCAGTTACTATTGACGGATTAATATAGTAAAGAACTCCGAAAGAGATTTATATATTTATGGCTAAGTTCCAAATGTGTTATTAAATCGAATGGCCTCCATTTGCATGGGGGGTACCTTCATTTCATCCAATGCGAGAATACCAGTAACCAAAACAGTTGGTAATCCAAATGTTCGCGTAGAAATTTTAGTGCTTTACTGATGTGTGCTTCCACGGTCTTAACCGATATACCAAGCCGTTCTGCAATTTCTGAATAGGTAAGGCTTTCATTTCTGCTCATCAAAAAGACGGTTCTGCGTTGCAGGGGCAGTCTGTCTATAGTTGTTCTTATTTTTTCGTCTAACTCTTTGACAAGAATGTCATTAAACATTTTACTGCCTTCCTCTTGGATATGCGTTTCATTGTATTCATCAAAAGGCAATATTTTTATAGTGCTCTTACGGAAATAGTCTAAAATTTTATGCTTTAAAATGCCTTTAAGATAAAAAGCGGGGTTATCTTCTATGTTGTCCTTGCTGTTATAAAAAGCTAAAAAAACGTCCTGGATAATTTCCTCAGAAGATTCAAAATTATTCGTTTTTCTGTAAGCAATTTCTAGCAGCGACAAGGAATATTTTCGGTAGAATTCTTCAAATACTTGGGATTCACCGTTTTTCCATCTGAACAATAAAGTATTGTCAATTTGTGAATCCAGCGGTGTCATAATGCAAATTTTTTATATTACAAATTTAACAATAATTATTTGATAATAAAAAATAAAAAAAAACTTTAACGAACGGTAAGGGTGTTGGATCTTTTTTAACGATTGTATAAATAGAAAGTTTTAATCATGAAGAAAAACCGGATTAGAAAATTATTGAATGAGTACTTTGTCGATAGGTGCACGGAAGAGGAAATCTTAGAATTGAATGAATGGTATGAACAACTTGGTTTGGATAATAGGAATGTGTTACCCGACAAAGTGCTAAAGGATAAAGATCAATATTTAGATGAAAGATATAAGGTGTTGACTGAAATTATTGATAAACAAGCAAATCGAAACAACAAAAGAATATTTTTAAAGGTTGCTGCTGTGCTGTTTATCTTTATCGGTATTGGATTATTTATGTATTTGCATAATCGTACGGCTTTTAGACCAACAGTTTCCATTAATCAAACAATCGGGGTGCCCGGCAGTAACGGTGCTGTCCTGACACTCGCCAACGGGCAAAAGGTTGTACTGGCGGATAGCGCAAAAGGTTCTGTTGCCCTACAGGGGAACGCACAGGTGATAAACGATTCGGGCGAACTGTCTTATCGTTCAGTAAATAATAATAATAGTGTCGAAGTGGTCTATAATACTTTGAGTACGCCGAGAGGAAAACAGTACACACTTATATTACCTGATGGAACTAAGGCTATGTTGAACGCAGCATCTTTAATAAAATACCCGACAGCGTTTACGGGAAACAAACGTGAAGTTGAAGTTGCAGGCGAAGTATATTTCGAAGTCCGACATAATGAATCTTTACCTTTTATCGTAAAATCGGGTAGCACGACAATACGTGATATAGGTACGCACTTTGACATAATGAATTATCCCGATGAGGAGGATACAAAAACGACACTCTTGGAAGGGGCCGTAACTGTTGAAGCAAATAGTTTCTCCAAGAAACTACAACCGGGAGAACAAGCCGTAGTTACTGATAATAAAGAAATTAAAGTGAGATATTTGCCAGATGCAGATGATGTGATTGCATGGACAAAAGGCATTATTGATTTTAACAGTGTTGATATTGCGACATTATTGAAACAATTGGGCCGCTGGTATAATGTAGATATCGTTTATAAAACTGATATCCCGAAAGGGCATATTTCAGGGGGCATTCCTAGGAACACGGAAATGCGCCTAATTATAAAAGCGCTGAATGCAGCTGGGGTTACTTGTCACATGCAAGGAAAGCAATTAGTCGTTACACAGTAGTTTAAAAAAAAGTGAATATTTACGAACGCCGAATAAAACCGGAATCCTCTCGCGAAGGACTCCGGCATAACGATTCGGGTGTTCATGATATAAATCCGGTGTGATACCGGTACTTGGATAATATAATGTTTAACCCAAAATCAAAGTAAAAGTATGCAATTAATCGTTACGAATTGCCTTTTGGATAGCCATATCCACAAAAAGCGCAAATCGATGTTCAAAAAAATTCGGTTTATGACTAGATTGACCTCCATTATGCTGCTTGTAACCTGTTTGCATGTAAGTGCTAGGAGTTTTTCCCAGCGAATCACGCTAAAAGAAAAAAATGTTTCTTTGGAAAAAGTGTTAAAAGCCATACAGAAACAAAGTGGCTATGTAATGTTGTATAAGGATGAGTGGCTGACAGGAGCGAAGCCTATTACCATTAATGTAGAGGGGGAACCGTTGAATAAAGTTTTGAGCGAATGCTTCAGCAACCAACCTTTGACTTATAACATCGGAGATAAAATTATTATCATTCGACCCAAAGCAAATGCAACTGTTTCTGCTGTGCCAAATTCAGTTAGGGTACCGAATATTCGTCAGTCAATTACTATTTCAGGTACTGTACATGATAATCTTAATAATGTACTTAAAGGGGTGACAATCAAAAACATAAATTCAGGAACAAGTGTTATTACAGACACATCTGGAAACTTCAAAATAGAGGCCGAAAGAAATGATTCTCTTACGGCTTCTTATGTAGGATATCAAATATTCAGGTGGAAAATTACTAATGCGTTTTCATATGATATTATTCTTACTCCGGTAGCAGGTAGTCTAAATGATGTGGCTATTGTGGGATACGGAAAGCAAAAGAAAATAAGTTTGGTAGGGGCACAGTCTTCAATCAATGTTGAAGAGTTAGCTCAACAGCCTGTTGCAAATCTAAGCACGATGTTAGCCGGAAGAATTTCCGGTTTGGTCGGGGTGCAAAGAACAGGGTTGCCTGGCAGTAACACCGCTTATATATGGATCCGTGGAAACAGTACCTTTGGTGGTAGTGATTCTCATCCGTTAATAATTGTTGACGGGGTACAAGGGAGAAGCCTTGATGACTTTGATGCGGAAGATATTGAATCCTTCACTATTTTAAAGGATGCCACAGCCACTGCCGTATATGGCGCTTTAGGCGCAAATGGTGTGATAATAATTAATACGAAGAGAGGGAAAGTCCAGAAAGTAAATCTTATGGCTAAATATATGGAAGGCCTAACCGCTTTTGCTAAGTTACCCAAAATGGCTGATGCTAAAACTTACATGGAATTAAGAAACGAGGCACAGATCGCTTCTGGCATTTCACCGACCTATAGCCAAGATTATATTAACAATACATTGGATCCGAATGCAGATCACTATGTTTATCCTAATGTTGATTGGATGGGGACATTATTTAATAGTATTTCTCGTAACAGGCGCTTAAATGTAAGTGCTACAGGTGGTACGGAAAATACGCAATTCTATACTTCAATGGCATATTATGAAGAATCCTCTTTATTAAAAACTGATGGACTTCAAAATTATGATGCTGGAACAAAATATCAGCGATACGATTATGTAGCCAACCTGGATATGAAATGGACTAAAACTACGAAGTTTTCAATCGGTGTTACTGGCTATATTTCTAATTTTAATCAACCTGGAAATGGGGCTACTTCTGCATTTAACAATGCAATGAGGGCAAATCCGGTTCGGTATCCGGTAATGTATCCTGGTAATTTAGTCCCGGGTATTGCGAACGGTAGTACACCATCTCCCAATCCTTGGTCGGACATTACTCAATCGGGATTCCAGGAAAATTTCCAAGCGAAAATTAATTCCACAATTGGATTGAATCAGGATTTAAGTTTTCTTGTAAAAGGACTCTCTGTAAACGGACAATACACTTTTGACGTGTATACAACTAACAATGAATATCGAAAGAGGCAAAGGACTTTATATTATGTAGATCAGTCTCAGCCTTATAATGATGACGGTTCTTTAAACCTACACCAAACACTCGCAGGTACGAATGTATTAAGTTTTGCATCTGACTATTCACAATCAAGACAATTTTCTTTGCAGGGACAAATTGCTTATCACAGGACTTTTGGAGATCACGATGTAAATGCAATGGTAGTTTATAGCCAGTTAAGTTCACCGACCCCGACAGCTGCGGATCTTGCTGGGGCTATCCCAGATCGCCAACAAAACTATGCTGCAAGAACTACTTATGGTTATAAAAACAAATACTTTGCAGAGTTTGACGCTGGTTATACTGGATCTCAGGTATTCTCTCCTGAAAACAGGTACGGATTTTTTCCTTCCGTTGGTATAGGTTGGGTGCTTTCCAATGAAAATTTCTGGAAACCCCTAAACAATATATTTCCGTTCTTTAAGTTGAGATATTCCAACGGGTTTTCTGGAGCTATCGGTGGAACCAGATTTGATTATTTGACCACCATTTCAGATGCCGTTGCAGGCGAATATTTCGGGACACAATCAAACGCTATACATTATGCTGGTATTAATGTGACGCATTATGGAGCAATTGTAAAATGGGCGAAATCACATGATCAGGATGTAGGTCTGGAATTTAAAACGTTGAATAACAATCTTTCGTTTATTGTAGACTGGTACCAAAAATACAGAACGGGTATTTTCTTGGGCAGAGCTAATTTCCCTGATTTTGCCGGACTTCAATACCAGCCAGATGGAAACTTCGGAACTACGATTAATAGAGGATTTGATGGAACGATAGAGTTGTCACCGATAAAATTGACGGATAAGTTGTCTATGTCTTTCAGAGGAACTTTTACTTTTTCCAAAAGCAAATTATTGGAAAATGGGGCTGCTCCAACTGTTGAACCATATATGGATGCAAGAGGGCAAAGAATTATAAACAACGGAATGGGTTACGTAGCAGAGGGCTTATTTCAAAACCAGGAGCAGATAAACAATCATGCTGATCAATCTGGAGTGGGAGGGAATCCTAGACCGGGCGATATTATGTATAAAGATCTTAACGGAGACGGTGTAATTAATGGAAACGATGAGGCATATATCGGAAATGGAACTTTGCCGCCGTGGACTTATGGATTGGGCGCCAACATTCAATATGGTAATTTTTATGTCAGCGCTTTCTTCGAAGGTGTACAGGGTGCGGAACAAATGATGTCTGATTTAGCCAGAAGCCCCTTTTCAGTTTCAGATCAAAATAACTTATTTGCAAATGCTGTTGACAGGTGGACGCCTGATAATCAAGCAACGAATCCTTTTTACCCCAGGCTCGGTTATGGAGCGAGTGCGAATGCTAATAACAATGTTTCAAGCACCTGGTGGTTGAAAGATGTTTCCTTTATTCGTTTTAAATCACTTAACATTGGCTATAACATACCCAACAAATGGTTCAAAAATAGTGGTTTTAAAAACGGACAGATATTTTTAGAAGGATATAATCTTTTTTACTGGAGTCCTTTTAAGTTATGGGATCCTGAATTAGATACGGGCAATGGAAATGTTTATCCTAATACACGAACATTTTCTGCCGGTATACAAATTCATTTTAATTAAGGAATTGTAGAGCAAAAAAGGGGGAAATTTTAATTAAATTTAATGTAATTTATTGCCTTGATTTTGCTGAAAATTTAAAATATAAACAAATGAGATTAAAAATAACATTTATCTTCTTTATAATTATTTCATCGCTTTTTGTGCTTACATCTTGCAGTAAGTTCCTTAGCCAAGTTCCGGACAATACTTTGTCTGACGACTCTATTTTTAGCAGCTTAAAAAATACGCAGGAGTATTTGGCGCAAGTTTATTCAAATATTCCTGATCCCTATTCAACAAGGGGCAATTGGACGGGGCATACCATAGATTTTAATATGATAGCGGATGACGGTAATATATTGGCCCAATCAGGTTTTGGTGTAAATAATTTCGTGAATAATACGCTTTCCCCTGCATTAGGTGCTTACAGTTTATTATGGTCCGATTATTATAAAGCAATAAGAACCGCTACGGATTTTATTAATAAAATAGACGGTGCAAATCCAATAGAGGTAAGCGATTTCTATAAAGCGCATTACAAAGCGGAAGCAAGAGCCATGAGGGCAATATATTATTTTTGGCTGATACGTTTATATGGCCCGGTTGTCTTAGTTCCTGAACCGATTTCCGTCAACTCTTCTACAGCAGATTTAGCCTTGCAAAGAACGCCATTGGATAGTTGTATTAATTACATTGTAGATCAATTAGACAGCGCATATACCGAATTAAAAGTGATTTCTACCGGTAGCCAACCTAGTTCGGAACCTCTAAATAAAGAATACGGACGTGTGACTACAGGAGTTTGCAAGGCCTACAAGGAACAGGTTTTGCTGTGGGCTGCCAGCCCTTTGTTTAACGGTAACCCGGCTTATACTTCTCTTAAAAACCCTGACGGAACGCCACTTTTCCCGCAGACTTATGATAAAAATAAATGGAAAACAGCAGCGGAGGCAGCAAAAGATTTTATTGACGAGTTTGTACCCACTACCTACGATTTATTTACTGAATCTGACGCGGATCCATATATGGCAGCGTATAAAGCTTGTAGAGATGTAACCTCCACAGATTGGAATAAAGAATGGATTTTCGGGCGTTCTATGAGCGGTAATATTAGTTTTCATAATTATAATTGTACGCCTAAACTTGTGGGGTATACTAATATCACAGCCGGCGGCGGTTTTGCTGCCGCCAATCAATCTCTGGTTGATGCGTTTTTTATGAAAAATGGGTTACCGATATCGAATGAATCATCTGGGTATGTTAAAACAGGTTTTTCCATGTATCAAAGCCCTGCCGATATAAAGCAGCGCTCAGTATTTAACCAGTGGGTAAATCGCGAACCGCGTTTCTATGTAAATGTTACTTATAGTAGCAGTTATTGGATAAATCAGGGTAGCAGCCCTACTGAGGTGGTTGTGAATTTCGAAAATAAAGGAAACAGCGGTTATTCGCAAAGCCCTGGTGGAGATTACTCCATGACTGGTTATTTACAGCGAAAAGATGTTACACAGTCGACCAGTAGCAGGGGCGCTTGTTTTTTGCGCCTTGCACAAATTTACCTGGATTATTCTGAGGCATTAAATGAATATGATCCCGGGAATTCGGATATTCTGAAGTTCTTAAATTTTGTTCGCCAACGTGCGGGTATCCCTCAGTATGGAAGTGGAGCGGACATGATACCGCCTCCTTCGACACAAAGTGCTGTCCGAGAAGCGATTCATCACGAAAGACAGGTTGAGCTCGCTTTTGAAGGCAATAGATATTATGATCTAAGGAGATGGCTAAACGCTATCACCGAATTAAATAAACCAATAATGGGAATGAATATTACGGGAAATGGAAACGATTTTTATAATGTGACATTTGCTCATAACAGTTCATTTACATTAAGGAGTTATTTGTTTGCTATTCCGCAAAATGAAATATTAAAGGATTCAAAACTGGTTCAGAATCCGGGGTTTTAATAAAATGATAAAAATATTAAAATGAAATATTATTTAAAATTTATAAAGTACAAAAAACGGATAAAGTCCATCTTGTTTTTCGCACTAGTTTCAATCATGCTTTTAAATGGTTGTGTTAAATATGATTCGCTGTATTCTCCTAATGAAAGTCATGTTTCCATGGCTCAAGCTGATATTAATCGTTCGGAGCTAAAGATCTATGCAATAGATTCACCGCAAATTGTAAATTTTGGTGCTTCAATTGCCGGATTCCATGGAGCACCCAGCGATATTCAAGTTGAATTTGAAGTAGATACATCTTTAATTTCGCAATTTAATAACACTTATGCCTATTTGAATTATCATTTTGTTGCTGCGCCTTCCAACAGTTATTCTATTGCGAAATTGACCAGCACTATAAATAAAGGTCATTCAGATTCAGAACCATTGGAATTGCAGATATTTGCCGACAAATTAAAGACTGGACTGGAAAGTAATGTAGACTATTGCATTCCTATAAAAATAAAGACTATAACTTCTGGAACTCTGGATACCGCAGTAAGTGTCGCATATTTTAAGATAGATTCACTCTATATTCGTGCCCGTGATATATCTGGAATTCTTACAGTCAGTAAAGAGAATACAAGCGGGGAGAATGCGACTAATGGTTCGGTTAAATTAACGGATGATAATTTAACCACTAAATTTATTTGCCCGTTTTCCCCGAATATATGGATGCAGCTTAAGTTAGAAAGTGCTCAAAAATTGACTGCCTATACACTTACTTCAGGAGATGATCATCCTACAAGAGATCCTAAAAGTTGGAATTTTCAAGGATCAAATGACGGTAATACATGGACAACTTTAGATGAAAGAACGGATATTCATTTCGATGCTCATCCAGGAACTTACAAGTATGAATTAAATAAAAGTGATGATAATAGCTATCTATATTATCGCTTATTGATACTTTCTAATTATGGAGATTCAAATTTTCAATTGATTGAATGGCGACTGCTGCAATACTATTAATATTTCCAATATAATATTGATACAGTTGACAAAGATGTGCAGGACGGCTAAAGTTGATCGAGTCCTGCACAATCTTAAATTATTAAACAATATTTGAGATAAAATAGCTGAAGCATGCTTATGATTTTAAATTGGGTCTTGCTTTTTACTAAAAAATAATGTAAATATGAATGATAAAAAGGTATATATAGTCTTGATAGGTTTATTTATATGCTTGTATAGTTGTTCTAAAAGTGATAATGTTTCCACAACTATACCTCCCGTCTCACCAGACACCACAAGAACTAGTGCTAAAGTGAACTATAAAGATAGTTCCATAAGTGATCTTATGTCTTCCTCCAGCGGAAGTACTTATTCAAGTATCACACCTATGGGGAAACATTTTGAAAACTTGCATCAAACCACAGAGGACGATATTGAATGGTTAAGTACTGCAAGTAAGGAACCTCCAGTACCGGCATCTGTTTCGTCACTACATTGGGCAACAGCGCATGTAAATCTCTTTTTTTACGGAAAACCTGATCCGATAGAGGTAAATCAACATTCAATTGGAGATTGTGACGGCCTTGCAGCTTTGGCTTGTATGGCTTACGAAGCACCCGATTTTGTGAAAAGTTTAATTAAGGATAATGGTGATAATACTTATTCGGTCAGCATGTATGATCCGCAGGCAAAAAAAATAAATGTATCTGTTACGTCGAAGTTCTTAACAGGCGATGACGGAAAACTTAAATCCTGTACAGGACATGATGGAACCGAGGCAACATGGGCGACTATTTTGGAAAAAGCGATCATAAAATACAATGCGATATATAAGTTTGTCGGGGACATCGGCGGCATAGGTAGTGAATATACTACCCCTTTGTTTACAGGACAGGGAAACAGTTTTGCTTTTGCTCCTGGATCGCTTAATGCGCAACAACTAAAAAAAGCAGTTAGGGTGTCTCTTGCCAAAGGCCAGTTTGTTACAGGAGGCTTTCGCAAGGGTAATGTTTCTATCGGCGATGTTTATACGGTTACAGGACATGCTTATACAGTATTAGTTTCTTTGGATTCAACTTCCCTTTTTTCAATGCGTAATCCATGGGGATTCAGCCCGTCTCCAACTGGAAACATTCAAAATAATGGCATTTTAAATGTTCCTAATGATAATGATATTGTGCCGTTGGTGGATGTTCGTATAATAGATCCTGGTGCTGCTGGAAGTGGTGGTACTTCGGAACCTTATAAGCAACCTACGCTTTAAAAAATATAATTGTATTTTTATATAAATTTTGGACAAAAAATATAATAATTTTCATTCAATTATTTTCTATTGATCTATTTGATGACTATTCTGTTCGTTTTAGCTGATCTATGGTGATTCTTAATCGTTTTGTTGTCTATTATTTGATAGATATCATTATAACAGTTAAACGCCGATTTTCATATAAAGGTGTTATTAAGTCTGTGATAATTAAAATAGTATTTTATTTTTGTTATCATGATGCTGGTAAAGAATATGTATACAGAGTTGCAGTTTAGGTACATTACCAATAATATTGAAAAAAGAAACCACTACAAATTGTCATAACTTAGGCTAGAGTTGTTAGTTTTAAATCAAATATTTGCATTTATTCCTTGCTTGTGGTTATGTGGTGATTTTATTTTTGTTGCGTATTTGGCTATTTCATAGAGCATAAGAAGCATGGTGAGTGGAGGTTAGGTTGTTAAAATAAGCGTTTCATTAAAATTTTTATTTAGATACTCTCAGAAAGAATGTTTCTGTTTTCATCTATACTAGTAGTCATTTTTTTTTGAATCTGCTTACCTTAGTATATGAATTGTGCAAGAACAATAATAGTAGAAGTGCTTTCAATACTTAGTTAGTTGTCGGGGTAATATTTTCGAATTTAATTTTATGTCCTATGGATGGAGCGCGTATTAAAAACTCAACTTTAAAAGATGGTACTACGTAAAAAGGTGCAGACTGGAAAACCATTTTTGAACATTTTCAAGATTATTTGACTTCGCTTAACCAATTACTTTAATTAGATAGATATTCTTTATTGGTACATATTGAACAAATGTTAATGGTATAATGTGGCCTTGGCATTTGATGTCTTATATTTTGTTTGAATAGCTCCTCAATTATTTGTATCGATTTATTTGAAGTTTACAATAATTATGGTTAAGAGGTTATTGACAATTCTGTCCCAGTTTTGGTCCGACAATAAAATTTATTATGAAAGAATTAAATTTAATTTTCAGACTTGTTTCCTTATTTATCTTTTTAATTTCCTTCTTTCGCGGTGATTTCATATTTTCACAAACCATTAGGGAGCTCAACATCGTTAAATATTGTGCAGTCGGCAATAGTCTAACACTAAATACGAATGCTATACGAAAGGCCATCGAAAAGGCAAACGAACATTGTGGCGTTGTCATTATTCCTGAAGGCAAGTGCCTGACAGGTACACTCGAAATGAAAAGTAATGTAAAGTTGCATTTGGAGAAGAATGATGTTTTGCTTGGCAGCACCAACCCGTTTGATTACCATTCCCTAGAAATGAAAGATCATCTGAAATACCTGGAACATGATGATAACTCTATATTGTCGCTTTTGGTTGCTTACCGTGGTGACAGGATTTCAATCACGGGAAGCGGGACGATTGAAGATCAGAGAACGGGATTGGTAATGATCATCAACAGTTTATATCATCTCGCTATTATGAAAGCTCTAAATTGTTCTATCAGGCCAAATGAAAAAGTAAGACCCAAACTTGTTTTGTTTTCTCGGAGTAAATATGTCGATATAGAAAATACTACATTGAAAAACCCTGCTTGTTGGGGATTATCGTTTGATTTGTGTGAACAGCTTGTGCTAAAAAAGCTTCATGTCGTCAATGCAGCATACTCGAATAACGATGGAATGGATATGTTTGGTTGCAAATACGTGCTCATTACGGATTGCGATTTGAATTCTGCAGATGACGGCATTTGTTTGAAATCCTATTATCCTGGTTACAGCGTGGATTCAATTTACATTGAAAATTGTAAGGTACGCTCAGAAGCGAGTGCATTTAAATTTGGTACTGCATTGCATGGCGGGTTTAAAAATGTTACTATTGATAATATTAAAGTTTTCGATACTTATCGTTCTGCTATTTCCATTGAATCTGTTGCTGGGTGCGATATTGAAAATATTAAGGTAATAAATATTATTGCAAAAGATGCCGGTAATGCGATATTTATTCGTTTAAGAATCAGAGTTGGAAAAGAACCAAGATCTATTCGAAATGTTAACATAGGAAATATAAATTTTCAGGTGCCTTGCGGCTGGTCAGATATTAATTTCTATATTAGATCCGTAGATCCTGTTTGTCATAATCCAATTACTTGCTCGATAAGTGGCATTCCCTGGCATAGTTTAAAAGATGTTACATTGGAAAACATCCAGATCGCTTATCCGGGAAGAGCCTTTAAAGGCCAGGTGTATTTTCCGTTGTTGAGAATGAATGATTTTCCTGAAAGGATTGGGAATTACATTGTATTCTCATTGTTTGGGGAGAGGCCTGTCTGGGCATTCTATGTTCGTCATGCGTCCGATATAAAATTGAAAAATATTGTGATGGGATTGGAGAATGAATTGAATTTGACTAAATAATCGTTCCTATCTCATATCAGCATGATCAGGTTATTGTAAAAGACAGTAAAATGATTCAATTAAAAAGCGCTGGCGAAGTTTTTATTAAAAGGCTGTAATGAATATTTAATGTTTGACGTTTCGAAATACGGGGAATAGCTTTTTTATTTCTCCATTTCCTCGATTTAGGCTTAATATAAAAATGATTAATCTAGAAAATTTTAAAGCATAAAAAAATAGCAGATATGAAAAATAAGTACTGTTTTTTATTTGGGATTATTCTTTATTGTTTATTGAATACATTTAATTCAAAAGTATTTAGTCAACTAATCAATACAAGCAACGGGATGACGAGTCTTAAGACATTCGCCCAAATGGCCCCAAACACAAGTTTCGGTATCACGAATAATGTACCTTTTTGCTTTTATGCGATTGCTGTCTTTGACCACTTACCAGACAAGGGGCTTTTGAAGGAGCTGCAAAATAATGAGATTCACCTAATTTCTTGGATTGAAAAATCGAGTTATGTGGTAAGGATTAGCTCAATGGACACTTATAATACTTTAATTGGAAAAGATATTCAAGGTGATTTGCCGTTTTTAGGCATTCGTTCCATAGCAGAAGTACCACTTACTCTTAAACTATCTGGGGATTTATTTCTGTTTGTGTCTAATCCTCTGATTTTGAATTCTGTAGGGGTGAATGATATTACTATATCAGTCTTTGAAAAGCAATATGTGACGCCATTAAAAGCCTACTTGTCCGAAAATGGCATTTCTCTTATCGGAAATATTTCTTCGACAGGGGTTTCAAGTACTGTTTCTGTTAGCAAAGTAACAGCTAAGCAGATTATTGAGATAGCGTCATTAAATTATGTGAATAACATAATAGCGTACAGTAATACGTATAAAGAAACAGCGTTAAGAAATCAAATTGGTGCTCAGATTTTTTCTATCAATTATGACACTCTGAACGGTTATACTGGGCGTAATAACTATTCCGGCACTGTGGAAACTCTTTCAAACACGGATCCCGAAATGTTGCGAAAATTCCGTAACAGAATGGTTACTAATACTATACTTGGGACTGGAAATATGACAGCACACGCTGAGACAACTTCTGAAGTAATGGCAGGTGGGAATAATTTTGATGAATTGGATAGAGGAATGGCACCCGCTACACAGATGATTCAAGCATATTGGGATGCTGCCCAAACGATGATTAATTATAATCTTGGTTACCATCCATTATCTGTAAACGCTTCCGTTTTTACATTTCCTTCGGGGCAGGGGGAGAGTAGTGTATATAACAGGAATTTAGCTAATTGGGACGCTGCCATCAGATCTGTACCGGATTTAATGTTTGCTGCTGCCGCTGGCAATACGGGCAGCGATAGTGGTATCAATGGCTTCCCGAAAGGGTGGAACAATTTGGTATATGGCACAGGAGGAAAAAACAGTTTTACCGTGAGCAATATTAAGATTCCTGGAGAAACTTCGTTCGGGTGTAATGGGCCAACCAATGACGGGAGGATAGCGCCATTGGTTAATACTGAAGGAAATGGAGGTACCAGCTTTGCCTCTCCGTCTATTGCCGGGTTATTTAGTGATTTATTCGAAGCCTATACGGATGTTTATCATGCTGCTGCGAGATCTGATGTAGTTAAATCCGTTATTTTGAATACTGCACAGGATATTTATAAAAAGGGGCCCGACTTTAAATCAGGATATGGGGAGGCGAATCCGTATGAGGCGCTTAAAGCAATAAAAGAACACACATTTTATACAGGAACGGTTGAACAAGGAGAGGATTATACGCCAATTATACAAACACTTAATTTGCCCAGTGGATTAAGACAATTTAGAATTATGTTGTATTGGCATGATTATCCAGGTACACCTAATGCGTCAAAAGTGTTAGTTAATGACCTGGATTTAAAGGTGGTAACTCCTGCTGGTGATACCATTTTGCCATGGGTCTTAAGCAGTAACCCATTACATATAACCGAACTTGCCACCCGCGGGATAGATACTTTGAATAATCAGGAGCAAGTCACCATAGATGATCCGCAGGCTGGGTTATACAAATTTTTAGTTTATGGCAAAGAGGTGCCAATGGGGCCTCAGGACTATGTGCTTACTTATATGTTAAATCCTTACCATATTAAAATTACCACGCCGGATGGCTACAGACTGCCTCCAGTAAATTACTCCGATGACTATTTTGGATTTACCTGGGATTATGCATTGAATACGGATAATCCGAATGACAGTATTCAGGTATTTCTTCAACGTCAGAGTGGAGATCCCTTTGTGCAAATTGGAAGTGTAGGTACACGCGCTTTGGAGGCGGATGTGTCTGCTACAAAATCAGCTCCTGTCGGTTTTTATTTAAGATACGCGGTGCCTTCTGATTTTCCTATAACCTCGACGGCAAGAATTGTCGTAAAACAAAAGAATCAGCCATATGCTGATACCAGTGGCTTTTACCAATATTCACCCATGGTCGATGGATTAAAAGTCATTGCCTCGTGTCCTGAGCGCGTGACCGTTCAATGGCAAAAAATGGATAGTCTTAAAGCGGGTGGTAAATATATTATTTATAGGCTTGGTGAAACCCTTATGGAACCTATCGACAGTGTGCCGTACACGCAGGATAGCTTGACCTTAAGTGCTTATAATCTTTTAAGCGCAGGACATACATTTTCCAACGATGAATGGTTCGCCGTTGCCGTTAGGCATGCGAACGGGGTGTTAAGCTATCGTAGTTATCCGGTTACCCAACGCATGACTAATCCTTTGCTTTCAGGTGTGCCACAGACAAAATATACCCTTTGTAAAGCGGATACGGCTGTTTTAAATGTAGATCCAAATTACATCAAAGACAGTATACGATGGTTTAAAAATGGTGATGCCGTTGCCGATGGAACTTCTGATACGATACGTATTACGATGAATGAATTCGGAAAATATACCTATAAATCTTACTTCCAGGGTTGTGCATTTATCAGCGACACGTTTTATGTGAATAAGAATCCCAATGATATTTCATTAAGTGATACGGTATTTACAAAGCAGGAAAAATGGCGTTGTTATGTTTACAATGGGAACTATGACGATAATGATGTATATGGCTATTTTGATATGGACAGTACTGATCTTAGTCTATATACGACAGACTACTTCTCAACCGCAAATGCTAATCCATGGTCCGTTCCTAATTATGTCGGATGTCCCTTGATAAATAAAGATTTTACATTGGTTATGAAACGAAATGGATTCCCCACCGGAAATTATGTTATTAAAGCGCATCAAATCTACAATGTTGCAAAATTGTGGATTGACGGACAATTAATTTATCAAAGCTCAAATAATATGAATACCATTGAGGATATTTGGTCCGGTCAATTGACTTTAGACAGCAAGGTTCGAATAGTGTTAAAGTCTGTTAATGTATCGGGAGCATCCTTTGATTTTATTAGAGATGCTGCAGATATAAACCTTGCACTACACAAACCTGCTATCCAGTCCACGACATGGAATTCCTCACAGAGCGCTGCTAATGCAACTGATGGAAATTATTCAGATGTAAGTAGTACGGATGGTACGGATAATTTCCCTTACATGAATATTGACTTAGGGGATTCTGCTAGGATCGACAGATTTTATCTTTGGAACAGAACTCCTTCGACTGCTGCCTACCGGCTACACAATTACTATATATTTGTTTCTGATCAGCCATTTGAAAACGTGAATACAGACCCATCCGTCATTGCTGCAAGGCCCGGTGTTTATTCGGTGTACCGTACAGATACGGCTGTAAGACCAACCATAATCGGGGCTGGATTTAAAGGGCGGTATATTCGTATACAAATAAATAGCGCTGAAGGTTTAAATATGTCTGAATTAGAGGCTTTTGGTCAATGGCTGAATCCTGATTCTTTACAGCTAAAAAACCTGGCCTATCATAAAGCTACCACTCAAAGCTCGACCTATAAAACGAATTATGCATCCAATGCAGTAGATGGCATCATAGATGGGAGCTTCGCTGATGGCTCAATTGCACATACCGGGGTTGATTTAGAGCAACAGGTTAACCCGTGGTGGATGGTAGATTTGGGGTCCATATGCCATATCATGACCATAAATATTTATAATAGGACAGACGCGCAATTTATTCCACGATTTAAGGATTATAATATACTGGTTTCATCTGAACCGCTTAATATGTCAACGGATTCAACGCTTTATGCGTCTGCAACCATTTTTAATAATACGACTGTCGCGGGTCGTCCAAGTACGCTTAATATTGATATGGACGGTAGATATATAGCACTGCAATTTCCAGGATCGCGACCAGCTGATGGGCCTGACAAGATAATTAATTTAGCTGAGTTTCAGGTTTTTGGATACGAGAAAAATATGGACTCTTCGAGCACTTTGGTCATTAAATGGGGGCCTTTCTCGGCAATGGCTGAAAAGAATGATGTTATTCTCAAATGGTCTACAATTGCTGAGATTAGCAATAAATCATTCGATATTGAGCGATTGGATATGAATCAGCAATTTAAGAAAATTGGTTCGTTAGCGGCCAATGAGAACCCTTCGAGTTATCAATTTACTGATCCGTCTCCAAAAGTTGGCACAAATACATATCGTTTAAAAAGTTATGATCTTGATGGTACGTTTTCTTATTCGCCCATCAGATCTGTAAGATTTAAAAGCCTTTCAAGTATTAATGATTTTGCTATTCGGCCGAATCCGGTAAATGATTTACTTAAAATAGTCAAATCTGAATCAATATCGGGCCCATTGGTTTTCAGTATAATAGATGTGATGGGAAGAATAATAAGCAAATGGAATGTAATGAGCCCTGGCAAAATAATTGAGAAAAATGTATCTCATTTAGTAAAGGGTATTTATTTTCTTCAAATTGAGACCAGTAAAGGTGCTGGATCTTTTTTAAAGTTTATAAAACAATAGTGCGTCCAGCAAAGGTGGAAGTGTTCAATGGGAGTCAGACCCATCAAGGCAAAAGTCAACAGCCTAGTAGCTAAACAGCAGGTGTGGAAGTAATGAAACATCTGAAGCCTGTATATAAATCCATGTTCTGCATGGTGAGCGAGTTTGTGGGCCGTAACGTAAGTGAACGCATAGTAGCCCCGTGAGTTTTTTAAACCAATGGCCGAGCTTTTTAATTTTGGGCGAAGGCAACATTCGGATCCTATATTGCGAAATTGACTGATACGAGATCTGAACATTGGCGGGGTCTTAGCGACAGCACGCAAACACAGGTGCGACCTGCAAAGGTCTGATTTGAATTGTTTTAACACCGTAAGGTGTAGTGAAACCGGGTATTCTGTTACTCGTTTCCTACCATGACATGCATCGATGGTAACAACTTTGTATGAAGCTCATGGGACAATGTACCGAAGGCAGAAATGCCTCTTGAGAAGAAGTGATTGTTCTCAAGTGCTGGAAGTATCATCCGGTGCAGGGCTAGGAAAACTGACATGGATAAAATAGTTGAATGATCGTTTAAGTACCGTCACCGTGAAGGAGCCAAAGATACTGACAGGCTCTAGCCAAAATGGCGAAGATGCGGGTTGAATCCTTCTGTGTTGGGTTCACACAGACAAATAACGTATCCGGTATACAGATCAATCCTAAATAGCTGTAAAATTGATCCTGGAACCTATATTTGGATCAGACTTTCAAGAAGGCTCATTCGGCTACCGACGGATGAGAACTGCACATGAGGCTACAGAAAGAGTAAAGCTGGCGATCTTAACACAGAAAATCCGAGTTATTGACCTTGATCTGAAAGCTTACTTTGACACCATAGGCCATAGCATCTTACTGGAGAAGATCGCCAAGCGGGTCAATGATGACCAGCTGATGCATCTAATCAAAATGATGCTAAAGGTAAATGCTAAGGTCGGCGTACCTCAGGGTAGTGTGTGCTCTCCATTATTTAGTAATCTGTACCTCAATGAGTTAGATAAGATGCTAGAAAAGGCGAAGGAGGTAACCAGATACAATGAGAAGTATTACCAACTGGAATACGTTAGGTGGGCTGATGATATCGTCATCTTAGTAAGTTATCATCCGAGTGCGGACAAGCTATGGGAGCAGGTAAATAGGAGGCTTCGGGAAGAACTGATAAAACTAAAAGTCCAGATCAACGAGGAGAAAACCAAGTATCTTGACCTTAATAAAGGGGATAAATTTGGCTTTCTGGGCTTTGAATTCAAGAAAATAAAGACAAAGACCGGCAAAATGGGTGTCTTAGCACTACCCAAGAAAGAAGCCAGACAGAAACTCAAGAACAAGATAAAGGCAGTCTTCAAACAACACGTATCACAACCACTAACAAAAGTTCGGGATTTGATTAATCCCATGCTTAAAGGATGGTACAATTACTTTAAGTATGGAAATTCTTCTAAGGCTTTTGGCGACCTCAAAGACTGGTTGAATAAAAAGATACGACGACATTTAATGCGAGCCATGAAGCGAAAGGGTTACGATTGGAAGCGGTGGAGTAGAACGGGGCTGTTTGCTATTTATAACATATTTAGCGACTTTAAAGTATCCCGATGGAAAGCCAACCCCAAACGACAGGCGGATAATCCTTGGTTTGAAATTGTTAAGTGAGCGTAGTGCTGGAAATCGGCACGCTACGTTCGAAGAGGCAGGTGCTGGAAACACAGTTCGGAAGATCAAACAGGTGCGCCAGCGCTTGACCCTACAGGTAGCCAGATCATTAACTGATATTGACCTATTAAAGTCGTTCGCTTTGCGAAAGGAGCAACTGGTGCATAACGACGCCGTTCCCCAAAAACGAGGGGATAAAAATGTTGCGTAAACATCATGAATAGTATGCAGGCAGTAGTGCTCAATGTATTACCAATCTATGTTTAATCAATAAAATGACCACGAAATGGTATGGTGCTATTAAGAAATATAAAAGTAAAAGACAGATAAGGGAAACCTTTTAAATATGTTTTTTAACAAAAGATAGGAGAGGCAGAGAATGGTTTTTCAAAATGGGGAATGAGCTTTTCAAAAACATTCATTTAGTCAACCTCCATTTTGTCCTTAAAAAGTAAAAATAGTTATTGATTAAATTAAAATAATACTCATCATTTAATGAACGTCTGCTTATGCAGTAATATGGCCAATAGCTGTTGAATTTTTTGGCAAGCCAATAAAAGGGTTATTGTAAACTAATTAATTTATCTTTTTTTTGCTTATTTTAGTATTATTTTTGGTTTTTAATAATTATTTATATTACCTTTGTTCTATCAGTGAGTAAGTTTCATTATTGCCATTAATTGAGATCAGTTTGCTGTTTTGTTTATGCCTGCTATTATTGCCGGATTTATCATATTTTATA
>Ga0164242_10001778_pt1 | contig 25297 bp, 29 predicted proteins | sample OricomgcompostMG_FD_108783 | JGI IMG/M metagenome (GOLD analysis project Ga0164242, IMG submission 108783) | Miracle-Growth compost microbial communities from Emeryville, California, USA - Original compost - Miracle growth compost (MG) ...
AAGTAGTGCCTTGGTTGACTGTGAATGGCGTATGGCTGGAAAAGCTTGGCTTTAGTGTTGGTGGCATGGTAAATATCACCACCAGCAATAATAAGATCATAATAGAACCGGCGTAGAGGAGCGATTCTGTGTGTGGTGGGGGAGAGGTATATGCCGGTTCTGCAGTGCATTAGTTGATTACTAAAATTTTCTCCGTTCATAACCAATATCCGAATATTGCAAAACCTGTAACGCTAGCTTTATTGCTGGTGCCTGAAAGTAGACAACTTCTGTATAGATACTGTACCTTATTGGAAGTAGGTGCGGTATTTATACAGGAATTTCGCTTTGATTTTGGGTTTAGATAGAGTCAAGTTTGATAGAAACCCCCATCAAAAGTTCGAAGAGGGGCACAGGTTTTCACCTTATTGTGTTATCGTTTAAGTCCGGCATTTGAATCCAGTGTAAACTTTCATTTTAAAAAAATAGTGATGGAGCTGCTGATTACATGATGTGAATTAAGGCTGCAATTAAAGGAGAATATCCGCAGATATGGTCTGGCGGGTCCAAAGAACTTCCAGGGAGAATCCGGAAGATAAATCTTCCTGGATGGTGAGCCTTAAGCGTCCAAAATGGTCTGGAAGATAAATCTTCCAGGGATTTCCCCTTATTAAAATATGAAATATGAAAAATGCTTTTGTTTTAGATAAAAGATTGCGTACATTAGAGAACCTTATGAATCTATTAAATAAAAGTTAGCGATAATCTCTAAAAAATGGAATTAATCGACACAAATATATTTTTCACTTTACACAAAAGCATATAACGGCCAATTCAAAGAAAGCAAATGACGATAGACAAAATTTTAGAAATTGGAATTGACGACAAAGAGCGACTTTTTATTAAACCAGAAAAAGAACGCTTTACTTTGATTTATAGAACAGCGACAGAAGTTCATTGGGACAACATCAGACTTTTTCTTTATTCGCCAAAACCGGAAGAATGGACATATTTTGATTGGTTCAGACAAATCACGGGGGTAACAGAAACTGAATGTAACTGCAAACTTATTTTGACTGACCAAACCTTGTGGACAAACATTTCGGACGAACTAAAACAACAAATAATTGAATACCAAAAAGCACCCGCATAACACGGGTTTTGCATCAGGTGGGCTGATGTGTTAACTTGGAACTTCGTGCTTCTATTTAACTTTAGTAATAAATTGAAATTTTGTGCTCCGAAACCCGACCGAACGCATAGACCCAAAACGTTGTCGGCAATTTTTACAGACAATTTGTTAATATGACAGACTTCGTTAAAAAATACATTAAAACGATCAGACTAAATTCTTTTCACCCACTATGTGAAACTGAAATTGGACGGAATGCAATTGCAAATTTTAATTTTCCCCCATTTATTGACGCATCTTGTAGACGAGAGCCTGATTTTGAACACTCTTTTCCTTCAATAACTGCATTGTGCAGACAAGAAAAGTTTGCCCCACAACTTTATCCAAATGATATCATTGTTTATGTGACGGTAAAAGGAAAATGGGTTACTAATTTCGACCATTACAGAATCATTGCAATCCTTGAAGTGAAAGATAGAAAAGAAACACATTTGCAAGCCAAATCTTGGTATACAAGTAAAGGTTTGACAATCCCGTCAAATTGTATGGTTGAAGATAATCCGCCGCATCAATTTATTGAAACAGCAGGACGGTATGAGAAACAAAAGGACATTAAAACTTTTTTGAAATATCCTATTGAAAAACAGAATATAATTGGAAAACGGATTGTGAAACTTTGGGACAACGAATACTTAGAGAAATCAAAAAAATGGGGTACATTCATTATAACTAAACCAATTTTTATCAACTTGATTAATCCACCAATAATGACAGATCAAGATATTTACAATATTTTTAAAAAGAAAATAAACACAAGAACTCCAAAAAAGATCAGCCCAAATGAATTTAAAGAATTAGCAAAAATTGCGAATATTAATTTTATTCGACCTGACTGATAGATGAAACTGCCTACAACAAGCGGTTTGGACGCAAGGCGGGCTAAAGCCTCCGTTTAAAATTTTATGCTAATTTTACGGTATCGGCTTCGCTCGGAAATTTAGTGGTGAAATTCCGCCACTTCGCCAAGCCGTCAACTGTTATATGTAAAATAAATAAGCTCCTTGCCGCAATCTAAATCAGATTTTAAAAATATTTTAATTATGGCAGACAATCTATAATAAAATTAAGGTGCAGCAAGTTAGACATGCAACCTAGTGAGGTTTGAAGCGAGTTGCAGGTAACCTACAAGGTAAACCTCAAGCACTCCCAGAATGGGAATGAATTCCCCAGGTGGTCACGTTGACTAACCAGCAGAAAAACATTTTGAAGGCACTTAAGTGTAGTGTATAAAATAGCCCATTAATTTGGGCAATTAATTACTTGGTTAAATTTCTATTTACTATATAATCCTGATTTTACAGAATATTCAGTTCCCCTTTCACTTTTGAATTAAGGCTCCAATTACATTTATTAATGGCTCATAATAAGAATTACCGACCTCAGATTGTTCTGGATTATGAAAATTAATAAACGATTTTGTCGTTATGGAAGGCTTATGTTTTGGAGGATCTCATCGGCCATTATTTGATACTTTTGTCCGGATCCGAGTGGAGGAATACTGTTTTTTACAAACAACATTAATTGATTGCACCCTTTTCTCTCTGGCCAATAAGTATCTGAAGGCAGTTTGGACAAGTCCATTTCCCTCGGAAAAACTATTAGTAATACCATAGTAGCAAATTTATAAATTCAAGATTTGCACATTTGCTGTTCAATTATATGAAGCGCAAGTGCCAATTGTATAATGGATTGGTGGTGGTGAGTTTATTTGGTGGGCAAGTAATTTACCGGTATTTCCAGGACCTTTTGTACCTAATGGTGGGTGCAGTTTTCTTGTGGAATGTTTCAGGTTGCGGCGGATAGTTGCTGCAAATATGATCGGTTTTTAAGTTGTATACTTTCATTTTAAAAAATAATTATGGCAGAATTTAAAAGGAGAATCTTGAAGTTCAGTACCGGAAAACAGATGACGCTTTACGGGAATAGTATCAGTATTGGTAAGTCTTTGGAGGTGGGGGAAGGTAATATCCCCAACATTTTGGCTTTGCCTTTGGATCCGGGTTCGGAGCAGAAAATTCAAAACCCCCAACATTTGACCAGTGATGAAGTAATGGAGGTGGCTGATTACATGATGGGATTATGGCTGCAATTAAAGGAGAATATCCGCAGATATGGCCTGGAAGATCCAAAGATCTTCCAGGGAGAATCCGGAAGATAAATCTTCCTTAACGGAAAGCTTGGGGCTTGCAAAATGGTCTGGAAGATGAATCTCCCAGAGCTTTCCAGGTAGATAAATCTTTCTGGGCGGCAAACCCTAAACGTCAAGAATTTAACATTTTTACCGTTTAAGGTTTGGTGAGGCCGTTTTTGTGGGCCTCAGCAAGATGTAGGAATGTTTACAACATTCCATCTTCCCTTGCCTCCGGAGTCGGCGGGGGAGGAGCAAAACCCTTCGTAGTCGGGTTTTAGTAGGTGATTTTTTTCAAAAAAGTAGAGATGAGGAAACAGAAAAGAAGCGTTGGATCGGACTATAAAAAGACGGTGATTGCCCGGGTTTCTGCTCAAAAGTATGAGGAACTTGTGGCAATACTGGGTCGCTCCCGGCTCAGAACCATGAGTGAATTGTTACGTGATATCCTGGATAATCGCAAAATTACGCTTGAATATTACGATAAAACGCTGGATAAGGTAATGCTGGAACTTTCTGAAATCAGAAGGGAGTTGCAGTCAATTGGTGTAAATATTAATCAAGTCACCAAACGTTTTCATGTGCAGCAGTGGCCGGAGGCTATGTTGATTAATGCAGGGGAAATCGCTGGATTATATCAGCAAATTGACTTAAGAATGGAGTATTTATTTTCTGTTATTGACAAAATTGCGCAGAAATGGTTGCCAGAATAGAAACTGGGAAGTCAATTAGAGGAGTGCTTGTTTACAATGAAAAGAAGGTAGAAGCGTTGGCTGCCCAGCTGCTTTTGGCGAGTGGATTTCCGCTGACAGCTGACAAGCTTAGTTTTAGAAACAAGCTGGAGTTTTTTGAAAAGTTTACGAGGCAGAATACACGTACGAAGACTAATACACTCCATATTACCCTGAATTTCTCTCCTAAAGATCGGCTGGATCAGGAGCGGTTGGTGCAGATTGCGAAGGATTATATGGCGGGGATCGGGTTTGGGAACCAACCGTTTTTAGTGTATCAGCATTTTGACGCTGCTCACCCACACCTTCATATTGCTACAGTGAATATTGCAAATGGTGGCCAGCGAATTGAAACGCACAATCTTGGCAAGACCAAATCTGAGAAAATGCGGAGGGGATTGGAGGTAACCTATGGGTTGGTGAGGGCGGAAGATCAAAAAATGGAGCAAAGTTTCCAGGTAAAAGCTATCCCGCTGGAAAGGGTTGTTTATGGAAAAGCTGAAACTAAAAAGGCCATCAGTTCTGTCGTAAGAGAGGTTGTTAAGAGTTACAAATATGCTTCTTTGACTGAATTAAATGCTGCTTTAAATCAGTTTGGGGTTTATGTAGATGGTGGTGTTCCAGGAAGTGCTATGCATAATAATGGTGGATTGATCTACGGATTATTGGATCAGGATAATCAAAAGGTGGGTATTCCCATTAAGGCAAGCGCCATTTATAATAGCCCTACGCTTAAAAATTTAAAGAAGTTATTTACCGGAAATAAGATAAATCGGAAGCCTTATGGTCTGCGTTTGAAGTATTTATTGGATAAGGCGATTGAAAGTAGTACCAACCTGGCGGGCATGGAAAAGCAGCTTCATGATCAGGGAATACGCGTGATTTTTAGAAAAAGTATTCAAGGTAATATATTCGGGGTGACATTTATTGACAATACAACCCGGGCAGTTTTTAATGGGAGCGAGCTCGGTAAAAAGTATAGTGCGAAGGCTTTTTTAGAAGCAATACAGCAAAAAGATCGTTTGCAGCCGTCTAATGTGGCCGAGCTGAATCCAGTAGAAAGTACGCCTGAGCTGGATGCTGATGCCACCGTTAATAATGGTGCAGTCACGAGTGTGCCTTGTCTGGACCTTCCTGTTATAGTGACATTGTTGGATACTTTATTCTATGATGAGCATGAGGTTAATGATTTTGTGCCCAATAAAAGGAAAAAGAAAAGTAAGAATAAAAATATGCATTTGTCGCAATAGGGGCCAGTTTTAAATTAAAAAATAGGAAGAATATGCAAACAGGAGAAAATGCGGAGGGCTTAAGGAAAATTATGGACCTGACCAGGAAGTGTGCCATATTACTGCTCTGCCTCCATTATTATGTGTATTGTTACAGGGCTTTTGAAGGTTGGCATTTGACGTATCCTGCTGTGCGGGAGGTCTTAATGAATTTAGGCCGAACAGGACTTTTTGCACATTTCTACGTATCTAAACTGGGTGCGCTGATCTGTTTGGCAGTTTCGCTGCTGGGGACCAAGGGGAGAAAGGATGAGAAGTTGATTCCGCGTAGGATTTTGGTCTTTTTGGTAATTGGTCTCCTTTTTTACTGGGGTAGCCGATGGATATTGCTAATAAATGCACCGGTTTCTCTTCTGGCAATTCTTTATATTGGGGCAACGAGTGTCGGCTTTTTATGCTTGTTGCATGGTGGAGCTTTGCTTTCCCGGTTGCTGCATAATAGGTTGACTGGCGATATTTTCAATAACTTACAGGAAACATTTCCGCAGGAAGAAAGGTGGCTGAATAATGAATATTCGATTAATTTACCGGCTGTTTACAACTTGAAGGGCAAATTGCGGAAGTCATGGATTAATATTATTAATCCATTCAGGGGTATTTTGGTCGCGGGGACGCCTGGTTCGGGGAAAAGCTATTTTGTAATCCGACATATCATTACCCAGCATATCCGTAAGGGTTTTACGATGTTTATTTATGATTTTAAGTTTGATGATTTGTCGCTGATCGCTTACAATACGTTCCTGAAGAATAAACATCGGTATTCAGTAGAACCGAAGTTTTATCTGATTAATTTTGATAATCTATCGCTCACACATAGGTGTAATCCTTTGGATCCTGAGACGATGACTGATATTACCGATGCTACAGAGTCGTCTAGAACGATTATGTTAGGGCTTAATAGGGACTGGATCCGCAAAACTGGCGATTTCTTTGTGGAGTCGCCGATTAATTTTGTGACAGCTATTATCTGGTTTTTGAGGAAATATAAGGATGGGAAGTACTGTACCTTGCCTCATGTGATTGAATTGATGCAGGTAAATTATGAGCGGCTTTTTCCTGTTTTACGGACAGAACCGGAGATAGAAGTGTTGATCAATCCATTTGTTACTGCTTTCGTTAATGGCGCAATGCCGCAATTAGAGGGTCAGATTGGTTCTGCTAAAATTACTATGGCCCGGCTGGCTTCGCCACAGTTATATTATGTGCTGTCTGGTAATGATTTTACGATGGACCTAAATAACCCTACAGAACCGAAGATTATCTGTATGGGTAATAATTATCTAAAACAACAGGTATATGGGGCGGTTTTGTCGCTTTATACGTCTCGGATGATCAAATTGGTGAATAGGAAAAACCAGTTGAAATCAAGCTTGATATTTGATGAATTCCCTACGATTTACTTTAATGCAGTAGACAGTTTAATTGCAACAGCCAGAAGTAATAAGGTTTCCACTTGCCTGGGTGTTCAGGATTTTTCGCAACTTCGAAAGGATTATGGGCGGGAGCAGGCAGATGTGATCTCCAGTATTGTGGGCAATGTTATCTCGGGGCAGGTAACGGGAGACACGGCCAAACAGCTTTCAGAGCGGTTTGGCCAGATTATGCAGGAAAGGGAAAGCTATTCTGTTAATGGAACTGATACATCCATTAGTCGGTCAACACAACTCGCATCCGCCATTCCTGCCTCCAAAATATCCTCCCTGTCCTCTGGAGAGATGGTGGGTGCTGTTGCGGATAACCCGGATCAGAAAATAGCACTGAAGGTATTCCATAGTGAGATCCAGAATGATCACAAATCATTAAAAGAGGAACAGGAGCGTTACCTGCCCATTCCTGTCGTTCGTGATATTAAGTCGTCAGATGTGGAGGCTAATTACAGGCGCATTAAAAATGAGGTGTTTACGCTTATTGAATCTGAAATGACTAGAATTGTGAATACGCCAGAGTTGCTGGGGCTGTTAGTGGCCCAGAAAGATGAAGATGAAGATAAAAGCTAACTGCTCTGTGTGGCTTAAGAAAACCTGGGGTTTTCATCCGTATCATCCATTCTCTTTTCAGCCTGATATTTTAAATTATCTAAGAACACAGTCCTGTTTTTCTTTCTGATCCTTATATTCTGCTGGATTACTGAATAATAGTTTCCCAGATTTATGGCAAAGGTGTCCTGGAAGACATTGACAATTGTTTTTAGATCTGCATTGCCGTTATTGAACGCACCTATAGCGGCAAGGGCATATAGAAGTTCTATAAGTGCTACCTTGGGGGCTGTCCAGGTTAATGCTCCAACTGTATTGGATATTGGTGCATTACTTTTTAGTTTGTGTATTTCGTTCTGGATGTAGATATTTAAAAGCTCCAACGCTTGTAATCTGGCCAAGATAGATGAGTGGCCTTGGGCTAAGTAACTGTCTTTTTCTATTGATCCACCGGTGGCGAGCAGGTCGGACTCTTTCTTTTCTACAAATAAGATGTGATCTTTTGCTGTCTGTCCGGTGCGCTGGTAGTTATAGAGGTTCCGGTTTCTTTCGAAATATTGATTGTTATACTTTAAATGGTCATTGAAGTATTGTTCAATGGATTTTTTATCCTTGTTGGGCTTTAAGGATTCCAGGAAATATAATTCTGAATAATAGAATTGTTCTTTTAAAAGTTTAGGCTTTATGTGCTTGAAGAATTTAATTTCTTCCTCCTGATCTTTAAATGGGTATGTATCCATATAGTCATTCAACCTTCTATTTGCATCTTTTACAATATTATAGGATGATACGGCTCGTTCTATGATATTGTTGGGTTGAAGACTATTGAGCTGTTCTGCCATTTCCATAAAGATGAGTTCTGCTGTCTTTTCCATAGTTTGATTTTTATTATTAATTTATAATTGATAGGACCTATTGGATTGATTGGTGACATGTAACGATGTATTTTAAATGGAATTTGCTACTTATATGATTTCAATGCACTTAGAATTTGTCAATTTGTTCGGTATTTCTAGATAATAATCATATCTTTAAAAAATATATTGTATTTAAATTAAATTTGAATTTATTGCAATTTTAATCTCAATACGGTAGAATCGCTTGTCCAATAAGACTTTTTTTATATTTTTTAAAATAAAAATTTTTTATATGAAAGAGTGGTTCCCTATTCGGGCAGATAAGTTTAAATACATTGATTGGATTAATGGTCCCTATAAATCATTTAATGGCCCTCTTATTTTGGGTGGGGATATCGCTTCCGTTATTGGTGGATTTGGGAGTATGATATTTCAGGGAATATCCCGGCCCTTGTTTGACTTGTGACTGAATGATTATGATATTTTGCTCAGCTTCGCTTCCCGATCGTTTTTGAATTATCGTAGCATGGAGTTTAGATTGCTCCTTCAAAGTAGCCTGGAACACCGACCTCGGCCTTATGGATGGTCGTTGATCAAACCCCTTGAGATGAATCTGGACCATTCCTTAGCGATGGATAGTGATGTTAGATTTCAAGGAGGCTGCCACTACAAATCTTGTGATATACATTTCAAGCCTGCAATTTTTGAGAAGTTAGCCCTCATAATGCCGGAACTTGTTTATCCATTCCTGAATGATTATTATGCAGGTAGAGAATTGTCCCTTTTTAGAAGGGATACCTATCCCAACGTCGCTATATTAGATTCAGTACATTCAATGATAGAGCATGTTACAGAAGATGGATTATCCCCGCAATTATTGGATAGAAGAGGTGAGATTCTGCTGGGGCAGATTTTTCTGTGGAAGGCTGAAATTGAGCAAAGACGTGGTCTGAGTAAAAGTCAATTGGAGGTTTTGAGAAATTTGAATGAGGTAAAGCATCATCTAACTGTAGAGGAGGATACGTTTAAGGGGATAATGGAGTATGCGAAAATGGCGAAGATGAGCCCTACGAAATTCAAGGTAAATTTTAAGAAAGTAACGGGTTATACGCCATTTGATTATTGGAAACTAGGGATGCTTCAAAAGGGGCTATTAAGGCTACTTACCACAAGTGATTCTGTAAAGGATATAGCCTTGGATGTGGGTTATGGAGATACAGCCTCATTTGATAAGGCTTTTAGGAAGGTTTTCGAGGAATCCCCCTCAGACTATAGAAAACGGATGGGGGTAGACTTAAATTTGTTTTAAATAATTGATTATTATTTTATTAGATATTATTTAGAAAAAGTGGTCTTATTGGACAACCCTTTTGGCCATTGTATAGGCAAATTTGTTGAGAAACTGTTGAAATCAGGCTGAGTGTAGCACTATTCGATGGTCTTGACTATTATTTTTAGTGAAGCTATAAAAATTAAATTAGATGAAAGAAATATTTCAAATTGACATTGGTTTTAATCCTGCAGTTTTAGTAGATACGATACCGGATTATTTTGCAGAGTCTTTAATTGATCGATACCCCGTTCATAGATGGTGCGCCTTGGATAAATCTTATGTAGATATATTAGTGCAAAGGGTGAAGGCTCCGAATTGTTCATTTTGGAAAATTGATATGAAGGTTTATGATGCCATGGTAGTGGAATTTAAATTTGGTCCTCGAAAAAAATTTAATTTTTATAATTTGGGACAAGCTGTGCAGGTCTTGTTTGAGCCTAATGTAGATAAATGTTTTGAACAGGGGGAACAACAGAAAATGGTTAAATTGGCTAAATCTCAAATAATGTTCTTAACTAACACCAGTAAAACGAAGCTTGAAGTTTTACTCGTAGATGTGGGTAAAGATGTAGGAGACATAGATCGAATTGAAGCTGAAAGGGCAGTGCTGAAGGCGTTGATTGATAATAGAGCTTTGACGTGATAGTAGGACAAGACACAGTGTTTTATCTGCGGACACTTTTTGTTCGGTTATGGGACACCCGAAATCCGAAAAAAAAGTTATATAATTGAATATCAATTAATTAGGTCTCTGGCGCATTTCGTGACGAAAATAATATATGCTTAAACACTATTTTAAAACGGCATGGCGGAATCTCACAAGAAATAAAGTTCAATCTATCATCAATATTGTCGGACTCTCTATTGGCTTGACTTGCACTATATTAATATTCATGTGGGTCCATAATGAGTTAAGTATTGATGGTTTTAACGTGAAAGGAGATCGCTTGTATAAGGTGTATGAGCGCGAATACTACCAAGATCATATTGATGGTAATTACGATACACCAAGCCCCTTGGGGCAGGCATTAAAAAGGAATATTCCAGAAATAGAAGATGCCGTGACAATGGAGGATGAAAATGAATCAATTTCTTTGCGAGTTGGTAATAAAATTATAAAAGCGGAGGGGTCGGGTGCAAGCGCAGGTTTCTTCCATGTATTTAGTTATCCATTGCTAACAGGATCTGCCGACCATGCGCTGGCGACCACAAACAGTATTGCCATTTCAGAAAAACTAGCCATTGCCTTTTTCGGTACCGTCGAGAAGGCTATGAGCCAGACTATCCGGTATGATAATAAAAAAGATTATCAGGTAACAGCTGTATTCGATAACATGTCCAAATTGTCATCCCGTAAATTGGACTTTCTTATCAGCTGGGAAGCATTTCAGGAAGTAAAGCCCTGGGCAAAGGACTGGCAAACCAGCGGACCCTTGACTTATTTATTATTAAAACCGGGAACGAGTGCATCTGCGGTTGATAAAAAAATCATCAATTTTCGGAACTTATACATAGGAGACAGTAGTAATGCTTATCACGTAGAGTTAGGATTACAAAAGTTCGATGAAGTATACCTACACAACCATTTCGACAATGGAAAAATAGTTGGCGGCCGGATTGAATATGTCCATCTCTTTACCATTATTGCCATATTTATACTATTGATTGCCTGCATCAATTTTATGAACTTAGCTACTGCCCGTTCAGTAACCCGGGCTAAAGAAGTCGGGGTGAGAAAAGTTATTGGTGCAGTGCGTTCCACCCTCATCAAGCAATTTATAGCCGAGTCTCTAGTTCTAACAATTTGCGCGGTTATAATAGCACTGTTAGTTGTTATGGTGCTACTTCCTTTCTTTAACCAAATAACACATAAACAAATTACATACCCTTTCCATAATAGTGCATTTTGGCTTAGCATTCTTTCAATAACTGCCATTACAACCTTAATATCCGGAAGCTATCCTGCATTATACCTTTCTTCCTTCAACCCTGTAAAAGTTTTAAAAGGAGTGACCAATATTAATATTAGCTCCGTTTGGTTTCGTAAGGGATTAGTTGTTTTTCAGTTTGTGCTTTCTATGATCCTCATCACAGGAACCATTATTGTATCGAGGCAAATCAACTTTATACAAAATAAAAGTTTAGGGTATAATAAGGAACAGTTGTTATACATTCCTATTGAAGGGCATCTAGCTGATAAATATCAACTATTCAAAGAAAAAGCACTACAAATGCCCGGAATAAAAAATGTAAGCTCCATTTCAGATGACCCTGTCTCGCTTAACCAATGGAACAATAGTGTCGATTGGAATGGAAGACCGCCCAATACCATGATCGCTTTTGAGCATCCAGGCGTAAATTATGACTTTGGGAAAACAATGGGACTTCAAATGGCAGCAGGTCGAGATTTTTCCAAAGATTATACATCGGATAAAGACGGTTTTTTGTTAAATGAGACAGCGATTAAAGACATAGGCTACAAAAATCCCATTGGAAAATATGTCACTATCAATGGCTGGAAAGGTCCTATTATTGGCGTTATAAAAGATTTTAATTTCCAATCACTACATGAACCTATTAAACCCATGATTATTAACCTTTACGACAATATGACAAATGGGAATATTTTAATACGCACAGAACCCGGCAAAACCAAGATGGCTCTTATAAATATTGAAAAACTTTGCCGGGAATTAAATCCTGCTTTCCCTTTCACCTATGTGTTTGCGGATGAACAATACAAGCAATTATATAATAATGAACGAACTATAAGTAAATTGTCAAATGCTTTTGCGCTTCTTGCAATATTTATTTCTTGCCTCGGATTGTTTGGCCTGGTTATGTTCACTGCGGAGCAGCGTACTAAAGAAATAGGCATCCGTAAGGTTTTAGGTGCTTCAGTAAGAAATATTATTCAACTAATGTCCGCTGATTTTTTAAAGCTCGTTTTAATAGCTGTAATTATAGCCTGCCCCGCAGCATGGTGGGCAATGCACACCTGGTTAAATAATTATGCTTACAGAATTGATCTCACTTGGTATCCATTTATCGCTGCAGGTGTATTGATTATATTGATTGCCATATGCACGATCAGCCTTCAATCAATCAAGGCGGCATTAGCGAACCCGGTGAAGAGTTTGAAGACAGAATAATGATTCCGATTTCGGCAGATGAAAGTATTATGCTGGTGATTATTAAGTTTTTCTATAACCTTTTTGGACAAAATCATATCTTTTAAGCTTCCTTAAAACTTTTTTAAAGATTAAATCGCATTAGATTTAGAAATCTTTTCTTATCATAATTAAAAGGAGAACTAAATTTATTATTGGGTTATATTTATGGCTAGAATAGCCTTAAATATCGTTATTGTGAACTATGATTTTAAAAATTATTTTTAGCATAGCTTAAAAATAGTTTAATTAATATAAATTATTTTCCGTACCTCCTAATTTGACGGAATCTGTAATAGCTGTTTTAATTCATTGATAATTTGCAGGACAAAAAACCATCAGTTTTTATTTATAAAATTGCATAATCATTTAACTGTCATATGCGTAGCCTTGTCATGACATAGCTAATGGCTTCATTTCTTTTCAATGTTGAACAATGGATTCAAGTTGAAGGAATGTCATTGCCAAAATCCCTTACAAATAAGTTTTTATTAGTAATACCATAGTAGCAAAAAATCAATTCTTACTTCTGCACTTTTGCCCTCGTTGATAACACAAACCATAAAAATTAAAAGTTATGTTTCAATCAATCAGCTGGGGCGAATATCTACATTGGCTGTTTATGATTCTATCAGTTTATTATGTCGTGGTACTGGCGCTATATTTTAGGCTTGATATTCTCCGATTGCTTAGAAGGAGGCCTCAACGGCGACAAGCTGACGAAGATGAAAACCTAGTTGATTCCCCATAGTTTGATTATGTCACATCATTGGCGGGCAGCGCCTCGTGTGGGTTATGTTGTTGGGCATGGGTGGTGTTTTGCCCGCCACCTAATTGCTGTAATATTTTTTCAACCATTAAATTAAACATTTTGAAAAGGAAAATTTTGTTCTATGGTCTTTTGACTGGGCTCTTTCAGTTGGGGTATAAGATGTCAATGGCCCAGGCTGACGGGAATGCAGGGATTTCTGAGGCGACTGGTCTTATTAAAGGCTACTTCAATACTGGAATTGACTTGATGTATGCCATTGGTGCGGTCGTGGGGTTGATTGGGGCGATAAAGGTGTATAACAAATGGAGTGCGGGTGAGCCTGATACGACCAAGGTTGCTTCCAGTTGGTTTGGTGCATGTATTTTCCTGGTGGTGGTGGCAACGGTTCTGAAGAGCTTTTTCAAGGTTTAATCTTTTAAATTCAAACTTATGCAAAGAGAATTGCCTATCGCAGAAATTGACGGAGTGGACTTTTATGTGGATGCAGAGCGGGAGGAACTGTGTCAGGTGGATAACCCTGAGAATTGTATTTCGTTTAGTGTATTTCACGCTAAGAATAATGGTTACTTTTTTATTTACAACAGAAAGAGTTGTTGTTGGGCCTGGGACAAATCATATATCAATGGGCATTTAAATGAGCACCTGGTGGTTACTCTTCCGGCATTAATGGAATTGGATCCTGAAGGTATGGCACTTCGTTATGATATACCCTTAGAGATACTTTGTCCTGCCTCTATGGATAAACCACCACAGAGGGTGGTTGCGGCATTACGTCCTGTGGGGCATATAAAATAAGGATTGAGAACTTTTAAACATAAAATATATGAGATTAAGAGACCAGAAGTCCATGATGGCTAAACGGTTGAAGGGGCATTTGCCTGTTATTGATATCTGTGGGAAGCCATTTTTTATCGATATCCGGGCACAGCAGCTAAGATCGGTAGGGGATTATGGTAAATATCTTCCTTTTTATTATATGAAGCCGGATCCTATGACCCATGGACGGGTGTTTCTGTATGATCCTGATACCATGGAGCTCTTGGAGCCCTTGTGTTGGAATCCTGTTGCGTCTCATAATCACGATAGGCTTGTTTTGGTGCACCTGCCTATGGATTTGCAGATGGATCCGATTGGGGTGGCGCAGATGAAGGGGTATAATTTGGATCTAGCGCTTAGACTATATCCACTTCAAAGGGAGCTGAAGGCTGTGGTGACAGAGTTAGACTTAGACTTAGACTTTGACTTAGGGGTAGATTGTGCAGCAGGTGTTTATTGTATTGACTTGATTGTGGCTGGCATGGGTCGTAGTCAAAAAAGTGGTAGGGGCTGTTTCGCTAAGGAGCGTAAATGTTGTAAGGGTAGGGGTGAGGTCGGAAAGCAGGATGTGGGTAGACCTGACTACTGTAAATACTGTGGCACGCAACTTTAATTAAGTGAAATATGCAAGTATTACCATATAAGTTGAACAAAGGGGTTAATCGGCCTATTGAGTTTCGGGGGCTGAAGGCGCAGTATATATATTATCTGGCTATAGGGCTTGCTGTTTTACTCGTGCTCTTCTGCATATTGTATATCAGTGGTACGCCTGTTTATCTTAGTCTTTTCTTAGTGTTGGTTTTAGGTGCGGGGCTTTTTGTTTCTATATCCAGGCTGAATCGACAGTATGGGCAATTTGGCCTCATGAAGCGCTCCGCTTTCCGGCGTTTACCTAAGGCCATTCGGCCCAGTTCCAGGAGTATTTTTAATCTGGAGCATTCACAAAAATAATTTCTTGAATCATGTTGATCCCTTTAATTATTGTTTTTTCTATTATAGTAGCCGTCCTTGTTTTAAGGAGTCGTGTTATGGACGATGGGATAGTCTCATTAGATGAACGTTTTCCGCTTTGGAAAGTGGAGCAGGACTGCATTTTGGCCAAAAATGGGGATATCACGGTTTGTTTTAGGCTGAGCTTGCCAGAGATCTTCTCTCTTTCTGGTGATGAATACGCTGCTCTGCACGAGTATTGGCTAAAAGCGATGCGCATATTGCCTGCGGGGACGATACTGCATAAACAGGATTGGTTTCAGGAGGACCGGTATAAGGCTGATTTTAGGGATGGTGACGATTTTAAGGATGATTTTATTAAGGGCAGTCGTGAAAGGTTTTTTAATGAACGACCGTATTTACAACATGAAAGCTTACTGTTTATTACCTGGACGACTGGCGGTAGCCGTCCCGGTAATTCTGCGGCGTCTAATTTATTGAAAAAATCCATTGTTCCTAAGGCATCTGTTGACAGTAAGCGGTTGGCGGAGCTGCTGGAGACGGTCAGTAAATTCCAGAAGCTGCTATCTGACAGTGGCCTTATTCAGATAAAGAGGATGCTATCTCCTGAAATTACCGGTAGTTCGGTAAAGCCAGGGCTTCTGGAGCGGTATCTTTTTTTGCTAAAAGAAGATGAGCGGCCTGTTTTAAAGGATATTCAACTAAAGCCGGAATGGAGAATCGGAGGTGAATTCCCACAGCTTTTTACCCTGGCGGATGTGGAACATTTACCAGCTAGCTGGGGTCCTCTGACTGATTATGCCAAGTATGCTACTGATAAGACCAGGTTTTCTGTGGGGTTTGCTGCACCGGTGGGCCTGCTACTTCCTGTAAATCATGTTTATAACCAGTATATAAGGATTTTAGATACGGGTAAGACCTTGAAGCGGCTGGAGGCTAAAAGAAAGCGGCTGCAATCCTTATCGGCTTATAGTAGAGAGAACAGCATCGCAAAAGAGGCTACGGCTGATTATCTTAATGAGGCCATTGCTGATAACCGATTACCGGTGAAGGCGCATTTTAATCTGCTGGCCTGGACAGATAGCAGAGATGGCTTGAAAGAACTTCGTGGCAGTGTCTCTGCGGCTATTTCCCAGTTGGGGGCGATTCCCTATCAGGAATCGGCAGGTGCACCCCAGATCTGGTGGGCGGGTCTGCCAGGTAATGAGGGCGCAATGCCGGAAAATGAGTGCTTTGACAGTTTTGTAGAGCAAGCCAGTTGCTTTTTGAATATGGAAACGGCTTATAAGTCGTCTAATAGTGCTTTTGGGATACGGCTGGGCGACCGGTTAAGTGGGCTGCCGGTCCATGTGGATATTTCTGATGAGCCGATGAAAAAGGGGATTATCACCAATCGGAACAAAATAGTGGTAGGGGGTTCCGGGAGTGGTAAGAGTATGTTCATGAATCATTTGTTGCAAAGTTATGTGCAACAGGGGGCGCACTGTATTGTGGTTGATGTCGGACACAGTTATGAAGGGCTTTGTGGGCTACTGGACGGATATTATTTTACTTATACGGACGAGCGGCCAATTGCCTTTAATCCTTTTTATATTCCAAAAGGCACACAGTTAGATACGGAAAAGAAAGAGAGTATTAAAACGCTGTTAGTGGCACTGTGGAAACAGGGGGACGAGACTTTCAGACGGAGCGAGTATGTAGCCATCTCCAATGCACTATCTGGATATTATACCTATTTAAGAAGGGCAGAAACAGTCTTCGCCAGCTTTGATAGCTTTTACGAATATCTGCAGACTGATTTTGTTAAGGAGTTGCGGGCCGATGGCGTGAAGGATCGGGATTTTGATATTGATAATTTCCTGTATGTCCTGCGGCCGTATTATAAAGGAGGAGAATTTGATTACCTGCTCAATGCCCGGGAAAATCTGGATGTGATGAACCGACCTTTTATTGTCTTTGAATTGGATAATGTAAAGGATCATCCTATTTTATTTCCGGTGATTACCTTGATTATTATGGAGATGTTTATCTCTAAGATGCGGAAACTGAAAGGCATTCGCAAAGTCATTGTCATCGAAGAAGCCTGGAAGGCCATTGCCCGGTCCGGAATGGCAGAATTCATGAAATATCTCTATAAAACCGTTCGTAAGTATTACGGTGAAGCCGTAACCGTCACGCAGGAAATTGATGATATTATCAGTTCGCCTATTATCAAGGAAGCCATTATCAATAATGCAGACTGCAAGATCCTGCTGGACATGAAAAAGTTCCAAAATAAGTTTGAGGCGATTCAAGAGGTGTTGGGGATGAGTAACAAAGCCAGAGACCTAGTGCTGTCCATCAACAAGGCCAACGATCCGGACAGAAAATATCGGGAGGTTTATATAGAGCTGGGCAATCAACTGATGAAGGTCTATCGTTACGAGCCGAGCCCCGAGGAGTTTTATGCGTATTCAACAGAGGAGACGGACAAACTGAAGGTGAAGCGTTACAGGGAAAAATTTGGGGGTGATATTAAAAAAGGGCTGGCAGCGCTGTTGGCGGATATGAATAGTGAAGGTGATGTTTAGGCTTAGGTGGTAGGCTCTGGTGGTGTGTTGTTAAATAAGACATCGTACACAATTACACAGGTAGCCAATTAAATGGCAAAACAAAGAATTTCTATGAAAAGAAAATATATACTGATCTTACTCCTGAGCTGTTTGCTGAGTTTGTCTGCTGGGAATTTGCAGGCACAGACGATTCCAGGTATTGGCAATATTTCTGGACTGATCAATCGGGCGATTAAGGCGATAGATCTTAAGATTCAGCGGATGCAAAATAAGACCATTGGCCTGCAAAATGCGCAGAAGGTTATTGAAAATGCAATGGCTAAACTGAATTTAAAGGATATCGCTGACTGGGCCGAGCGTCAAAAGTCTTTGTATAAGGAGCATTTTGAGAAATTATGGGAGGTAAAGACTGTGCTGGCAAGCTACTGGAAGGTGAAGGAAATCATTCAACGGCAGGTGCAGCTCGTAGGTGAATATAAAAGTGCCTGGGGACGCCTTAAAAATGATGACCATTTTTCTGTAGGGGAGTTAAATCAGATGTACCGCGTCTATTCCGGTATCCTGGAGGAGAGCCTCCGAAATCTGGACCAGCTGATGCTTGCCTGTAGTACGCTGACGACGCAGATGTCTGATGGCAAGCGAATGCAGCTGATCGTATCGGCGGGGAAGTATATAGAAAAGAACCTGGCTGAATTACGCAGTTTTAATAATAGCAATGTCCGGTTAAGCTTAGGCAGGTCAGTCAGTTTGGCGGATCAGCTGATGACCAGAAAAATGTATGGTAATCTATAAATATGCTTACATGAAAACATGGTTTTTATTCATGCTGTTGACAGGGTGTTTTATGTGTACCACTAATGCCCAGAGTTTTAGTGAATGGTTTAAACAGAAAAAAACGCAGAAGAAATACCTGTTGGCGCAGATTGCCGCACTGGAAACCTATCTGAAGGCGGTAGAGAAGGGATATGATATCGCAAACAGTGGTCTTTCCGCCATTTCTATGTTGAAGGACGGTGATTTTCTCCAGCACGCGGCGTATTTCAGGAGTCTTGAGATGGTAAGCGCTAAAGTGAAAAATTATTCTAAAGTGCTGGCCATTGCAGAGATGGAGGATCGATCGGAAGTTGTTCGTGAGGTGTTGTCGGATAGTAATGACCAGAATGTTTATTTGAATACGCGGGAATTAGCTTCTCTGCGGAAGATTTTGGAAAATACAGCTGACGCAGCGATACATGATCTGGAAGAATTGGAGCTGCTGGTAATCGATGGGAAACTGAAAATGACAGATGATGAAAGAATACGCCGTATTGACGGGCTGTATTTGGAAGTTAAGAGAAAACTGAGGGGAGTTTTGCAGTTGGCGAAAAATGTCCGGTCAATGATAGCCAGTAGAGCAAAGCGTCGGAAGGACCTCAGCGGCTTGAAACAGCTATATGGAAAATAAGAAGGTTGTTCCTTTTTATAGCTGTGTGGCAAGGTTGGGAGTAGTGTCCTTAAGGGGATAAAGTAGTCGTTGGAAAGAGTGTATATGCGGAGTCTGAGAATCAATCAATTATTTAAAATGAAACGAATTTTCGTCATAATGATCGCTTTTGGCATGCTGGGGAGCATGACAATGTCAGTGGCTAAAGCGCAATCTGCTGAGGTGCAGCAATTATTACTGAACGTAACGAAACTTTCGCAGTTTAAGCAGATTTTAAAGGATCTGCAAACGAGTTATGGGATTTTGAATAAGGGGTATGGCACGATTAAAAGTATTGCTGCTGGAAACTTTAGTCTGCATGAAGCTTTTATTGATGGGTTACTATTGGTAAACCCGTCGCTGGCTAAGTATAGGCGGGTGGCTGATATCATTGCTGATGAAGTGGCGATTGTAACAGAGTACAAGACTGCCTTTAAGTATTTTAAATCGGGTGGTAGGCTAAACCCCTCGGAGCTGGATTATTTGGGGAAGGTGTATAGCCATCTGGTGGATAATAGTGTGGATAATCTGGATGCACTAGCTACGGTACTCACTGGGGGGAAGCTGAGTATGACAGATGATGAGCGTCTGACGGAAATCAATAGGATTTATCGGGATACGCACCATATGCTCAGTTTTTTAATGGGCTTTAATGATCGGGTGTCGATGTTGGTTGCGCAGCGTGGTGGGCAGGCATTGAATATAGATGATCTTAGAAAGATGCAGGGGCTTAGTCAATAGGAGATGGGTAAATCATAAAAGGAAAGATAAATGAACTGTAATTTAAAAAAGGGATGGTTGTTATTGGTGGGGTTGATGCCATTATTGGTACATGCACAATCGGGGAATACGGTTGGTATGGGGCCTAATGGAGGGCTTAACGGTGTATTGGATAGGCTGTTTGAGGAGATGATTCCACTGGCAGGTAGGTTAATTGGCGTGGCGCAGGCGATTGCTGGCTTTGCTGCACACTGGTATATTGATGTTCGTGTTTGGCGGCATATTGAAAGGGCTGAACCCATTGACTTTTATCCGCTACTCAGGCCTTTTGCGCTGGGACTCATGATTTTGTTTTTTCTGCCGCTGGTTAATTTGATGAATGGGATCCTGCAGCCGACAGTGGTGGCGACGCGTGCGCTGGCTGGGGATAGTCAGCGGGCGATTTTCCTGCATATTGAGGAGGAGGAAGCGGCGCTGAAAGAGCCTCCACCGGTAAACGCCTATCCGGTGGGTGATGGCACATCCGAGTATGAGCAGCCCGATGGCACAAGTGATGGCAATGGGTTTTCTACTGGTCTTCAAAGTGCCTTCTCTTTTCTCAATATTAAAAGTGTTTTTAAAACCATCATGACGGGGCTGGTTAATCTGCTATATGAAGCTGTGGCACTCTGTATTAATACCATAAGGACGTTTTACCTGATTATACTAGTGATCCTGGGGCCAATTGTGTTGGGTCTAAGCGTATTTGACGGCTTTCAGCAAACGCTTCCGAACTGGTTTGCCCGCTATATTAATATTTATATGTGGCTGCCGGTGGCCAATATTTTTGGCGGTATTACAGCCAAGATTCTGGAGAATATGATGACCCTGGATCAGGACTTTTTCAGCAGTACTGCCTATGTCATCTTTATGATTATATCAGTTGTGGGGTATACAACGGTGCCCAATATTGCCAGCTACATTGTTCAGGTAGGTGGCCGCGATACCCTGCTTCATAAAGTAAATGCCTTGACGAGGTTGGTCGGTAAGTCTGCGGCTGGTAAAGTAGGGTTGTAATGCTGGCAGACCCCGATTTTTTTTCACCTTTTAAAATTTTCTGCGTGTTTCAACAACTAAAAAATATTGACAAGGCTTTTAAGCATGTAAAACTGCTGACGATTGTTGTAGTCGTGGCGAGCCTGGTGACTTGCGGTTATGCGATAAGCAAAAGCTATCAGATGGTTACACTGGCCGAGCAGCGTATTTATCTTCTGGCAAATGGCAAGGCCATTGAGGCTTTCTCTGCGGAAAGAAAGGACAATATTCCTGTAGAGGCCAGAGATCACATTAAGATGTTTCATCACTACTTTTTCACCCTTGATCCGGATGAGAAGGTGATTCATGCGCATATGGTGCAGGCCCTCAATCTGGCGGACGGCTCTGCTAAATCGAAATATGATGACCTGAAGGAGGATCGCTATTATGCCGGGATCATTTCTGGGAATATCAGTCAGGAGCTGGCGATGGACAGTATTCAGTTTAGCATGGATACCTATCCTTATTATTTTAAATATTTCGGAAAGGAAAAGATTATCCGGCCTACAGTTGTTGTTACCCGTAGTCTGGTTACTGAAGGTTTTCTGCGTAGTGTATCCAGAAGTGATAATAATCCACATGGTTTTTTGATTGAACGCTGGCGGGTACTGGAAAATAAGGATCTAAAAACAGTGCGACGAGGCGCCACTGGCAGTCAGGATATTTATTAATGTATTTAAAATATTGAAGGTGATGGAAGAAATAAATAAAGTTGATCAAGTACACCGTATTGATGACAAAGTGTCTTTTCGGGCAAGCGGAGCCCAAGGGAGCTTCAGTCAATTGAGCAAGAAGCTTGATAAGTGGAAGCTATTGATACTTAAGTATCTGGAAGGAATCGACACCAGATTGAGTAATAGACAGCGAAAGTGGCTGTTTTGTATCGTGCTTATGTGTTGGAGCAGTGGACTGTTGTATTTATTGGGGACTGCCATAAGGAGGCCTCCGGCTGCATTTGTATGGCCATTTGCGCATGATAGTAGTCAAGTCAGCTTAAATAAGTTGAAGGGGAATGGCGATGATAGGGATAAGTTTAGGGAAAAGGTAAATGTCATGCGCCCATCTAAAAAAAAAACGCAAGATCCTGTGCAGGATATGACGTGCGATATGGGTATTGATTATTCACTTCTAAAAATAAATCGTAATGGTGCAAAACAACCCGATTAGTGAGCGACTAAAGAAACGGCGACAATTATTGATGGTACTTCCTTTACTTATCGTCCCATTTGTAACGCTGGCCTTTTGGGCAATGGGCGGTGGTAAGAGAGCAGGGGAGAGCGCTAAGTCACAGCATACTGCCGCAGGTATCAATTCAGAAGTGCCCAAGGCGAATGTCTCCTTCCAAGCAGAGGACAAGTTGAGTCTATATCAGGATGCAGACAGGAAGGCGGAGGCCAGAAAGCAAGCTTTAGGGCAATTTAGTTACCCCGTAACGGAGGATAGTGTAAGCGGGGATATTCAACTGTTGGCAGGCGGGAATGAAGATCCCAATAGCTTAAAGGTAGAGCAGAAGCTAGCGGATCTGCAAAAGATATTAGACGGCTCCAGTGGCTTAGAGAAGCGTGGAATAGCGTCTAGTCTTTCTGTCAATCCTGCTATCTATGGTTTGCAGCCGGGAGAGCAGCTTGGGACAGAAAGCGAAGAGCAGTTAAATAGGCTGGATAGCCTAAATGAATGGATTGCAAGGAAGGCGGAGTCCGGTGGTGGTAGTGTTTATGGTGAAGAGGAAGGCCAGGATGGAGATATGCAGCAAATTAATACAATGCTGGATAAGATCCTAGCGATCCAGCATCCAGAAAAGGATGAGGTGGGAGAGCGTCTGAAACAGGAATCCAGGATCAATAAAGGACGTGTCTATAGTATGCAATTGGCTCCTCAAAATTTGAAGGTGCCTGTTTTGCGCCCTGTTCTGAATACTGAAATTGGGAGCCGTTTGCTGAAAGCTCCTGTGATTGCAGATACTGTTACGCATTTGACTGGATCAGTGCATGAGCTAGACAGTGGAGCGCTTTATCGCGATCCTCCCCAGCCTATAGTAGGTGCCTTTTATGAAATAGATATGGATTTGGATCCCAATGATGCTGAGAATGATGCTGCTCATTACACGGTGCAGGCGGTTATTGCTGCTTCGCAGACGCTGGTGAGTGGGGCAGCGGTTAAGATGCGGTTAACGGCGGATGTTTTTATAGGTGGGACGCTGATTCCAAAAGGCAATTTTGTTTATGGTATCAGCACGGTTAATGGGGAGCGCCTGAAGATAACGGTCAGCCATATCCGATTTCATAACCAGATTTTTCCGGTGCACCTGAAAGTATATGATCTTGATGGGATGGAAGGGATACGTATTCCCGGTGCTATTGGTCGGGACGCTTCTAAGGAGGGGGCAGACAGAGGCCTGCAAAGTGTGCAAATGATGTCTCTTGATCCCAGTATAACTGCTCAGGCTGCGTCAGCAGGTATTGAGGCCACTAAAGGGCTACTGAGCAAAAAAGTGAAACTGGTCCGGGTGACTGTAAAGGCGGGCTATCCTGTTTTACTACTGGATGAGGCAGGTGAGGATAAGAAGGCGAAATAAAAAATAAATAAATGCTTTGATGGGCATCTGAATTTAATCTAATAACCGACTAAATAAGGGAATATATGACAAGGGTTTTCCATGTATTATTTACATTTTTTGTCGCACTGGGACCTATGGGGCTCTGGGCACAAAACAGTTCTGATGTTGCAGATAGGAGTGAGGGAGTGATGGTGCGACCCAGAATGCTAAGTGTTAGTTGTAATAAGACTAGTATGCTGGTTTTTCCAGCTGACATTCGCAGTGCTGATCGGGGAGCTGCCTATGTGTTGTCAAAAAGGGTGAAAGGGACTGATAATGTGCTGAAAGTTAAAGCGGGTCGGCCTGATTTTGAGCCTTCAAGCCTAACGGTGATTACAGATGATGGGCAGGTATATGCTTTTATCGTGCGTTATGCGGCAAATCCTGCTTCTCTGGTACTGGATTTTAGAGCTGATTTGTCCAAAAGCGCTATGGTTCGATTTAGTGGCCAATCCTTAAATAGCGCAGAGCTGGCAGGTAGTGCTGAAAGGGCGAAAGGTAGTGTTCCGTTTTTAAAGCGGATCCAGACAGACAAATATGGGCTTAATTTTTCGTTGGAGGGTATTTATACCCAAAAAGATGTGCTGTATTTTAAATTCCGGTTGCATAACCCGACCAGTATTAGCTACACACTTTCGTCTCTAAACTTTTTTGTCCGGGATTTAAAGACAGCGAAGCGCACAGCTATGCAGGATAATGAGTTGCAATGTTTATATAGGCACAGTTGGGGCCGACCGGAGGAGGATGGAGGGCAGGTGATTGTAGTGGCAGTTCCCAGGTTTACCATAGCTGATAATAAGAAACTGGTCATTGAGCTGATGGAAAATCAGGGGGATCGAGCGCTTTCCCTGGATGTAAAGGAGCGGAAGTTTCGTAAGGCAATTAAACTTGATCATCAATAAAAAAGCATATGAAGGAATCGTATTTACCTAAACAGGAGACACTGTTAACGGAACTTAGGAATTGGAAGAATACAGAGAATGTTTGTGGTGGTGTTTATAGTGATGAAGCATTAAAAAGCCGGAGTTTCCAGAAGTTGAAAATGCAGACTTATAAGCAGCTGTATGGAAAATATAAGGGGACCAGCCTTTCACAGGATGAAAAAGCTTTGCACCTTATGATGCGCCATCAGTATAAGCAAATTGAGCATAAACTTTACCCCAATGTTTTGGTAAGGCTGGGGATGCGTGCATTGAGTGGTTTGCAAACGAAGGTGGCCGCGCTGGTGAATGGGAATGCTAAACTGGAAGGTGAGTTTGCCTATAATGGGGCAGGAGTGTCGTCGGTAGTTTCGGCTGGCAGATCAGTGAATGCGGTGGAGGAGGCCCTTGAAAAGCCTAAGGAACATGTGATGGGACAGCAACAGCCGTCAACGGCCAGGTGGATTAATGATTTGGGTCGAAAAAGCAAAAAACAGGATAAAGGGCAACATATGGGGCTGCATTAGGCCTTGTAGAGAATGGATTCATTAATATTTTAAAATTAGATGTATGGAACAGAAAATGACAGACCAGGAGGATATAACACTGGCCATAGTAAATCTTGCTGAATTACAGGAAAATGTGAAGATGGCTGGTTTTGGAGATTATTTTAAGGAGAAAATTCGGGAGGAGCTGCTTTTGGGGCAGGATCAATTTTCTATTCACCGGACTTTACAAATTGATAAGGATACAATGGATTACAAAATGGATATCCGGGT
>Ga0164242_10001779_pt1 | contig 25292 bp, 17 predicted proteins | sample OricomgcompostMG_FD_108783 | JGI IMG/M metagenome (GOLD analysis project Ga0164242, IMG submission 108783) | Miracle-Growth compost microbial communities from Emeryville, California, USA - Original compost - Miracle growth compost (MG) ...
CCGACGAGCAGGACGTTGTCGCCGCCGGGGATGGTTTTCGCGTAGACCGAAAACACCGGCATGATCATGAAGAGGCCCAGCATGCGCAGCGCGAAGATGGCGGCGAGCGACAGGGTCGCGCGCATTTCGGGCGCGCTCATGCGTGAGGAGGTAGCGGGTGAATTCGAGGACATCGGAGCGTTTTTTGATTGGGCCGCCGCTGCGCGCGTCACTGGGCCTCGGGGCGGACGAAGGCAGGCGTCGGGCGCACCTTGCGCATTTTTCATGGCAGCCGTGGCGGCCTTGCATGAACGGCAGCGATGCGGGCAGTCCCCGCGTTGGCCGGAGTCAGCGCGGAGTCAACGCTTGAGCGCTTACGCTGGCCCCACGCCTGAAACCCTGCACGGCCGCCCGCTGTCGGCTCTCTTTCAGCGCCCCTCGCGCAGCCATTCGGGACCCTTTCAAAGACTGTCAGCAAGCCGTAACGGCGGTCTGGAAAAGTCGTTATAGTAGCAGGTTTAGCCTACCTTTCTCCCGCAGGTTCATGGAACAAATCCGTATCCGTGGGGCCCGAACCCACAACCTGAAGAACGTCAATCTGGACCTGCCGCGCCACAAGCTCGTGGTGATCACCGGGCTCTCGGGCTCGGGCAAGTCGTCGCTTGCGTTCGACACGCTCTACGCGGAAGGCCAGCGCCGCTACGTGGAGAGCCTCTCGGCCTACGCGCGCCAGTTCCTGCAACTGATGGAGAAGCCCGACGTCGACCTGATCGAGGGTCTGTCGCCCGCCATCTCCATCGAGCAGAAGGCGACCTCGCACAATCCGCGCTCGACGGTGGGCACGGTCACCGAGATTCACGACTATCTGCGTCTGCTCTACGCGCGCGTGGGCACGCCCTACTGCCCCGACCACGAGATCCCGCTCGAGGCGCAAAGCGTCTCGCAGATGGTGGATGCCGCGCTCGCGCTGCCCGACGAAACCAGGATGATGATCCTCGCGCCCGTGGTGGTCGACCGCAAGGGCGAGCACGCCGAACTCTTCGACGACATGCAGGCGCAGGGCTTCGTGCGCTTTCGCGTGCGCTCGGGCGGCGGCACCGCCAACGAAGGCGAGGCGAAGATCTACGAAGTCGAGTCGCTGCCCAAGCTCAAGAAGAGCGAGCGGCACACCATCGACGTAGTGGTGGACCGCCTGAAGGTGCGCGCCGACATGAAGCAGCGCCTCGCCGAATCGTTCGAGACGGCGCTGCGTCTTGCCGACGGCCGCGCCATCGCGCTCGAAATGGACACGGGCCGCGAGCACCTGTTCAGCTCGAAGTTCGCCTGCCCGATCTGCTCGTACTCGCTGCCGGAGCTCGAGCCGCGCCTGTTCTCGTTCAACAACCCGATGGGCGCGTGCCCGGAATGCGACGGCCTCGGCCAGATCACCTTCTTCGACCCGAAGCGCGTGGTCGCGCATCCGTCGCTCTCGCTCGCGGCCGGCGCGGTGAAGGGCTGGGACCGGCGCAACCAGTTCTACTTCCAGATGCTGCAGAGCCTCGCGGCGTTCTACGATTTCGACATCGACACCGCGTTCGAGGACCTGCCCGAGAAGGTGCGCAAGATCCTGCTCTACGGCTCGGGCAAGCAGGAGATCCCGTTCTCGTATATCAACGAGCGCGGCCGCACCTCGGTGCGCGAGCACGTGTTCGAAGGGATCATCCCGAACCTGGAGCGGCGCTACCGCGAGACCGATTCCGCGGCGGTGCGCGAAGAACTCGCGAAGTACCAGAACAACCAGGCCTGCCCGCACTGCGAAGGCACGCGTCTGCGCCGCGAGGCGCGCTTCGTGCGGATCGGCTCGAACGAAGACGCGCGCGCGATCTACGAGGTGAGCGGCTGGCCGCTGCGCGACACGCTCGGCTACTTCCAGACGCTGCGCCTCGAAGGCGCCAAGCGCGAAATCGCCGACAAGGTGGTCAAGGAGATCGTCGCGCGGCTGATGTTCCTCAATAACGTGGGCCTCGATTACCTCTCGCTCGAACGCAGCGCCGAAACGCTCTCGGGCGGCGAGGCGCAGCGCATCCGTCTCGCCTCGCAGATCGGCTCGGGCCTCACGGGCGTGATGTACGTGCTCGACGAGCCGTCCATCGGCCTGCATCAGCGCGACAACGACCGCCTCATCTCCACGCTCAAGCATCTGCGCGACCTCGGCAATTCGGTGATCGTGGTCGAGCACGACGAGGACATGATCCGCATGGCCGACTACGTGGTCGACATGGGCCCCGGCGCCGGCGAGCACGGCGGCATGGTGATCGCCGAAGGCACGCCCAAGCAGGTGGAAAGCGATCCGGCCTCGATGACCGGCCAGTACCTCTCGGGCGCGCGCCGCATCGACTACCCGGACGAGCGCATGGAGCCCGGCGAGCGGCGCCTGCGCATCGTCGAGGCCTATGGCAACAACCTCAAGCGCGTGACGCTCGACCTGCCCGTGGGGCTGCTCACCTGCGTGACGGGCGTGTCGGGCTCGGGCAAGTCCACGCTGATCAACGACACGCTCTATCACGCGGTGTCGCAGCATCTGTACGGCTCGTCGGCGCAGCCGGCGCCGTTCGAGGCCATCGAGGGGCTCGAGCATTTCGACAAGGTCATCAACGTCGACCAGTCGCCGATCGGCCGCACCCCGCGCTCGAATCCCGCCACCTACACGGGCCTTTTCACGCCCATCCGCGAGCTGTTCGCGGGCGTGCCGGCGGCCAAGGAGCGCGGCTACGAGTCGGGCCGCTTCTCGTTCAACGTCAAGGGCGGCCGCTGCGAAAGCTGCCAGGGCGACGGCGTGCTGAAAGTGGAAATGCACTTCCTGCCCGACGTCTACGTGCCCTGCGACGTCTGCCACGGCAAGCGCTACAACCGCGAGACGCTGGAGATCCAGTACAAGGGACGGAACATCAGCGAGGTGCTCGACATGACGGTCGAGGCCGCCTACGAGTTCTTCAAGGCCGTGCCGGTCGTCGCGCGCAAGCTCAAGACGCTGCTCGACGTGGGTCTGGGCTACATCCGCCTCGGCCAGTCGGCCACCACGCTCTCGGGCGGCGAGGCGCAGCGCGTGAAGCTCTCGCTCGAACTCTCCAAGCGGGACACGGGCCGCACGCTGTATATACTCGACGAGCCGACCACGGGCCTGCACTTCCACGACATCGCGCTCCTGCTGGAGGTCATCCACCGGCTACGCGATCAGGGCAATACGGTGGTGATCATCGAGCATAATCTCGATGTCATCAAAACCGCCGACTGGATCGTGGACATGGGTCCCGAAGGCGGCGCGGGCGGCGGGCAGATCGTGGCGCAGGGCACGCCCGAGCAGGTGGCGAAAGCAAAGGCCAGCTTCACGGGCCGCTATCTCGCGCCGTTGCTCAAGCGCCAGGCAGCCACGCTCGACGCGGCCGCCGAAAAATAAGCCGTAGAAAAGGTTGCGGCAGCCATGGCTGCCGCAACCATTGCCGTAGCAACAACAGAACGGGGCGCTTGCGCTCCCGTGGTCTGGAGACGGAATACACCCAACATGGTCAAGCGCAACGAAGCGACCGACGATAAACAGGTGCGCGACCTGCGGCCCAGGCCGGTCAGGCTCACGAGCGATATGAGCCTGCCGAAGCTCTCGGCGGTGGAGATTGGAAGCTATGTGGCCGCGCTAGGCGGCCTGTGGGCGGTGCTGCACCTGGACCTGCTCGGCGCGCTGCTCGCGGGCATGCTGGTCTTTCAGCTCGTGCATACCATCGCGCCGCTGATCGAGCGGCGCATGCCGAGCCAGCGCGCGCGCTGGCTCTCCGTCGTGCTGGTGTCCATCGTGATCGTGGGCGTGCTCACGGGCATCACGGTAGGCGTCATCGAGCAGTTCGAAAACGACGTGCCGAGCGTGCAAAAGGTGATGGCGCAGATGATGACGTTCGTCGACCAGGCGCGCGGCAAGATTCCCGATGCCATCGCGGCCTATCTGCCCGTGGACGTCGCCCAGATGAAGCTCAAGGCGATCGCGCTCATGCACGAGCACGCGACCCAGCTCGGCCAGGGCGGCAAGAACGCCGCGCGCATCTTCGGACGTATCGTGATCGGCATGATCATCGGCGCGATCATCGCCATTGGCGCGCAGAAGAACGCCACGCGGCTGCCGCTCTCGACCGCCTTCGTCACGCGCGTGGCGCGCTTCGCGGATGCGTTTCGCCGCATCGTGTTCGCGCAGGTGAAGATCTCGGCCATCAACACCGTCTTCACCGGGCTTTTCCTGCTGCTCGTGCTGCCGCTCTTTCATGCGCCGCTGCCGCTCGCGAAGCTGCTCGTCGTGGTGACCTTCGTGGTCGGTTTGCTGCCCGTGATCGGCAATCTGATCTCGAACACGCTGATCGTCGCGATCGCGCTCACCGTGAGCCTGCCCGCGTCGGTCACGGCGCTCGTGTTCCTGATCGTGATCCACAAGCTCGAATACTTCCTGAACGCGCGCATCGTGGGCGGCCAGATCGAGGCGCGCACGTGGGAACTACTGGTCGCCATGCTCGTGATGGAGGCCGCGTTCGGCATCCAGGGCGTGATCGCCGCGCCCATCTTCTATGCGTATATCAAGCGCGAGCTGATCTATCTGCGGCTGGTTTGAGCCCTTTGGGCTTGATTTCGTCCAACGCGGCGGCGTGCTCCGCCGCTGCCCGAGCCGCGTCTTCAGGTGTGCTTTCGAACCGCCGCCGTCCTTCGCGCGGTGGCCGCCTCACTCCTCGCGCGGCTCGCCCATGCCGTCCGTCATACCCTCCTGCCCCACCGCATAGACGGCGACCTGCACGCGGCTCGTGAGGTTCAGCTTGCGCAGGATGTTGCGCACGTGGATCTTCACCGTGCTTTCGGCCAGATCGAGCGTACGCGCAATCTCCTTGTTGCTCGCCCCGCGCGCGAGTTCGCGCACGATGTCGCGCTCGCGCGCGGTGAGCGTTTCGCCGCCCGTGCGCGGCATACTCGGCGCGCTCGGCGCTGCCGCCGGTTTGCGCATCTGCTCGACGAGCTTCGCAGTCATGTGCTCGGTGATGACGGGCTGACCAGCCGCGGCCTTGCGGATCGCCGCCACGAGCGCGTCGGCATCGATGCTCTTGAGCAGGAAGCCGCTCGCGCCCGCGCGCATCGCGGCGGTAAGCTCGTCGGCGTCCTCGGAGACGGTCAGCATGACGACTGCCGTGTCGGGCAAGTCCTGCACCAGCAGTTGCAGCGTTTCGAGACCCGAGAGGCCGGGCATGTTCAGGTCGAGCAGGATCACGTCGGGCATGTGCTGCTGCGCACGCTTGATGCCTTCGACGCCATCCGACGCTTCCCCCACCACTTCGAGGTCGGGCTGGCGTTGCAGGAGCGCGCTCACGCCCGAGCGAAAGAGCGTGTGGTCGTCGATGAGCAGGATGCGAATGGTCATGGGCGGAAATTCGGGTTGTGGCAATGCCGCCAGTCGTGGCGCGCGGTGTTGCGAATCAAAGGTATCGAAGCGGGATCAAGCGTGACCGAAGCGTGACCGAAGCCGGATCAAGCGGCCTTGCGGCTCCCGGCCGGCAGCACGAGCTCCACGCGCGAGCCGCGCCCCGGCTCGCTTGCGAGCGTGAGCGTTCCCGCGAGACGCTTGGCGCGCTCGCGCATGATATGAAAACCCACATGCGCTTCGCCGCGCGCAGCGATATCGGCGGGATCGTAGCCTACGCCGTCGTCCTCGATCACGAGGCGGAAGTCGCGCCCATTGACGACGCTCACGCGCACGTTTTGGGCCTCGGCATGCTTGCGGATGTTCGAGAGCGCCTCCTGGAGCACGAACAGCACCTGGAGTTGCTGATCGGCCGGCAGCGGCGGGCCGCCCTCGTCGCGATAGTCGAGCGTGAGCTCGGCGTCCGACTGGCGCCGAAAGCGCGCCACCGTGTCGTCCACCGCGGGCCGCAGCGCACCGGTCCCGAGCTTCGAGCGGAAGTTCAGGAGCAGCTCGCGCACGTCGTCATAGCTCTCCTCCACGCCGCCCGCGAGCAACGGCACGATCTCGCGCACTTCGTCGAGATTGCCGTCGGCCGCCGCGCTGTCGAGCAGATGCACCTGCATCTTCAGAAAGCTCAGGCCCTGCGCGATGCTGTCGTGCAGCCCTTGCGCGACGAGGTTGCGCTCCTCCGAGACCGCCAGTTGACGCGCGAGCGCCGCGAGGCGCCGGGTCTTCAGCGCGACGCCGAGATTGCGGCCGAGCGCCTGCAACAGCTGGACCTCCGAGGGCGGCATGTTCCGTTCGCGCCGGAAATGCAGCGAGAACGTGCCGAGCGGCTCGCTCTGCGAGACGATACCGAACACCGCGACGCTCGCGAAACCCGCGCGCAGGCAATGCTGCGCATGCGCGCGCTCGGCGTCGTTCATGGCGTGTGCGCCGCCGCCTTCGCTGCCGCTTTTGCCGCCACCTTCGCCGCTCCTGGCGTTCATGCTCGCCATCAGCTCGCGCAGATCGACCACCACCACCGGCTCGTCCGCCGACGCGGCGCCGCATGCACAGTCCTGCGCGGACATGCATCGCTCGGCGCGCACGAGCTCCTCGGGCAGACCTTCGGCAACGAGCAGATGCAAGTTGTCGTCCTCGGCGGAAGTCAGGCGCACCGTCCCGCCGTCGGCCTCGAACTCGCGCATCAGGCGCGTGAGGAAATCGTGGCACAGCGGCTCCACCGGCTCCGGCGTATTGAGGAAGGCCGCCATTTCGTAGAGGATGCGCAACTCGCGGTTCTGCGCGGCCAGTTGCGCCGTCTTGGCGTCGACGCGCGCGGCGAGATCCTGATACAGCGCCTGCAGTTCGGCGACCATCTGGTTGAAGCCCTGTGCGAGATGGCCGAACTCGTCGCGCGTATCGACCGGCAAACGCGTATCGAACTCCTGCGCCTCGATGCGCGCAAGGCCGTCCTGCAGCCGCTGCACCGGCACCACGAACCACAGGTAAAGCAGGTAGACGATCGCCACGGTGCCCACGCACGAGAGCGCCGCGAGCCCGATCTGCGAGGTGCGCAGCCACGCCGTCTTGCGCGCGTTCTCGCGCTCGATCAGCACCACGAGTCGATTGGCGTCGTCGACGAAGGCGGGCAAGAGCGCGAGATACGCCGACGGCTCGCCCACGCCCGAAGCGCGGTCGCGCTGCACGGCCGGCTCGAGCCGCTCGTGCCACGCCGTGGCAACCCGGTCGAATTGCTGGCGAATCTTCACGTCGTCGGGCAGGAAGAGCGGCCGCGCCGCGTTGCCTTCGCGCAACCGGCGCAGGGTCTTGTTGAGCTGGTCGATCTGCGCGTCGAGCCGCGAGGGTTTGCCCAAACGGCTCTCCCACAGCTCGATGGCCACCGCGTTCGCGCGCATGCGCAGGCTGCCCGCATCGTTGATCGCGGCACCCGCGCCTTCGAGCTGCCACGAGAGCCAGAGCGTGCCGCCGATCATCGTGAGCACGATCGCGAGCACGACCGTGGAAAGCACGACGATGCGCGTGGACAGGCGGCGCCGGAAAGGCGCGAGCGAGCCGCCGGTCTGAGCGGCCAGGCCAGTCGCCGAGGGCGGTGTCGAACGGGCGGCGGAATCGGGGGAACGGGTCATGGCCATACAGGACACGGGAAACGAAGGGCGGCGCGCAAGCGCCAGCATTCCTCATTATCGGTTGACACATCGCAAATAGCACGACCGCCGGCCGGAGACTGCGACACTATGCGCCAGTTCGCCCGGGCGCGCCAACAAGGTGCCGGCAAAGATGCCAGCCCGGCGCCCGGGCCGCCACGGGCGGCGGCGTCCCAGTCCCACCTTGCGCCGCGGCAAACCGCGCTCTGGTCGAGCGGCGTTGCCGGCGCCCCGCGAAGAAGCATAAAAAAAGGGAGCTCGCGCATGGCTCGCTCCCCGTAAAGAACGGCCGATCCCCACGGCCGCCCAGAGGCAACATCAGGCAACATCAGGCAACATCACGAAGAAAAAACTCGATCGGGGCGGGCCGGCGGCCCGCCCCCGCACACGCCCTAACGGCTACGCACGAGCTGCCAGGCCCGCGACAGATAGGTGACCGAAGCCATCCCGCTCCACACGTGCACGAGACGCGTGAACGGGAAGATCACAAACAACGTCATGCCCATGAACAGATGGATGCGGAACACGAGCGGCGCATCGGCCACGTAGCTCGCGGCGGCGCCGCGGAACGTGACGATGTGCTGCGCCCAGTTCATGAAGCGCACCATCATGGCGCCGTCCATGTGGCTGGCCGACGCGCCGATCGTCGTGAGCCCGAGCAGCAGCGTGACGAGGATCCACAGGAGCAGCAGCTTGTCGCCGAAACGCGTCACCGCCGAAATTCGCGCGTTCGTAAAACGGCGGTGCAGCAGGATCGCGAGACCGGCAAGGCACATCGAGCCCATCACGCCACCGGCGACCATCGCCACGATCTGCTTCACGGCATGCGACACGCCGAGCCAGTCCCAGACCGCGACGGGCGTGAGCAGCCCCACGAGGTGCCCGAAGAAGAGCCCCAGGATGCCGATGTGAAAGAGGATGTTGCCGAGGCGCAGTTGCCCGCGATAGAGCAGTTGCGAGCTGTCCGCCTTCCATGTGTACTGCTCGCGCTCGAAGCGCGCGAGCGAGCCGAACAGGAAGACCGAGGCGGCGATGTAGGGATAGATGCCGAACAGAAATTGGTTGAGCGTGTTCATTGCATTTCCTTGGTACGGCCGGGCATGGCAGACGAAGTGGCATGCGCCGCGCGCGGATGGAACTGGACGACCTGCGGCGCGTTCGCGGCACCGGCGCCGAACGGCTGCAGGAGCGGCTCGACGCCGTCGGCGCCGGGACCGAAGCGCTCGAGCGCCTCGTCCATGTCGCGCACCGGCGCGCCGGCGAGCGGCAACGGCTCGACGACGCTCATCTCGCACAGCACGGTGAAGATGCCGGCGTACGGGCTATCGTCGCGCGCGAGCTGATTGCCGAGCGCGGCGAGCACGTGAATCGCCTCGCCAAGCAGCGCGCTCGCGTCGTCCTCGCCGATCAGGCCGAGCACTTCGAGAAAGAGCGGCACGTAATCGGGCAGCTCGTTGGTCGCCACATCGAGGCCGAAGCCGCGATATTCGTCGAGCAGATCGACCATCGCCTGGCCGCGCGCGCGGCCTTCGCCGTGCACGTGCTCGAACAGATGCAGCGAGTGGCGCGGATTGCGGTCGAAGGTCGCCACATAGACTTCCTGCGACTCCACGAGCGACTGCGCGCGCAGCGACGCGATGAGCGGCGCGAGCTCGCGCACCGCGAACGCCCCGTGAGTAGACGCTTCGAGCACGCCCTCGATTTCGTCGAGCGCGTCGACGAGGGGCTGCTCGGGATAATCGAGCAGCGCGGAAAGAACCGGATAGATCGACATGATGTGCGCTCCTTAGCTTTCCGACGTCGCCTTGCGGCGCGACTTCGGCATATCGGCGAACACCACGCTGCCCTCGTGCTTCGCTCCGAAGAGCGAGCCGTCCGAAACGCCGCCCGAGCAGCCGTTACCGAACGAGAAGCCGCAACTGCCCTTCTCGTTGAACGAGTCCTCGACCATCTCCTTGTGCGACGACGGCACGACGAAGCGGTCCTCGTAGTTCGCGAGCGCCATGATGCGGTACATGTCCTCGACCTGTTCGGCCGTGATGCCCGCCTGCTTGAGCAGCGCGTTATCGTTCACGCCGTCCACCGACTGCGTGCGCTTGTAGGCGCGCATCGTCAGCATGCGGTTGAGCGCGGCGATCACGGGCTTCTCGTCGCCGGCGGTGAGCAGGTTGGCGAGATAGCGCATGGGAATGCGCAGGCTCGCCACGTCTGGAATCACGCCGTCCATGCCGATGTGGCCCGCGTCCGCGGCCGACTGGATCGGCGAAAGCGGCGGCACGTACCAGACCATCGGCAGCGTGCGGTACTCGGGATGCAGCGGAAACGCGATCTTCCATTCGACCGCCATGCGGTACACCGGCGAGCGCACGGCCGCATCGAGCCAGCTTTGCGGCACGCCCTGGCGCAGCGCCTCGCGCCGCACCTCGGGATCGTGCGGATCGAGGAACACGTCGAGCTGCGACTGGTACAGATCCTGTGTGGACTCGACCGAAGCCGCTTCGCCGATACGATCCGCGTCGTAGAGCATCACGCCCAGATAGCGGATGCGGCCGACGCAGGTTTCCGAGCACACCGTCGGCTGACCGGCCTCGATGCGCGGGTAGCAGAAGATGCACTTCTCGGCCTTGCCGCTCTTCCAGTTGAAATACATCTTCTTGTACGGGCAGCCCGAGATGCACATGCGCCAGCCGCGGCACTTGTCCTGGTCGACGAGCACGATGCCGTCGTCTTCGCGCTTGTACACCGAGCCCGACGGGCACGACGCCACGCACGCGGGATTCAGGCAGTGCTCGCACAGACGCGGCAGATACATCATGAAGGTGTTCTCGAAGCTCGAGTACATCTCCTTCTGCACATTCTCGAAAAGCTGGTCGCGGCTGCGCGAGGCGAACTCGCCGCCGAGGTCGTCTTCCCAGTTAGGACCCCAATGGATCTTGTCCATCTTCTTGCCGGTGATCACCGAGACGGGGCGCGCGGTGGGCGGCGTCTGCGAGAGCTTCGCTTTCTGAAGATGCTCGTAGTCGTAGGTGAACGGCTCGTAGTAATCGTCGATGGCGGGCAGGTTCGGGTTGGCGAAGAGGTTCGCGAGCACCTTGAGCTTCGGTCCCTGGCGCGGCTCGATCTTGCCATTCGGGTTACGCTTCCAGCCGCCGTTCCACTTTTCCTGGTTCTCCCATTCCTTCGGATAGCCGATACCGGGCTTCGTCTCGACGTTGTTGAACCACGCGTATTCGACGCCGTCGCGCGAAGTCCACACGTTCTTGCACGTGACGGAGCACGTATGGCAGCCGATGCACTTGTCGAGGTTCAGAACCATCGCCACCTGGGCGCGGATTTTCATGATGCCGCTCCTTCCTTCATCGGGCCTTCCAGCCACTCGACCTTCTTCATCTTGCGCACGATCACGAACTCGTCGCGATTGCTGCCTACGGTGCCGTAGTAGTTGAAGCCATAAGCGAGCTGCGCATAGCCGCCGATCATGTGCGTGGGCTTGAGCACCGTGCGCGTGACCGAGTTGTGAATGCCGCCGCGCATGCCGCTCGTTTCGGCGCCGGGCACGTTGATGATCTTTTCCTGGGCGTGATACATGAGGCACATGCCACGCGGCACGCGCTGGCTCACCACGACGCGCGCGGTGAGCGTGCCGTTCACGTTGAACACTTCGACCCAGTCGTTGTCGACGAGCCCCGCCTCCTTCGCCTCGGCCTCCGAGACCCAGACGTGCGGACCGCCGCGCGAGAGCGTGAGCATGCGCAGGTTGTCCGTGTAGGTGGAGTGGATGCCCCACTTCTGGTGCGGCGTGATCCAGTTCAGCACCAGCTCGTGCTCGCCGTTGGGCTTGGCGCCGAGCATCGGCGAAATCGTCTTCGTGTCGATGGCGGGCTTGTAGTTGCAGAAGCCCTCGCCGAAGTCGAGCATCCAGCGGTGATCCTGATAGAACTGCTGGCGGCCCGTGAGCGTGCGCCATGGAATCAGCTCGTGCACGTTCGTATAGCCCGCGTTGTAGCTCACCTCTTCCGATTCGAGACCCGACCACGTGGGCGCGGAAATGATCTTGCGCGGCTGGGCCTGCACGTCGCGGAAACGGATCTTGTCGTGCTCGCGGCCTTCGGCCAGATGCGTGTGGTCGCGGCCCGTGATCTTCGAGAGCGCGTCCCACGCCTTCACCGCTACATGGCCGTTGGTTTCGGGCGCGAAGGTGAGGATCATCTCGGCGGCGTCGATGGCCGTCTCCAGCCGCGGACGTCCTTCGCCCGCACCGGCGCCCTGCTGGCGGCCCGTGAGATGCGCAAGCTCGCCCACCTCGTGCGCGGTGTTCCAGTTGATGCCCTTGCCGCCGTTGCCGAGCTTTTCGAGCAGCGGTCCAACCGAGGTGAACTTGTTGTAGATCTCGCGATAGTCGCGCTCCACGACCGTCATCGAGGGCGCGGTCTTGCCCGGGATCAGGTCGCATTCGCCGTGCCGCCAGTCCTGCGGCTCGAATGCCTGGCCGAGTTCGCCCGGCGTGTCGTGCATGAGCGGCGTGCAGACGAGGTCGGTACGCGTGCCGAGATGCTCGCCGCCGATCTCCGAGAACTTCTTCGCGATCGCCTTGTAGATCTCCCAGTCGGTCTTGCTTTCCCACAACGGCTGCACGGCCTCGGAAAGCGGGTGGATGAACGGATGCATGTCGGACGTGTTGAGGTCGTCCTTCTCGTAGAACGTGGCCGTGGGCAGCACGATGTCGCCGTACAGGCACGTGGTGCTCATGCGGAAGTCGAGCACCGTGAGCAGGTCGAGCTTGCCCTCGGCCGCCTCGCGCACCTTCACTTCGGACGGACTGATCGCGTCGGCTTCGTCGCCGAACAGCGCGTTCTGCGTGCCGAGCAGGTACTTCAGGAAGTACTCGTGGCCCTTGCCCGAGCTGCCGAGAATATTCGAGCGCCACACGAACATGTTGCGCGGGAAGTTGACGGGATTGTCGGGGTCGTCGCAGGCAAAATTCAGTTCTCCGGACTTCAGCTTCTCGACCGTGTACTGCACCGGCGGCACGCCCGCGCGCTTCGCGGCGTCCACCACGTCGAGCGGATTCGCGCCCAGTTGCGGCGCCGAAGGCAGCCAGCCCATGCGCTCGGACTTCGCGTTGAGGTCGAGCATCGAGAGGTTCTTGTAGCGCGCGCGGTCGGCGCCGGGCCCGAGGATCTCGTCGAGCTGGACTTTCTCGTGGCGCCACTGGCTCGTATGGTTGTAGAAGAACGACGTGCCGTTCATCTGGCGCGGCGGGCGCTGCCAGTCGAGCGCGAACGCGAGCGGCGCCCAGCCGAATTGCGGACGCAGCTTTTCCTGGCCCACGTAGTGCGCCCAGCCGCCGCCGCTCTGGCCAATACAGCCGCACATCATCAGCAGATTGATGATGCCGCGGTAGATCATGTCGTTGTGATACCAGTGATTGAGGGCCGCGCCCACGATCACCATGCTCTTGCCGTGCGTGCGATCGGCGTTGTCGGCGAATTCGCGCGCCACCTGGATCACGAGCTTGCGCGGCACCGTGGTGTGCTTTTCCTGCCACGCGGGCGTGCAGGGCACGTCGTCATCGTAGGAGGACGCCACGTTCGGGCCGCCCAAGCCCTGATCGACGCCATAGTTGGCCATCTGCAGATCGTAGACGGTCGCGACCAGCGCGCTCGTGCCGTCCGCGAGCGCCACGCGCTTCGCGGGCACGCGGCGCGCCAGTAGCGCACCCTTCTCGCCGCCGAAGTACGGGAAGCTCACCTCGACCACCTCGTCATGCTGATCGACGAGCGACAGGCGCGGGTCGATCTCGCGACCGCTGCCGCCATCCTTCATTTCGAGGTTCCAGCGGCCCACCTTCTTGCCGCCGTCGTGCTCGCCTTCGCCCCAGCGGAAACCGATCGAGCCGTTGGGCGCGACGATGTCGCCCGTGGCGGCGTCGATCGCCAGCGTCTTCCATTGCGGGTTGTTCGCTTCGTCCAGATTGCCGGCCAGTTGCGACGCGCGCAGGAACTGGTCGGGCACCACGGCGCCGTCACGTCGGCTAATCGTGACGAGCAACGGCATGTCGGTGTACTGCTTCACGTAATCGCGGAAGTACGCGGATTTGCCGCCCGCGTGGAATTCCTTGAGCACCACGTGGCCCATCGCGAGCGCGAGCGCCGCGTCGGTGCCCTGCTTCGGCGCGAGCCAGATGTCGCCGAACTTCACCATCTCGCCGAAATCCGACGAGACCGCCACCGTCTTGGTGCCCTTGTAGCGGACCTCGGTGTAGAAGTGGGCGTCGGGCGTGCGCGTTTGCGGGACATTCGAGCCCCACACCATCAAATAGGTGGAGTTGTACCAGTCGGCCGATTCGGGCACGTCGGTCTGCTCGCCCCACACCTGCGGCGACGAAGGCGGCAGATCGCAATACCAGTCGTAGAACGACAGACACGCGCCGCCGATCAGGCTCAGATAGCGCGCCCCCGCGGCGTACGAGACCATCGACATCGCGGGAATCGGCGAGAAGCCGACCACGCGGTCCGGGCCGTACTTGCCGACGGTGTAGGCGTTGGCCGCGGCGATCATTTCGGTGGCCGTATCCCAGTCGGCGCGCACGAAGCCGCCCTGGCCGCGCGCGCGCTTGTAGCGCGCCGCTTTCTCGGGATTCTCGACGATCGAGGCCCATGCCTCGACCGGGTCGAGCGTGCGGCGCGCATCGCGCCACATGTCCATCAGGCGGCCGCGAATCATCGGATACTTCACGCGCTGCGCCGAGTAGACGTACCAGCTATACGAGGCGCCACGCGGACAGCCGCGCGGCTCATGGTTGGGCAAATCGGCGCGCGTGCGCGGGTAATCGGTCTGCTGCGTTTCCCACGTGATCAGGCCGTTCTTCACGTAGACCTTCCACGAGCACGAGCCCGTGCAGTTCACGCCATGGGTCGAGCGCACGATCTTGTCGTGCTGCCAGCGGCTGCGATAGCCGTCTTCCCACTTGCGGTCTTCGTTCACCACCGCGCCGTGACCGTTCGAAAAGGTCGACTTCACGCGCGACATGAACTTCAACCGGTCCAGAAAGTAACTCATACGATGCTCCGGGACTGCTGATGTTTTTCATCGACCTCACCCGCCGTTTCACGCTTCTCGCGCTTCTCGCGCGTGTCGTTTGCGTACCGCTGGCGGGCCGTCGAATCGTTTTCAGAATTCGTTTTCGAGTATGGCGGGCAGGCGCTTGCCTGCCCATTCGTCGAGGGGAGAGTGCGCGAAGCGCATCGGGATGAGGCCCCTCGCACCTCGCTACTCCCAAAGGACTAATTCGGCCGGTTGCCTCAGCACGGCATCGAGGCGTTGCGGCGCGCGTAGAAGAACCACGTCACGAGCGCACACACCACGTAGAAGCCGATGAAGCACACGAGCGCCATCACGGGCGAGCCGGTCATGTCGAGCGAGGTGCCGAAGCTCTTCGGGATGAAGAAGCCGCCGTACGCGCCCATCGCCCCTGCGAAGCCGAGCACCGCTGCCGACTCCTTGCTCGCTTCGGCAAGCGCGCTGTGCTTCGCCGGTGCGCCCTTGCCCTCGGCCGCGCGCTGGTGCTGGGTGAGGAAGATCACGGGAATCATGCGGAAAGTCGAACCGTTGCCGATACCGGTCAGCGCGAACAGCACCACGAACATCGCGAGGAAGCCGGCGAAGCTGCCCGCGGCACCGCCGAGCGCGCCGCCCGGCAGGAAGACGATCACGCCCATCACGGCCACGATCATCGCGACGAAGGTCCACAGCGTCACGCGCGCGCCGCCGAGCTTGTCCGAGATCCAGCCGCCGACAGGACGCGTCAGCGCGCCGGCGAGCGGCCCGAGGAACGCCCAGGCGGTCGGGTTGATCGCGGGGAATTCCGCCTTGGTCAACAGCGCGAGACCCGCCGAGAAGCCAATGAACGAACCGAACGTGCCGACATAGAGGAAGCACATGATCCAGTTGTGCGCGCGGCGGAAAATCACGGCCTGTTCGCTGAACGAGGCCTTCGCATCGGCGATGTCGTTCATGCCGAACCATGCGGCAATCGAGGACACGATGATGAGCGGCACCCAGACGAAGCCCGCGTTCTGCAGCCAGATGCTGTGCTCGACGCCATCCTTCACATAGGTCTGACCGTCGCCGAGCAGGCCCGCGAACACGACCGTCGAGATCACGATGGGCGTGACGAACTGCACGACCGAAACGCCCAGGTTGCCGATGCCCGCATTCAGGCCCGTGGCGAACCCCTTGCGCGCCTTCGGGAAGAAGAAGCTGATGTTCGCCATCGACGAGCTGAAGTTCGCGCCGCCCAGGCCGCACAGGAGCGCGAGCACGAGCAGCGTCGAATACGAAGTGGACGGATCGCGCAGCGCGAAGCCCATGCCGATGGCCGGAATCAGCAGGCTCGCCGTGGAGATCGCGGTAAAGCGGCGGCCGCCGAAGATCGGCACGAGAAACGAATAGAAGATGCGCAGCGTGGCGCCCGAAAGCGCGGGCAGCGCCGTGAGCCAGAACAACTCGTTCTTGGTGAAGTGAAAGCCGCCCTTGTCGAGGTTGACGACCGTGACGCTCCACAGCGACCACACGACGAACGCCAGCATCAGCGCGGGAATCGAGATCCACAGGTTACGGGTGGCGATCTGCTCGCCGGAAGCTTCCCAGAACTGGGTGTTCTCGGGCTCCCACTTGGTCAGAAGATATTTGGACATGATAGTGCTCGTACAGTAGGCGCCGCCCATGCGGCGCGTTAATTCATTCGTATTGATCCATCATTCGGATTGCGAAGTTTCCTTCGGCGAGACCACTTCACCCTCTTCCTTGCGCTCAAGCATCGCGCGGCCATGCGCCAGCGCCTCGGGGCGGAACGAGAAGTGCATGAACAGCAGGCTGATCGCCGTGGCGCCGAACATCAGCATGAAGCAGGTGGTCCGCACGCCCGTGAGGTCCACCAGCAAGCCGAAGAGAATCGGCAGGATGAAGCCCGCGAGACCGCCGGCCAGACCCACCACGCCGGAAACCGCGCCGATGTTCTCGGTGTATTCGTCGCCGATGAACTTGAAGACCGAGGCCTTGCCCACCGCCATCGCAATACCCACGATGAACATGAGCACCGTGTAGAACACCGGACCCGTGCTGATGTGCAGGCCGAGCGGGCCGTGCGCGCCATGAATCACGAAGTCGGTCGGCGGATAGCTCAGCAGGAAGAAGCAGCCGAGCGCGACCCACATCACCGCCCACGTCGTGCGGTAGGCGCCGTAGCGGTCGGAGAGCCAGCCGCCGATCGCGCGCAGCACGCCGCCGGGCAGCGAGAAGCACGCCGCGAGGAAAGCCGCCTGCTCGATGCCGAAGCCGTACTGGTTCACGTAGTACTGCGGCATCCACAGCGAAAGGCCCACGTAGCCGCCGAACACCACCGAGTAGTACTGCGAGTAGCGCAGCACGCGCGGGTCGGCGAGCACGCGCATCTGGCTCGCCACGCTGGTCGAGGTCGTGACGCGGTGCGCGGGATTGCTGGCGGAGAACACCCAGAACAGCAACGCGGTGACGAGCATCGCAACCGAGTAGACCTTCGGAACGATGGTCCACGAACCGGCCGCGACGATCAGCACCGGCGCCACGAATTTATTGAGCGCGGCACCCGAGTTGCCGGCGCCGAAGATGCCCATCGCGAGGCCCTGGCGCGACTTCGGAAACCAGCGCGCGACATAGGGCGTGCCGACGGAGAACGAAGCGCCCGCGAAACCCACCAGCAGGCCGAGCGCCAGGAATTGCCACAGTTGCGTCGCGTACGACACGAACCAGATCGGGATGACCGTCACGATCATCGTGAGGAAGAAGACGATGCGACCGCCGAAGCGGTCCGTCCAGATGCCGAGCGGCACGCGGGCGAGCGAACCGGTGAGCACCGGCATCGCGGCGATAAGCCCGAATTCCGTATCGGTGAGATGAAGTTGCTTCTTGAGCGGAATGCCAAGAATGGCAAACATCATCCAGACGGCAAAGCAGATCGTGAATGCGAACGTGCTAGAACCGAGCACGCGCCAGGCACAGCTCTCTGGTACGGTGTCCGCCTGTGGGGATGGGGCGGCTTTCATGGTGTTTCCTCTGCTTGTTGGATTGATGTAACAAGAGTAGGAAGCACAGCGCCCGCGGACTATTACTCGCAGGTAGGACGCGACGATCCGCCGCTAAGTCTTAAGGAGTAGTACGGGGGAATGAGGCGACGTTGAGGAGGGGCCGCGCGGATGCGGGTACGTCGTCGTGCAATAAGAATAGTTCGAAACGCCGTAGCGTGCCGCGTGACACGCTACGGCAAGTTGTCGCAGCAACAAGGAATCCGGACGACAGCCGATTACCGGAACACCACCGTCTTGTGGCCGTTAAGCACGATGCGATGCTCGACGTGCCACTTCACCGCGCGCGCGAGCGTCACGCATTCGACGTCGCGGCCGATTGCCGTGAGCTGCTCCGGCGTCATGTTGTGATCGACGCGTTCGACCTCTTGTTCGATGATCGGGCCTTCGTCGAGATCGGACGTCACATAGTGCGCCGTCGCGCCAATCAGCTTCACGCCGCGGTCGAACGCCTGGTAGTACGGCTTCGCCCCCTTGAAGCTCGGCAGGAACGAATGGTGAATGTTGATCGCGCGGCCTTCGAGCGCATTGCACAGTTGCGGCGAGAGAATCTGCATGTAGCGCGCGAGCACCACGAGGTCGGCGCGCTCGCCGTTCACCACTTCGAGCACGCGCGCTTCCTGCGCGGCCTTGTCCGCCTCGCTGCCGCCGAGCAGCGGGAAGTGATGGAACGGAATGTTGTAGCTCGCCGCGAGTTGATAGAACTCCTTGTGATTCGAGATGATCGCGGGAATCTCGATCGACAACTGGCCGGTGCGATAGCGGAACAGCAGATCGTTCAGGCAGTGGCCGATCTTCGAAACCATGATGACCACGCGCGGCTTCACGTTCGCGTCGTGCAACTCCCAGCGCATGCCGAACTCATCGGCGAGCGGCGCGAACGCGGCGCGCAGGCCGTCGAGGCCCGGGTCGCCGCCCACCTGCTGGAAATGCACGCGCATGAAGAACTCGCCCGTGTGGCTGTCGCCGAACTGGGCCGAATCGAGAATGTTGCTGCCGCGCTCGAACAGGAAACCCGACACGGCATGCACGATGCCCGGCCGGTCGGCGCACGACAGTTTGAGAATGAAGCTGTGATCGGTCGACATGACCCTGGTAACTCCCGTCAATTCCCTGGTGATTCAGAAGGGTTTTCGGCACTGGTGAAAAAACCGGCGCCCTTTCACAGCGTCGGCGGCTCGAAGATCGCGGCGAGGCCCTCGCACGCGTCTTCGTCTATCCATTGGCGGCGCAACAGCAGATCGAGCGTCGCGAGGCTCGCATCGACCGTCATCTTGCCCTCTTCGATCCAGCGCGCAGCTTCGGCGACGCGCGCGAGACGGTGCTCGCCCACTTCGCCGTCCTGATTGTGCGGCACGAAGTCTTCGGGCAACGCGAGATCGTAGACGAAGATCTGCTCGGCCTGGGTGCCCTCGGGCAGCGACTGCAGCACGTGCGCCGTGCGGCCCGGCCGCGCCTGCGAAGCCAGCTCGGCGGCAATGCCCGCCTCTTCCCAGCATTCCTTCACGAGCGTGGCCTCGACGCCGAAGCCCCAGCCGATGCCGCCCGCCACGACGTTGTCCAGCATGCCGGGGTCGGTGGCCTTGGTGTCGCTGCGGCGCGCGATCCACAACTGCGGCGCGCGCGGCGACGCGGAACCCGCGTATTCTACGACGCCGTTCAGATGCACCGCATACGTCATCGTGCCGAAAAAGCGCGAGGCGGCGCGCTCGATGAACGCGAGCGGCGGCGCGTCGAAACTATTACGGATTGCGTAGGTTTCGTCGCGCCAGCCGGGAATGCGGCCTTCGGCGGCGAGCGCGCCGATCACGGCGCCCAGCGCCGCGCTCCTCGCCGTCACGTTGTCGAATTTCGCGGCGAGCGCGACGCGAGCGCTTTGGCCGATATCGACGATCTCGAAGACATCGGGCCAGCGCGCGAGCAAGGCGACGTCGGCGCGGCGGATCCAGCCCACGCGTTCGTCGCCGAAGAAAAAGGGCAGATGCGCGCTCGCGTCGAAGCGGCGCGCGTCGGTGATGCAAGGCAAGGTCATCGTCGAAAGACTCCGTGGTCGCGCGCTACGGCACGCTCGAAATCGCGCTCGGGCGGGTGTTCAGTCGCGCAGCGCGACGCGAATGCCGATGGCGATGAAGGTGAGCCCCGCGAGCCGGTCGAGCCACACGCCCGCGCGCGGACGGCGCTTGAGCCAGCCGCCGATGGTGCCGGCGCACAGGCCGAACACCGAGAACACCACGACGGTCTGCGCCATGAACACGAGACCGAGTTCGAGCATTTGCAGCGTGACGCTTTGCGCGCCATGCGTGTCGACGAACTGCGGCAGGAACACGACGAAAAAGAGCGTCACCTTCGGATTCATCATGTTGCCGAGCACGCTCTGGCGAAAAATCGCGGCGAGCGGCTGGCGCGGCCGGTCGCCCGCCGCGGCGAGCCCCTGGCTCCTGAGCGCCTTCACGCCGATCCAGATGAGGTACGCGGCGCCCGCGAGCTTGAGGATCTGGAACGCGAGCGGCGACGAGCGCAGCACGGCGGCAATGCCGAGCGCGGCGAGCGTCGTGTGGAAGGTCACGCCCGCGGCAAAGCCGAGCGCGGCCACGAGACCGGCGGCCCGGCCCTGCGAGATGCCGCGCGCGAGCACTTGGAGGTTGTCGGGGCCGGGCGCGAAGGTGATCGCAAGCGAGGTAGCGAGAAAGAGCGCGAGGTTGGGCATGAGCTCAAGTCCAGAATCGTGGGATCGGCAACGACCGCTTTAGAATCGCTCAATGACCGCCAAACGCGGTCACGGTGAAGAGCGGCAGGCCCGCTTCGGCGAGCAGCTTCGAACCGCCGAGTTCCGGCAGGTCGATGATCGCCGCACCCTCCACCACGGTGGCGCCAAGGCGCTCGAGCAGGCGCTTGCCCGCGAGCATGGTGCCGCCCGTGGCGATCAGGTCGTCGACGATCACGACGCGGTCGCCCTTCGCACACGCGTCTTCGTGGATCTCGACCGTGGATTCGCCGTATTCGAGCTTGTAGGTCTCCGAGACCGTCTTGTATGGCAGCTTGCCGATCTTGCGGATCGGAATGAAGCCCACGTTCAGTTCGTACGCGACGATCGGCCCGATGATGAAGCCGCGCGCGTCGAGGCCCGCCACGTAATCGAGCTTCGCATCGACATAACGTTCGACGAACAGATCGATCAGCACGCGCAGGCCCTTCGGGTCGCCGATGAGCGGCGTGATGTCCCGAAATTGCACTCCCGGCTGAGGCCAGTCGGGCACCGTGCGGATCAGGCTGTTGACGAACTGCGAGGCTTCGGCGCTCGCGTTCGCAGGTGCGTGGGACATGATTGCTCCGGGTAATGGCAAAAGGAATAAGGAACGGGGCTCGGTTTATCGGGGCGGGAACCCGAAAGCGTCGTGCGGCGCACGGCGGCGCCGTATTGCGGCCGCGCCGCGCGCTCAGAGCGTCGTGCCCGCGCCGGCAGCGCCCGTTTTGCGGTGACGCGAAAGGCGCTCCTCGGCTTGCGCCAGTTGCTCGGGCAGGCCGCGCAGCACGACGATGTCAGCCTCGCGCAGCTTCGTCGACGGATCGGGCTCCACGCCGCGAATGCCGTGCCGGCGGATCGCCGTCACCTCCACGCCAAGGTCGAAGAGGCCCAGATCGGCGAGCGTGCGGCCCACCGCCTCGGCGCGCGCGTCGACCGGTACGGATTGTAGCCGCACCTGCTCATGACCGTCGTCGCCCACATCGTCGGTGCCGTGGAAGTAGCCGCGCAACAGGCTGTAGCGTTCGTCGCGCATTTCCTCCACGCGCCGCACCACGCGGCGCATCGGCACGCCCATCACCACGAGCATGTGCGAGGCGAGCATGAGGCTGCCCTCCACGATTTCGGGAATCACCTCGGTCGCGCCAGCCGCGAGCAGGCGCTCGAGATCGGCGTCGTCCACGGTACGCACGATCACGGGCAAGGTGGGCTCCAGTTCGTGGATGTGGTGCAGCACGCGCAGCGCGGACTGCGTGTTCGCGTAAGTGATCGCCACCGCCGCCGCGCGGTGGATACCCGCCGCCACCAGCGACTCGCGGCGCGCCGCGTCGCCGAACACCACCGACTCGCCCGCCGCAGCCGCAGCGGACACGCGGTCGGGGTCGAGGTCGAGCGCCACGTACGAGAGCCCTTCGTATTCGAGCATGCGCGCGAGGTTCTGCCCCGCGCGGCCGTAGCCGCACACGATCACGTGGCCGCTTTGCTTGATGCTCTGCGTGGCGATGCGGGTCATCATCAGCGACTGTTGCATCCATTCCGTGGACGACAGGCGCAACACGATGCGGTCGGCGTTCTGGATCAGGAACGGCGCGGCGAGCATCGAGAGCAGCATCGCCGCGAGGATCGCCTGAAGCAGCGTGGGATCGACCAGATGCTTGTCCAGAATGAGGTTCAGCAGCACGAAGCCGAATTCGCCGGCCTGCGCCAGACCGAGGCCCGTACGCATCGCCACGCCCGGCGAGGCGCCGAAGAGGCGCGTGAGCGCGGTGATGAGCACGGCCTTGAGCACCACCGGCCCGATCACGAATGCGGCCACCATGAACGGGTGCTGCCAGATCACGTGCGGATTGAGCAGCATGCCCGTGGTCACGAAGAAGAGCCCCAGCAGCACGTCGCGAAACGGCTTGATGTCCTCTTCCACCTGATGCTTGTATGGCGTCTCGGCGATCAGCATGCCCGCGATGAACGCGCCGAGCGCGAGCGAGAGGCCGAATTTGTCGGTGATGAACGCCGCCCCCAGCGTGACGAGCAGCACGTTCAGCACGAACAGCTCCTGCGAGCGGCGCCGCGCGACCACGTTGAACCAGCGCGTCATGAACTTCTGCCCGACGATGAGCAGAATGCCGAGCGCGAGCACGATCTTGATGGCGGCCAGGCCGAGCGACTCGACGAGCGATGCCGACGAACCGCCGAACGCCGCGATCACGATGAGGAGGGGCACCACGGCGAGATCCTGGAACAGCAGCACGCCGAGAATATTGCGGCCATGCTCGGACTCGATCTCGAGACGCTCCGCCAGCATCTTGCTCACGATCGCCGTGGACGACATGGCGAGCGCGCCGCCGAGCGCGATGCAGGCCTGCCAGGTGATGTGCGCCCACGGCTCGAGCGCGAACCCGACCGCGAGCGCGACCACGATCGTTCCCATCACCTGCGAAAGCCCGAGGCCGAACACGGCGCGCCGCATGGCGCGCAGCTTCGAGAGCGAAAACTCGAGGCCGATGGAGAACATCAGGAACACGACGCCGAACTCGGCCAGATTCTGCGCGCCCGCCGTGTTCGGCACGATGCCGAGCGCGCGCGGACCGACCAGAATGCCGACCGTGAGATAGCCGAGCATCGGCGGCAAGTTCAGATAACGGAACAGCACGACGCCAACCACCGAGGCGAGCAGCAGAAACAACGTCATTTCCAGCGGGGAGATCATCGTGTGAAGCGTCCTCGTTCGTTGGCGTTGCCGGCGACGCAAATTTCGCCCGCGCCGGTCGGGTCCATGATCGGCGCAAATCGGGATCTAAGGGAAGTACTGGAAGTACTGCGGAAGAAGAGACGCGAAAGCGGCAGAAGCCGGGACTTTCGCGCTGGGGGCGCCGGCGCGGCGCGCATACGCCTTTGCTATACTCCGCGAATGATAGCGAAAATCAATGGCGACCGGGCGCTGAAGCTCGCTCGCGACGTGCTCGACATCGAAGCAGACGCCGTGCGCGGGCTTCGCGACCAACTCGACGACAGCTTCGTCGGCGCGGTCGACCTCATCCTCAGTTGCCGCGGACGCGTCGTCGTTTCCGGCATCGGCAAATCGGGCCACATTGCCCGCAAACTCGCGGCCACCCTCGCCTCCACCGGCACGCCGGCGTTCTTCGTGCATCCCGCCGAAGCGAGCCATGGCGACCTCGGCATGGTGACCGCCGACGACGTCTTCATCGGCCTGTCCAATTCCGGCGAATCGGAAGAGCTCGTGGCGATCCTGCCGCTCGTCAAGCGCATCGGCGCGAATCTCATCGGCATGACGGGCAACCGCCCGCAATCCACGCTCGGCAAGCTCTCCGACGTGCATCTGAATGCCGGCGTCGAGAAGGAAGCCTGCCCGCTCAATCTCGCGCCCACCGCGAGCACGACGGCGGCGCTCGCGCTCTGCGACGCCCTCGCGGTCGCGGTGCTCGATGCGCGCGGCTTCGGCGCCGACGACTTCGCACGCTCCCACCCGGGCGGCGCGCTCGGCCGGCGCCTGCTCACCTACGTGCGCGACGTCATGCGTACGGGCAACGCCATCCCGAAAGTGAGCGCGGACGCCACGGTGCGCGACGCGCTCTTCCAGCTCACCGCCAAACGCATGGGCATGACCGCCATCGTCGACGAAGCGCAGCATGTGGCCGGCATCTTCACCGACGGCGACCTGCGCCGCGTGCTCGAACGCACGGGCGATTTCCGCGATCTGCCGATCGCCCAGGTGATGACGAAAGGCCCGCGCACGATCGGTCCCGACCAGCTCGCCGTGGAAGCCGTGGAACTGATGGAGCGCCATCGCATCAATCAGATGCTGGTGGTCGACGCCGAAGGCGCGCTCATCGGCGCACTCAACATGCACGACCTGTTCTCCAAGAAGGTGATCTGATGAATGCGGCCCCCGGGCTTGATGCGAACGCGCGCGCCGCGCGCGTGCGCTTGATGATTTTCGACGTCGACGGCGTGCTCACCGACGGCGGCCTGCTGTTCACGGGCGCAGGCGACACCATGAAAGGCTTCAACTCGCTCGACGGCCACGGCGCCAAGCTCCTGCGCGAAGCCGGCATCGACACGGCCATCATCACCGGGCGCAAGTCCGAGATCGTCGCCGTGCGCGCGAAGGAGCTGCGCATCACGCATCTCTATCAGGGCGTCGAGGACAAGCGCGTCGCGTTCGAGGCCTTGCTCGCCGAGACCGGCGTCACGCGCGAGCAATGCGGCTACATGGGCGACGACTGGCCCGACCTCGGCGTGATGCTCCAGTGCGGCTTCGGCGCGGCGCCCGCGAACGCCCATCCGGACGTGCTCGCGCGCGCCCATTGGGTCACGAACAAAACCGGCGGCCACGGCGCCGTGCGCGAAGTCACCGACCTGATCCTGCGCGCCCAGGGCCATTACGACGCGATGCTCGCAGCCGCTTGCTCCCCGCACTCGCCGCAATCCCAACGCGGTGCGGAGCCCCGATGAGACCGCAGAAGTTCAGCCTCACCTCGCTCGTGCCGGTCGTCTGCGTGGCCGTGCTGGCCGGCTTCACCTGGTGGCTGATGCAGGCCGTCAAGCCGCGCGAGAGCGAACCGCCGCCGCGCCCGCTCACGCACACGCCCGACTATTTCGCCGATCAGTTCTCGGTGAGCGAGCTCGACCAGACCGGCGCGACGCAGTACCGCCTGACGGCGACGCACATGGTTCACTACGAGGACGACTCGAACAGCGACCTCACGAAGCCGGCCGTGCGGGCCTTCCAGCCCGGCAAGCCGATCGTGACGGCCACGGGCGACCGCGGCACGGTGAACAGCGACGCGTCGATCGTCGATCTCTACGACAAC
>Ga0164242_10001780_pt1 | contig 25289 bp, 26 predicted proteins | sample OricomgcompostMG_FD_108783 | JGI IMG/M metagenome (GOLD analysis project Ga0164242, IMG submission 108783) | Miracle-Growth compost microbial communities from Emeryville, California, USA - Original compost - Miracle growth compost (MG) ...
GACCGTGGCCGACTCTGGAGACTATGACGGTGGGCAGAGGGTACCGCGGCAGGCAGTCCCACGCGCGGCGTTGATCGCGATCGGACTCGGCGGGGTCACTGTCGCTGCATGTGGGTTGTGGGCGCTGCAGTCGATCGCCGCGCCTGTGCTGATTTCACTTGTGTTGGTGATCTGCGTTAATCCGATTCGCAGCCGTCTGGAACGACACGGCGTGCCGAGGTCCATCGCGACTGGTTCGGTCATCGGAGTGACGTTCATTCTTCTTGCAGCATTCGCCGGCGCGCTCATCGTGGCCCTGGCTCAGTTCGTAACGCTACTGCCTCAGTTCACGGCTGAATTACAAGGCCTGGCCGATCAGATTGCAGCCTTCCTTGGCAAATTGGGCATCGGATCCGAGCAAGTGCAAGCACTCGTCCGCGGGTTTGATCCTGGCGAAATCGTGTCCTTTGCCACCGACTTGCTCGGCGGAGCCGCCAATCTCATTTTCGGACTCGTCATCGTCTTGACCACCCTGCTCTTGGCGGCAATGGATGCCGCATATGGCCCCGTACTCATGCGACAACTTCACACGAGGCATTCCGACCTTGTCTTCGCCATCAGACGGTTCACCCGCGGCGTACGCCGGTACATGTTGGCCACAACGGGGCTTGGCATCGCGCAAGGCATTATCAATTGGGCGGCATTGTTCGTCTTGCAGGTGCCTGGCGCATTTCTCTGGGGGCTGCTCTCGTTTCTCTGCAGCTTCATTCCCAACATCGGATATTTCATCGCCATCATCCCGCCCCTCATCTTCGGCTTGCTTTCCGGTGGGTGGCCCACCGTCATCGGTGTCCTGGTGGTCTATGGGCTGGTCAACGCGGTCATCCAATCAGTGATTCAGCCGAAAGTCGTCGGCACCGCCGTGTCGCTGAACCAAACAATTACCTTTGTTTCTGTGCTGGTGTGGACGCTGGTGCTCGGTCCCGTCGGTGCAATTCTGGCGATCCCATTGACCTTGTTAGTGCGAGCGATCTTCATTGATGCCGACCCGCGCGCTGCATGGTGGCGACCGCTCACCGGCGATCTCGAGCACGCTAAAGCAGTTATGCGAGCGGAAGACAGCACCCGTAAATCAGAGCGACGCAAGCGGAAATCCACCACTGCGCCGCAGCACAGCGATGGCGCGAACGCCGATGATTCGAGAGGGAAGCAAGCATGACCTTCCTCGGCACTATTGGAGCGGTCCTGCCGCTCGGCCTCGCGGCCGCGCTGAGCACTGTGCCGATAGCTGTGGTCATCACTCTGCTTCTCTCACAGCGCGCAACGGCCAATGGCATCGCATATCTTGTCGGTCAGTTCGTGGGGGTAATCGCGCTGACGCTGGCACTCGGCAGCGGCTTATCCCTGCTCCCCAACCGCCAGTCGGTCGCGCATGACACGTTGGCAGGCGCAGTCGAAATCCTGATCGGCGCAACGTTAGTGGTTTATGGCACCGTCGGAGCGCTTCGGCGCCGCAAAACCCCATCCGAGGTGTCGCAACGCTGGTTGCGGCGGCTGCACACCATTCCACCGCGCGCGGCGTTAGGCTTCGGACTGCTCCTGAACGTTCGCCCAAAGGCGCTGCTGCTTGTCATCGCGGCAGGTCTGGCGATCGCAGGTGGCGATTTGTCAGTCACTGAGACGGTGATCAGCTCGCTCGTCTATGCGGTGCTAGCCACGTCCATCGTGGCAGGAACGGTGATTGCGCACCTCGCGCGCCCGATACCAACCGCGAGATGGCTCGAAAACGCACGAACCTGGTTAGGCGCTCACGGCCAGCTCATCGCGATGATCGTCAGCATCCTGATCGGGGTCGTGCTCATCGGGAACGGGCTGGGGAGGATCGCACAATAGCGCGCTCGTTCCTGAGGAATCCGTCATCCGATCCGGGTGAGGTGGATGCCGCGATGTGCGGTCATCATGGTCAGAACCTTCGGTATTACAGCTGGCTCGTCGAGGATCCTGGCGGTACGGGACGCGACGCTCCGGAAAGGCGCGTGCCATGGATTCGCAGCAAATCACCGTTTTGGTATGGGCTCTGGCCTTTCTGGTCGACTTGAGCATCAGAATTGCCGCGATCATCGTCATTCCGCGCGACCGCAAGCCCAGTGCTGCAATGGCATGGCTGTTGGCGATATTTCTCATCCCATTCATCGGAATCCTCTTCTTCCTGCTCCTCGGCAGTTCAAAACTGCCGAAGAAGCGTCGAGAGAAACAGAAGGAGATCAACGCAATGATTGCTGCAGCCGCGTGTGGCCCTCACGTGGCATCCGAACGGGAGTCATGGCCACAGTGGTTGAAGCCAGTCACGGTCATGAACCAAGCACTGGGGGCCGTGCCCCTGGTCGGTGGCAACAGAGCAACACTGAACGACGACTATGACGGATCGATCGCCCAGATGACGGCCGAGATCGGCGCCGCCGAGCGGTTCGTGCACGTCGAGTTCTACATCGTCGCGTTTGACGATACAACCAGGCAGTTCTTTGCCGCGTTGGAAGCGTCGGTCAAAAGAGGAGTCGTCGTTCGCGTGTTGCTCGACCACGTTGCATCCGTGCGGACCTCCGTCCACAAAGCGACCTTGGCCGAACTCGATCGGATCGGTGTGAAGTGGTCGTTCATGCTCCCGATCATGCCGCTGAAGGGCAAATACCAACGACCAGATCTGCGCAACCATCGCAAACTAGTCGTCGTAGACGGACGTACCGCGTTCATGGGCTCCCAGAACCTGATCAACCGCAATTACGACTCCGCAAAAAATATCAAGCGCGGCCTGCAATGGCAGGAGCTGATGACTCAGCTCAACGGACCCGTCGTCACAAGTGTCAACGCGATCTTTCTGTCCGATTGGTATTCCGAGACAGACGAGGTCATAACCACAGAGCCACCTTCGACAGACACGGTCACGGTCGACACGTCACCCGATGCACTGGACTGTCAGGTAGTGCCGTCTGGACCCGGATATGACGGAGAGAACAATCTAAAACTCTTCCTCACCCTGATCCACGCCGCGCAGAATAAGATCATCATAACGAGCCCGTATTTCGTGCCAGACGAGGCGATGATGTACGCGATCACATCGTCGTGCGAACGCGGCCTCGATGTGCAGCTATTCGTCTCGGAGATCGGCGACCAAGCAGGCGTTTGGCACGCACAACGCTCATATTATTCTGCGCTGATCGACGCTGGTGTGACGATCTGGCAATACCCGGCCCCCTTCATCCTGCACGCCAAGCATTTCTCGATCGACGACGATGTGGCGGTGATCGGATCAAGCAACATGGACATTCGGTCCTTCTCACTCGACCTGGAGGTGTCGCTGATGGTCAGGGGCCGATCATTTGTCGTCGCAATGCGCGAAATCGAGGACCGATACCGGTCGATCAGCAAACAATTGACGAAAGAAGAGTGGGATCGGCGTCCGCGCGGTGCAACGGTCCTTGACGGTCTTGCACGCCTGACATCCGCGCTCCAGTGATGGAGCCACGCCTGACCCAGACAGCATCACCCCGGGCGGGTGACGTCCCGTTTGCTGACCAGACGTATCGTCGATCCTAAATCCGAAACGGGACCAGGAGAGGTGTCGATATGTGTCGCTGGCTGGCTTATTCTGGTGAACCGCTGCATCCGTCCGAGCTGATCCTCGACTCGCAACACTCTCTCACAGCACAAGCACTCGATTCGCCGCTCGGCGCCGAGACCGTGAATGGCGATGGCTTCGGCGTCGGCTGGTATTCAACGCCTTCCGCCGACGATGCCCCCGGGCGAATCCCGAGACCAGCGCTATTTCACAGCGTCGAGCCTGCATGGAATGATCAGAACCTGCGCGAGATCACCACCACGATTAGCAGCCCTCTGTTTCTCAGTCATATTCGCGCCGCCGCCGCTCCGCCGATCCAGCAGACCAACTGCCATCCGTTCCGCCACGAAAACTGGCTTTTCATGCACAACGGCTCGCTTGCTGAGTTCTCAAAGGTGAAGCGAGACCTCACTCTGGCAGTCGACCCGTCGCTCTACGCAGAGATCCAAGGAACCACAGACTCCGAGGTGCTGTTCTACCTTGCGCTGAGCAGCGGCCTGCAGGACGATCCGGTGGTCGGCCTGAGCACCGCAATCCGCGAGACCGAGCGGATCGGGCACGATCATGGGGTGCCTTTCCCAGTGCAAGGCACCTTCGCCGTCTCCGACGGCGCCACCCTGTGGGCATTTCGCTACTCAAGCGTGGGACGCTCCCGCTCGCTCTTTCACTCCACCGACATCGATACCCTTCGACAGATGTACCCGGATGCCGAGCGTCTGAGCATCTTCGGCCGGCACGCCCAAGTGGTTGTATCCGAACCGCTGAACGACCTACCCGGCGTGTTCACGGAGGTGCCGGAATCGACAGTCTCGATCCTCGACGACTCCGGCTACCGCCATGAGCCCTTCCTCGCCGCAGCGTGACACCCCGATCCGTCCTGGGCTGCCATACCGCCCGGTGCGTACGGTCGGCGTGGAGGAGGAGTTACTCCTTGTCGATGACCACACGATGCATCCAGTGCCGGTCGCAGATCTGATCCTGCAGAACCTGCAATCGACGGGGGGCGTCGATCGCGACTACGGACCCTCGCTGGAATTTGAGATCAAACAGGAGCAGATCGAGGTCGTCAGCCCTCCTCACGAGACACTCGACGAACTGCTCGGGACTATCCAAGAGGGCCGTCGTAGAGCCGACGCTGCAGCGCGGGGCGTCGGAGCACGGGCTGTCGCGCTGGCCATGTCGACGCTTCCGTTCGACTCGCACGTCGTGCAGGCGCCGCGCTATCGCCGTATGCAAGATCACTTCGGTATCACGACACGAGAGCAGTTGACCTGCGGCCTGCACGTGCACGTGTCGGTCGACTCGGACGAAGAAGGAGTCGGGGTTCTTGACCGCATCCGCCCCTGGCTGCCAGTGCTTCTCGCTCTCAGCACCAACTCGCCCTACCTGCGCGGAGCCGACACCGGCTTCGCCAGTTACCGCTATCAGGCCTGGAATCGCTGGCCATCCGCCGGCGCCTACGACGTATTCGGCTCTGCGGGGGTGTATCTCGCTCAGGTCGACGCGCTGCTGAAGACCGGTGTCTCGCTCGACCTGGGGATGATCTATTTTGATGCACGACTCTCTCACCGTGCACCCACCGTGGAGACCCGCATCGCGGATGTCTGTCTGCGCCCAGAAGAGTCAGCGGCAGTCGCGGTCGTCACCCGCGCGCTCATCTGCACTGCAGCAGCCGAGTGGGCGGCGAAGGTTCCGGCCGATCCGGTGGCCGCGTCCATACTCCGCCTTGCATCGTGGCGAGCGAGCAAGTCCGGTCTCGCCGGCACACTGCTCGATCCGCGCACCCACACCCCGGTTCCCGCGGCGGTTGCGGTACAGGCACTGCTCAACCACGTGCGCACCAACTTCGTCGACGTCGCAGAAGAGCTGTTCGTCACCGACGCCGTCAACCTGATACTCGCCAAAGGCACGGGGGCGGCGCGGCAGCGGGAGGTCTTGGCCGGCGGCGGGACCTGCGCCGACGTGGTCGCTGCTGCCGTCGACGAAACGATGGCAGGCTGCCGGAAGACCGCGGATGTGCTGTGAGCCGCACGGGAGAGTGAACTGATGGTAGGCAAGCGCACAGCGGCCCTCTCGTCATCGAACCGACGTCGCATGCCCCGCCGAGCATCCGCACTCGACGAGCACTGGACCTCTATCGACGATGTTGACGTCTTTTACCGCGAGTCCGAGCCAGGGTCCCACGCACCCGCCATGATGCACATACACGGCTTCGGTCTCTCCGGCCGATACCTGCTCCCAACGGCCGAACTGCTTCGCGACGAGTTCCACACCTTTGTGCCCGATCTGCCCGGCTACGGGCGCAGCAGCAAACCCTCGTCGCCCCTCGACGTACCTCAGCTCGCAGACGCGGCCGCTCGCTTCCTCGACGACCGCGGCGTCGAGCGTGCCACTCTGGTCGGCAACTCGATGGGCTGTCCGACGATCTGCGAATTCGCATACCATCATCCCGACCGCATCGATCGTGCCGTCCTCGTTTCTCCGGCCGGCGGAGTACACAACCAGCCGCTGCGGCGCGCCATGGCCCAGCTGGCCAAGGACGGCATCCGGGAGCCTGCGCGGATGATGCGGGTCGCGGTGCCTGACTACATGCGATTCGGCGTGCCAAGCACGGTGCGGATGTTCCGGGCTCTCTGCCGCTATCCGTCGCTGGAGCGACTGCTCGCGCTCCAGATCCCGACGCTGGTCGTCATCGGCGACCGCGACCCGTTGATGCCAGGACCGGAGCGCGTGCAGCGAGTTGCCTCGCTGACCGACAACCACGTGCTCGTCGTGGTGATAGAGGGGGCGGCGCACGCCATCAACTTCAGCAACCCTGGGGAACTGGCCCATGTCATCCGGCTGTTCATGGCCGATCAGCCCATCGTCGACGACCCTGACTCTCCCGGCGTTACGCGCGCATACGAGATCCATCGGGGAACACTGCATCCTCCCGCGAAGAACAGAACTTCGTCCGAGGTTACTGATCCTGACCCAGACTCGGGCCTCCCCCGTTCACAATGACGTCGTCCGGCACGGACGCGGCTATGTCTCGGCGGCCGCCGTCACAATACGTTTCGGAAGCAGCAGCGCCGCGATCAGACCGACCAGCCCGAGCACAGCCAGCACCCCCATGGCAAAGCCGTATGCGGCTCCGCCCGCTGCGACATTTGCAATGAGAATGGTGCCGGCCACGGCCGTGCCGAGTGTCGAACCCAAGTTGGAGACGCTGCGCGACAGTCCAGAGATCTCGCCCTGCATCTTCTCGGGGAACGCCGACTCATCAACAAAAAACGAGGGCGTCAGCATGAGACCGAGGCCGGATCCGATCAGAAACAGTCCTGGAACAAACGCCCAGGCGTTCGTGGTGCTGGCTGTCAGCCAAATCAGCAGGGCGACGCCTGGCACACACAACACGAACCCGACAATGATCAGGGCGCGTTGCGAAAACCCCTTCGCGAGACGCCCGGCAAGCAGCGAGGTGAGCAGCAACCCGACCGTCGCAGCAGTGAAGATCACGCCGGTCTCGATCGCGTTGTAGCCGCGCACAACCTGCAGGTAGGCGGATACCGTGAACGATGTACCCATCAGCAGAACCCACTGCAGGTTTTGAGTGACCAAGGCAAGATTCGACAAGCGGTTGCGGAAAAGTGCAGTCGACAGCAGTGCCTCCTTGCCCGCGCGCTCCCGCTTGCGCACCCACCAAAAGAACACGATGAGAATGAGGACGCCTGCCAGCAGCAGCGAAGTCATCAAAATCACGCTCGTGTCGGCCGCGAGGATCCCGAGCACAAGCACGAACAGCCCGAGTGCAGACAGCACGGCACCGACAATGTCGAACGGTCGGTCGGGTTTAGCCGGAATCGGGTCGGTCAGTCTTCGACTGAGCAGCAGAATAACCACGATGATCAGTGCTTGAAACAAGAACGCCGCCCGCCAGCTTATGGCGGTGGTGATGAGACCGCCGATCAGCGGTCCGGCAGCGGCGCCGATTCCGCCCATCGCGCTGATGATTCCGAACGCCCACGCCCGTGCGGTGAGCTCCGGCAGATGCACGGTGGTCAGAATGTAGACCGGCGGGATGAGCAGCGCGGTGCCGATGCCCTCGAGGATGCTGTTGCCGAGGATCAGCGCCCAGAGCCCGGGCGCGGCAGCGCTCACCACCGCGCCGATGCCGTAGACGATCAACCCCAGCGTAAAAAGGCGCTTGCGGCCGAACTTGTCTGTGAGCTTGCCAGCCGGGATCATCAGCGCTGCCATCGTCAGCAGAAACAGGGTGATGCTGATTTGCACGCCCTGCACGCTGGTGTCAAGGTCGTGCGAGATGTCGTTGATCATCACGTTCATGTTCGAACCGGCGAAGCTGCATATGAACTGCGCCAGGGCAAGCGGGGCGATGATACGACGGATCGTTATCCTCGACTGCCCAGAGGCGAATGCGGTCATGACGGCTTCTCCGATCTCGGCAGGCAAATTCTTCCGGTGGCACATGATGGTCGTACCGGCGAGCGCCTCGGCGAAAAGGCCGACCGGGTGCAGAGAACGATTGTTCGAACTTCGTCAGATCCTGGCATTGCGCACCTCCAAGCGCGACTATCAACGGGAATGTCAGTGCAACAAGGCCTCGATCACAATGATCGCGACGCCCAAGAGTGCTGTCCCAAACGCGCCGGCGATCCGGAGCCACCACTGAGTATGGCGAGGTGTAAACGCGAGGAAACCGAGGACGGCAAGGGTAGCGACGCCAACGATCAGAGATGCTTGGACCGATCTCTGTGCTTGCATCAACCCAAGCGTTCCCAGAATGAGCGGGACGCTGAGGACGAGGGCTGCTTCAAGCATGCCGGTTGCATCGTTGAATGCGTGTTTAGTCGAGGCCCACGGGCCTGCAGCGTTTAACCGCTCATCTCCGTGCCGGGCAAGTGCGAAAGCGAAAATGTGCGCGATCCAGAACACGACTATCGTGACCGAGCTGAAGACGAGCACGGGGAGTACAGCGTCGTCTGGGTCGAGGTGCAGCCCGCTGGCTGCGATCAAGCTTGCGTAAACGATCGTGCCGTAGATGGCCGCAGGGGTGCCAAAGTGCTGCCAGAGTCGCTGACGCGCGTTCATGCCGCTACGTCACCCCTGCTGCTTTGTCGAGTGCTTCGTTGAGTCTCAGCCCGGCGTCAATCAGCGCGAGGTGCGTAAATGCCTGTGGAAAGTTGCCGATCTGTTCGCCCGTCGGCGCAATCTCCTCAGAGAACAGTCCGAGATGATTTGCGTAGGTGAGCATCTTTTCGAAAACGAGTCGGGCTTCAGCGACGCGCCCTGCACCCGCGAGCGCTTCCACATACAGAAAACTGCACAGGGAAAAGGTGCCCTCCGAGCCGCGCAAACCATCGGGCGATGCGCTCGGATCGTAACGATAGACGAGGCTGTCCGAAACGAGCTCCGAATCCATCGCACGCAGTGTGGATAGCCACATCGGGTCTCGAGCCGAGACGAAACCGACCTGCGCCATCTTCAACAAGGATGCGTCAAGAACAGTGTCGTCGTAGTGCTGCACGAACGCTTGGCGTTCAGCACTCCAGCCCTTTGCCATGATCTGGTTGTAGATCTCATCGCGTTCGGTCCGCCACCGATCGACCGGTGCCGGCCGACCGTGAATCGTGGCAAGCCGGATGGCCCGATCGAACGCCACCCAGCACATCAGTCGACCGTACGTGAAGTTTTTGCGTCCGCCGCGGGTCTCCCAGATTCCTTCCTCCGGCTGATCCCAGTTGTCGACCAGCCACTCGAGAAGTTGACAGATCGCAGCCCAACCGGGGTGTCCGATCGCAATGCCGTGTTGGTCCAGATACCACACGGCATCCATTGCCTCGCCATAGATGTCAAGTTGCAGCTGGCCGGCCGCGCCATTTCCGATGTGCACCGGGGACGAATCGCGGTAACCACTCCAGTGCTCCAAGGTCTCCTCACTGAGATCTGAGGCCCCGTCGACGCGATACATGATGGCGAGCGGGCCAGTTGCATCGCGAACCTGCTCGGCGACACGGTCCTTCAACCACAAGCCGAGTGCCGCGGCCTCATCGACGAAACCCATCCGGAGCAATGCATGCACCGAAAACGACGAGTCGCGCACCCACGTGAAGCGGTAGTCCCAATTTCGTTCTCCACCGATCTGCTCTGGGAGAGCGGCGGTGGGCGCGGCCACGAGTCCGCCGCTCGGCGCATACGTCATCAATTTCAAGGTGATCGCCGACCGTTGAAGCTCCTCGCGCCATCTGCCGACGTACGTGGACTGCGATACCCAGTTCTGCCAAAAGCGCGCCGTGTCGTCGTGGAGCTGCTGAGCTTGCGCCACTCGCACTTCTCTCGCCACGGCATCCGGGCTGGTTTCCATGATGACGCCGCGAACCTGGCCTTCGCTCAGTGGCACCGTGAGTGTCAAGTCTCCGCCTTCGGTCGACGTGACCCGTGCACGTCGCTCGTCGGTCGGCTCGCGGACGACGCTCAGCGTGAGACGACTGCCATCCGCTTCGAAGACGGCGCCACCCCCGCTGGCTCGAAGCGTGTGTGGACGGCGACCATAGTCGAAGCGAGGGGCAACCTCGGCTTCGAACGTCATTGTGCCGCGGACGCACCGAAGTATCCTGACCAGTTTGTGACCTTCGGCAGCGGAGTCGCCGGTCGTCGGCATGAAGTCGACGAGTTCGCCGACGCCGTCCTCGGTCAAGAACCGTGTGATCAGAATGGCCGTGTCTGGGAAATAGAGCTGTTTGGTTTCGAAAACGCCACCCGTAGGACGGATTCGAAAATGGCCTCCGTTAGCGCTGTCTAGCAACGCACCGAAGATGCTCGGCGAGTCGAACCTGGGACTGCAGAACCAGTCGATTGTGCCATCGATCGCGACAAGCGCAGCCGTCTGCAGGTCCCCAATCAGCCCGTGGTGGGCAATAGCGGGGTGGATATCCATGAGCGTGGTGCATCCCTACGTGTCTGACCGGAGTTCACGCCCGTGTGCGGTCAACGCGTAAATGACCAACACGTCGATGGCGATGATGATCATCGACCACCACGGTTGCGCGGGCAGGAGCAGCAGCTGGGCGCATGCGCTCAGAATCACAAGGATGATTGCCACGACCCTGGCCCAGGTCGCACCAGTGATCAGCGCCCCGCCACAGAGGATGAGCAGAATTCCCACTAGCAGCGTCCACCAGCCCCACCCTGACAGATCGAGCAAAAACAGGCTTCCGCGAGCGACGACGAAGTATGGCTCAGGCGCGACGATGGCAACGATCCCTTGGATCACTGAGAAGATCCCGTTCACGAGCAGAACTATCGCCGCGAATCGGCCCCAACCGACCCACGCCGTGGTTTTCACGGTACTCACGGTGCGACCTCCTCAAGTTTCTCCTGGTCCAAGAGGTTCTGGATTACCGCTGTAATGTCGATCGGCTGGGTTGGCGGTAGTTCTATCGCCGCAGGATCGATACGAGTCATGATGGACCTCCTCAATAAGCGCGCTCCAATCGGTGCTCGCGAGGCCAAAATTAGCGCCGCGTTCTTTCTGCTGCATCATCCTGTCTGGGTGATGTCACAGGACCCCATTCGCAATACGGTCAAACGACAAACGAGAAGAATGCAGAGGGATGCTCATGGCCAAGTTCACGTATGGGCCCGTAGAGATTTACCTGATCGGTTTCGACGGTGAACGTCCCGGTCAGGACGTCGTCAACGCGATTCTCAACCTTGTCGAGTCGCACACGGTGAGATTGCTCGACCTACTATTCGTGTCGCGGCCCGAGCACGGCGAGTTGACAGTTGTCGAACTCGACGAGATCACCGATGGTTACGGGCTCGCAGGCCTAGAGATTGAACAGCTCGGGTTAGCCGGCGAGCAAGACGTCGAAGATCTTGCCGACGAAATCGAGCCAGGCACGGCAGCCGCTGTACTCGTCGTTGAACACCTTTGGGCGCGTGAGTTCGCGCAGGCACTGTATACCGCCGGCGGCCGCGTGCTTCAGACACAGCAGATTCCCGCGCCCGTCGTGAACGAAATGGTTGAAGCCATCAGCGTGTGACGCGAACCGGGACAGCCAGCCAGCCAGACCAACCCAACAGAATAAGGGAGAACGCAATGTTAGGTCGACGAGCAGGCCGCGGAGGATTACTTCGCGCGGCCGCAACGACCGCTGTAGTTGCCGGAACCGCTACGGCGGTTTCCGGAGGCATGCGGTCGCGCCAAGACGCGCGAGCACAGCAAGAAGCTGACGCGCAAGCGTATCAACAGCAGCAACAGCAGGCTCAGATCGATGCTGCAGCACAGCAGGCGCTCAACGCGCAACAGCAACAGGCGACGTATGCAAACCAGCAACCGGCTGCTTTCGGCGCACCAGCACCGTCTGATCTCATGACGCAGATTCAGAACCTGGCCACGTTGCATTCGCAGGGGATTCTGTCCGATGAGGAATTTGCGGCGGGCAAAGCTAAGTTGCTCGCTTAGCAACTACCCGCGAGTGCCCAAGCAGGCCACACCCATCGGCTCTGCAAGCGTTCTTGCCACAGGATCAGGCGTGGTCGATCGGCTTGACCGAAACAAGTTCGATCGTCAAGTCTCGAAGCATGTCCAACACACCGACAAGTCGTGCCTGATCGGGAACCCGCCCGACGAGGTATGTTTGACCGTCCTCAACACGGTCGACCGCGAATCCGTCCAACGCGGCAATCAGCGGTGGACTAAGTGTTCCGCTGACCACGATTTCGAAGTCGTTTGTACTCACAATCGACCTTCCTGAATAGGTCACACTTTCAAATGGATTCGTTGACTTATGGTGGAACGCGGCCGGGTACTTTTCGTCATCCCTGACGGGTGATTCACAATCGACGAGACAGGTGCGAAAATTTATCCATTCGATTCCACGAGGAATCTTCATTGGTTGCGGGGGTGACTAACGATTAATGGCGGACAGTTCATTCCAGCGAACGCCGTCGATAGACCGGAGTTGCGCCACGAGCTCGACGACGCTCTAAAGCGACCACTAACTCTCCTCCTTGCGCAAGCGGGATCAGGCAAGTCTGTGCTCTTGAGCCAGTGGGTTGCTTCACATCCTGAACTTCGTCGCATCTGGATCGATCTGGACGAGACCGACAATGATGCCAACCACTTCGAAGCTCATGTTCTCGACGCGATCGCAGGAACCGATCGCAACCCAGCAATATTGAAGTCCGGGTCAGCCAGCGCTGCGAATTTCGCAACCGACTTCATCACAGCGATCTGCGACAAGCTCAGCACCATGGGCGAGTCGGTGATTGTTCTGGAAGACCTCCACCGTCTGACCAATCAGAAGATAGTGGCAGACATCGGCCGCTTGATCGAGATGCTCCCACCGCACGTTCACATGCTGATCTCGAGTCGCGCGGACACGCCGGTGGCATTGAACCGCAACCGATTGCGTGGCGAGGTCGGGGAAATCCGCCAGTCAGCGTTTGCGATGACCTATGACGAATCCGCTGCGCTGCTGCAAGCAATTGCTGGACGCGAACTCGACCACGCCAGCGTTGCGGCGCTGCTCGACCGCACTGAGGGTTGGACCGCTGGCCTCCAAATGGCAGCGATGACGCTCAGATTTCGACACGACACAACGACATTCGTTGCGGAGTTCGGCGGATCGGACCGTCTTGTCGCCGACTATCTCAGCGAGGAGGTACTCGACGCGCTGTCCCGGAGCGACCGGGCGACTCTTCTCGAGATGTCTGCACTCGATAAAGTCAGCGCTGAACTACTCTCCGAGGTCACAGACAGGCCCCGTGCGTCCGATCTACTCACTCGACTCGAACGCCAATCCCTGTTCGTGACGCCCATCGGCGACTCGCGCGAGTGGTTTCGTTTCCATCCCCTCTTCCGAGACCTTCTTCGATACCGGATGCGATCGGAGGATCCGCGCGCTGAGCCTCGGACACTCACTCGCGCGGCGGAGTGGCATTTGGCGCGAGGTGATACAGGCTCGGCAATTGAATATTTCCTGCGCGCTCGCAACTGGGAGCGCGCAATCGAAATGATCCTCTCACGCGGACCCGACCTGTTCGAACGAGCCGACGCTCCCGTCATCGGGCATTGGCTCAATGCCATCCCCGAGGACGTGATTGCCGAGCGGACGGAAGTCTTGTTGCTCCGCGGAATGCTCACGGCGACAACGGGCGACGGCGCACTCGCCGAAGATCGGCTGCGTGCGATTGCCGCTCGCCGGGACATCACGGCCGGTGAAGCCGCGTACGCGCAAGCGTTTCTCGCCGCGCTCGTTCAATGGCGCCCTCGCCCCAACGTCTCAATCGCGTGCGCAGAACAGGCTTTGGACGCGATCCAATCAATTCGGAAATCGCATGCGCCCGACCACCTTCCGAACCCCGCCATTGTCACCACAATCACCATGATCTCGCTGGGCCGCGCCCATTTTCTCGCGGGAAACTTGCCGGAAGCTCGTCAATGGCTTGATGAAGCCCTCTCGACTGACGGCGGCGGCTATTCCGTTTGGCGCATCAGCGCGCTGGGATCACTCGCGCTAATCGAAGCATGGTGCGGTCGAACCGACCAGGCCGACGAGTTCGCTAGCGAGGCGCTTGCACTTGCGAACGAAATCAGCGCGTCTCCGATCCCGGCTACCGCCGAAGCCCATCTCGCGGCCGCTCTTGTCGCGATTGAATCGGCCAATCTGAAGCAAGCTGCTGCCGCTTGCGCAAAGGGCGTTCGTCTCAGCAATGCGAACGGGCGCGACATGGTCGCGTGGGTCGCATTCGCCGAATTGAGGGCGTTGGATGACCTTCACCCAAGTAGCCGAGCACCACGTGCTCCAGCTGGCCCACCGCCACCAATCGTCGCCGACTCTCTTCTGGCGAGCCGGAGTCGTGCACTTCGGCTGAGCGGCTCACCCGGCACCGCGCACCGTCTCCTGAACGGCCAGCCGGCAGTGACAACGTCAGTGATGTTTGAGAAGGTGGCAACCGAGCTTGCGCTTGGGCATCCTGACGTCGCCCGTGGTCTGATGAACGGTCTACCGGATCTCCCGGACGCGGCCGGACCGCTTGGTCAAATTCAACACCTCATTCTGGCTTCCTGGTGCGAAGCCGAGAACGGAATGGGAGCGCGGGCCGATGACTTGCTGAGGCAGGCCATGAATCTTGCCGAAGACAACGGGCTTATCACGGTGTTCGTCAGGGCGGGCCCAGCCACGGTCAAACGCCTGAGCACTCTCACCGACGAAAGCGTATCCGCTACCCGTGAAGCGGTGCTGTCATCGCTTCCCGAACTATTTGATGCGCCCGTCGTAAACGAACCGGCCGAAGGCCTCACGGAACGCGAGTTGGAACTCATCGCACTGCTCCCCACTCGCCTCACCAACACCGAACTGGCTGATCGATTCTTTATCTCCGTAAATACGGTCAAGACACACATGACACACATCTACCGAAAGCTCGCGGTGTCGGATCGCGACGGGGCGATCACTAAGGCGGCGCAGCTCGGGCTGCTCAACAAGCGGCTGACGTATCCCGGATGGACCACAACTGGTCGGTCATCGTACTCTCGACGCCGGTGATGGTTCTGCCCGAATCAATGGACCCGGACCCGGATCAGTGGGCCCGGATCAATGAGCCCGGGATCAATGGCCGAGCTCAGATCACATCGACCCAGATCACCTCGACGGCGTTATTGCCGTACCCAAGGCGATTCCACGGTGGGACTTCTGGCTGAACGTTGCCCATCGCATCGGTAGCCCTGACTCGAATGGTGTGGCGTCCGGGTGTGGGTGCCCGCCAGTCGAACGACCAATCCTGCCAATGGTACGGGCCCGTTGGAGGCTCCAGGTTGACCGCTTGCCATGCGCCGGCACCGGTCAGACTCACCTCGACGCGCGCGATCGGACCGTTACCAGACCAGGCTTTGCCCCGCACCGTGTATGCGTCGGCGGCGATCGTGGACCCGGCAGCGGGGGCAGTGACCCGTGCTCGAACGCGCATGATATCGACGGGTTCAGGCGAGCGGTCTTGCCACTGGTAGATGTAGTGCCCGGTCTGGAATTCGCCGACAAGCGCCTGAGTCAAAACGTCGATTCGCTTGAGCCACTTGACGGACGCCACAGCATACCAACGCGGCACGATGAGCCGGAACGGCGCCCCGTGGTCTTCGTTCAAGGGCTCGCCGTTCATCTCGTAGGCGATCAGTATGTCCGCGGCAGGGTCGGTGGCGAGCGCAACCGGGAGTGCGCGAATGAAACTCAGGTCGTCCTTGTTCGTTTCGGCAAGCACCGGTGTGAGGTGGTACGCGCCGTGGTCCGCGCCCTCGAAACGCACGTCGACGCCGTCAGCTGCAGGACGCGCCAGCGCAAGCACCTCATGCAGCAGGGCGCCTCTCCAACGGGCGGTCGATACGGCATAGTCACCCCACGGCTCGCCGCTTGGCAGCGGTCGCATTTCCAGTCGCCCATTCCCGGCGCATTCGAGCGTGACTGCGCATTCGTGCGCCGGCATGGCCCGTAGCTGCTCGAGCGTCAAGGTCAGTGGATGACTCACGGCGCCACCGACCTCAAGCGTTCCGTCGTGGGTTGGCAGCGCGAAATTGCTACGGACGTAGTGGAGTTCGGTGGGAGTGATCTCGCTGGCGAGCGCAGCCGGCGGCGCTTCGGCGTTGTATGGAGCCGGGCTGATCATCTGTAGCTCGGCACGTGCTGCACGGATGTCGTCGGTCATGTGCATGACTTATCCTCCTCGTGAATCAGTAGTCCGCGTCTCGGAAGAGCGGATCGCGGCCCTCGTTGAACGCGGAGATTCCTTCGATGCGGTCGGGGTGAACAGCTGAGCGCCAGTGTGCTTCCATCATGATCGCGATGGCCTGTTCCACCGGCTGCCCTGCCCCGAGTTGCACGGCCCGTTTGACGGCCTGGACAGCGGTCGGCGAGTTGCTCGCGATCTTCTCTGCGATACGCTCGGCGGCCGCCCCCAGGGCGTACACGTCATGGATCTCGTTAACCATGCCGCGCCGGTACGCTTCTTGCGCGGTTATCGGGTCGCCGGTCATGAGCATCTGCATGGCTTTTCCTGACCCAAGCAGCCGCGGCAAGAAGACCGGGGACCCGCCGCCTGCTGAGAGTCCGAGCATCGCCTCGGGCTGGCCGAACGTGGCGTTGTCAGAGGCGATGATAAAGTCACAGCTCTGGGCCAGTTCACACCCACCTCCGTACGCAATCCCGTTCACCGCGGCGAAGAGCGGCTTGCGCAGTTGTCGCACCGTGTAGAGCGTGCGATCGAAGGACTGGCGCTGGCGTAGCCAGTCCTCCTTCGTCATGCTCTTGCGTTGACGCAAGTCGCTACCGACTGAGAATGCCCGATGGCCGGCCCCGGTGAGCACGACAACCCTGACGCTCGTGCGTACTGCGATTGCCTCAACCGCCTCGGTCAGACGAGCGCCCATCTCCGTCGTGATCGCATTGTCGGCGTGCGGCCGGTTGAGCGTGATCACGGCGATCTGGTCGCTGTGCCGATAATCGACGAGCACGGACGATTCCGGTTCCGGTACGTCTGCCGCCGGCGGCGCGAAATCCAGCGCCTTCCAGCGGTCGGTCCCTTCAGAGGTGATGCTCATGGCGTGTGCTCCTTGGCTACGACGTGTTACGGAAGCTCCGCGAGCCAGCGCATGGCCGACAGGCTTGGGGCGAAGCAGTACTCGCCGCCGCGTGTGATCACAAACGGTGGCAGCTCCTGCAGCCTGCGGCGGATCGGCCGCTGTGGGATCGTGAAGTTGCTCGTTCCCCCGCCCGAACCGACGATCGGGTCCGCTTCATTCGGGGCACCGATGAAGATTCCGTCGTTGAGCCACTGGGTCTTGACGAACTCGAACTGGCGCTTGATATGGGCCCCCGCAAACACGAAGATGATGCCTCGGTCTGCTCCGTCGTCCTCAAGTTCACCATCGGGAAGCATCGGCCCGTAACTCGTACCGCGTCGGATCATTCGGTGCAGCCGGACCTCTGTGCTGCCGTCGGAATACAGCGCATCGCGCGGATTCGCGCGTCGCGAGTGCGCACCAACTGGGCACTTGAATCCTCGCGGATCGTCGCCGTATAGGAAATCATTGTTTCGCAGAGGGTCGGCGCCGAGCTTCGGATCGTCGCCATCCGGAGCCACTGCCAGTGGCGCTCCGCTCTGCCAGCGCCCCATCATCTTCGCGCCGAGCAACGCCTCTTCTTCGCGACTTTCAGCGCGCGCGCGAAGGTACTTCCGGTATGCCGCAACTTTCGTGTGCAGTTTCCTGAACACAACGTAAGTGCCGTTTCTGCCGAGAACGTCTGGTGTCGGCATCGGCGGCAGCTCACCGGTTTCGTCCGGATAGCCGAGGATGATCTCACCCGCTTTGAGCGGCTGGTCGCGTGGGTTGGATGGTGGTCGACCACTTCCTTCGACAGCCGGCTGGCCGATACCGTCCTTGAAGCCGAAGGAGGTGCGGCCAGTCGGCAGCTGGTAACAATCTTGATGCCAGACAACGCTGATGCCGTCCAACTCCGCATGGGCACGGCGAGCCTTCTTGGCGAAAGCCTCAAGGCTGGCGACGTCGGGCGAGAGTACCGCTATCGCCACGTGGATCTCTGTTGTGCCAAGCGGTTTCTCCCAATGCTCAGGACTACTCTCGCCGATGTCACCGAGGTGCGCCGCCCTGGCGGCCATCCCCTCACGGAATTCTGGCGTGAAACTGTCCAGCGAAACCTGCGGGACTCCGAGCGCCTTGAGTCCGTGATACGTGAACGCAACCGTGACCCATGCTTCATTATCGGGATGGGGCGATTGTCTCCCCACATCCACGAGGGTCGCCAGCCGGCGGACGAGTTCGCGCCCGTCGTCGCGGTCATCGATACGCAGCATCAGGTATGTACCGACGTATGGCGAGGGGCGCTCGTGCAAGGCGCCGCTTTGGATGTCGTCGAGTTCGAGCGTGACGTTCTCTATGGCCGACATCAGTGGTGTTCCGGCTTCTCGGGTGGATTGGGGTTGGGCGGTGAGAGGTATGGGAAGCTGTGCGATGCCGGTCGCGACGAGCCATCGACTCCGTCGCTGATGATCGGCCCGTTGCCTGCGTTGATCAGTGTCGTAAAAAACACATCCATCACGTCGTCGTTGATCGCCCGCCCACCACATGTCTGATGCGCCAGGCCCTTGCGCGCGGCAAGCTCAATCTCGAGGAACGAGCCCTTGTCCTGGTAAGGCTTAGCAGCATCAACCACTAGGTAGTCGGCAAGCACGAGCTCGGTAAGCGGATGGCGGCCTTGGCTTATCGGCCAGTCAGTCTTCCCGTCGAGGCCATCCCAGAAGGCGAGGTTGGCATTGAGCCGGGCCCGGTAGGCATTTTCATAGCCATGTTGGATGTGGAACGCATCTTCCATGTTGTAGAGGTCGCGGATCTCGAGGTCTTGATTGACCGGATCGAATTGTTTGGGACCAAGCATGAGGTTTTTCACCTCGGGTCGCCCGACCCGCTCGATACGCACGTTGAACGTGCCACGCGTCAGCGTCTCGGCCACGACTCCGACCAGCGTCGCGCCCCCCAACAGGGCGGTGTCGATCTCGACGACCAACCCGAGGACGTTCTTGCCGTCCATGTAGATCTGCCCCTGCTCCGCAAAAGCAAGTTCGCCGATCGCAACCGTTTTGAGCGCCGCGGGAGCGTCGAGAATGAACGGGTCCCAACGCGCACCGGCAAAGACCCGCACGCCGTGTCCAGAACCACCATCCTCGTCGTTGACACGGAACGTGATGGATTCGCCCGACGGCGTTGTGCACGTCCCCTCCTGCGTAAATGGCTGGTCGTGGTCGCCGGTTTGCGGGGAGAACACACAGTCGAACACAAACTCGTCGGCGCCATGTTCTGGGCCAGCAGAGAACGGGACCGGATCGCCTGGCGCATTCGCCGTCAGCGGCCGCAATCGAAACCGGTAGACGAGGCCTTCCGAGAACGCGTCTGAGACCTTCGCGAACGGCAGCGTGTTCATCACGACAACCAGATGCCCTGCCCGGTCCGGGCTCGGAAAAGCGAAGACATCTGTGATGTCGGCGATCGCGTTGGCTAACGCCCTGGGGCCGGAGATATGATCCGACACGGCGTCAGTCACCGGCCTCGTCGAGCAGAGGCTGTAACGCGGGATGCGCAAGCGCTTCCGCGGCGTCTGGGTGATCGAGAACGCGCTGAAAAGCCGCATTCACACGCTGTGCTTTCCGGATTTCTTTGACGGTGCCCGGGTAGTTCCGCGCGTACGCGGTCGCACTCTGCTGCGCACTGAGGATGAACGCCTTCTCGGTGGCGAGGTCTGGTAGACCTTCGTAGCCCTCGGCGAATCCGAAGATGGCGTTGAAGAGCGCAAGCGTAGGACCCGAGTTGAAGAAATCCTCCATGTAGGCATCCCATGGGCCGTCGAAACTCGTGATGAACGCAAGTCGCGTGTCGTCGTCAAAAAGCACGAACCGAGCTTCGTGGATTGTTTTAATCGCCATTCCGTAATCCCCGGGGCGGTAGCCTGCGGTTTGTTGCAGATCGTTAAGGGCGGCGCGCAGCGCCTCACTCTGGCCAGGTTTGACGCGAAAAAAGAGGCTGAATTCACTGGTCGGGCCGACGCTGACACCCGGACCGGATGATTGTGTTGCTGGTACCGCCATGAGGTGCTCCTTCACTGAATATCCCTCAGGGTCGCACCGCGGCACGGCGACAGCATCACCCTGACCGGGTGACCACCGCTCGAGATGCACACCCCAGTTGCGGCGTGCTCAGGCGAGTGCGCGAGCCTTGACCGTGTCGAATTCGGCCTGGGTGATCGCGCCCGACTCGAGAAGCGACTTGGCCTGGGTGATCTCCTCCGTCGGTGAGGAGTTGGACCCAGCGGTTGCGCGGATGTATTCGTCTGTCTCTGCTCGGGTCTGCATTGCACGCTCGGCGTACCGTTTGCCCATCTGGCGGCCCCGGGTGATCAGGTAAACCAACGCCCCGAGGAAGGGAAGGAACACCAGGAAGATAACCCAGAGTGCCTTCATCCAGCCGTTAAGGGTGCGATCGCGGAACAGATCGGTGAAGATCTGGATCAGAATCATGATGACCGAGATGAGGATGTAGCTCCAGAAAATCAGCCACAGGAAATCCCAGAAGTTGTTCATCGTCGTACCCTTCATTCGCAAATGACCTAGCGAAGGCCAAATTTAGCCGCGCCAAGCAACGGCGACATCACCCCTTGCGGATGATGTCTCATGCGCTGCGCGACTGGCGAAATCCCATCGGCTCCGACGGTGTGCGTTCGACTACACGCCCGGCCCCACGCTCGACAAGCGGTCCACGGCGCCGCATCCCGGTGGTGCGCCGGGCGAGGTGATCCGACAACGGCACATACACTGTCAGGATGATTGCGTTCATCATCCTCTTGCTGGTCGTCTGGGCCGTTCTGGCTATCCTCGGATTCGTGATCAAGGGCCTGTTCTGGCTCGCGATCATCGGCATCCTGCTGTTCGTCATCACCGTGATCATCGGCTTTATCCGGCGAAACGTGCGAGGCAACCGGTCCTAGCCCACGCGCTTCCGCCAGCGCCACTTGTCGAGCGCTGACGGATGCTCGTGAGCGGTCCGCCAAGCGCGGTCAGTCGAACTTCGACAACCAGTGGATCGGCAGGCCGAATGACAGTGCAATGCACACGATGCCGCCGACGAACGCGAACGCCTCGCCGCCTGGCAGTTCAGGTGCGAAGCCCATCAGCGCGAGGCCGCCCAAGAACAGCACGAACGACACAATCAAAGCGACGACATTCATCGATTCCTCCCGGCATCACCCTACCCCGGTTGCGATCATCCGGGGGACAGCCGCTGGGGGACGATGTCCCCCAAAAAGCCGCTACGATACGACTCCACGATACGGCAGGCTCGAAGGGACAGCGAGGAGATGGGCGTGCCGAATAAGCATGAGGTGAGCGAGAACGCGCTCCCCAGCACTGCGCTCGATCATGAGCTTCGTCCGCAACCCAACCTGCTGCGGCAAGGCATCATCGCCGTCGCAGCATTGACGACCCCTGTTTTCGCTGTTCTGTATTGGATGTCCGTGCCGAACGGCCAATGGCCAAGCGTGCTGGGCGTACATCTCGTCATCGGGTTGCTCACCGTGCTCTTCACACTCGGCTATCTCCGAGCTTCCATTCGAGTCTCTGCCCGTGGGATCCGCGAGCGCGGCTTCTTCGGTCGCACCCACGCGACATCGATCGACGCGGTCGGCAGCATCCTGCTGCTCGAGATCTATCGTGACAGCGCCCTGGACACCCAACCCCAACTATTCGTCTGTGATCGAGACGGCCACCTTTTGCTTCGCATGCGCGGGTTGTTCTGGTCGCGCACCGACATGGACACCGTCATCGACAGCCTGGACGTGCCGATCGAGGTGGCGGATGGCGTCTTCACCACGTCAGATCTGCGCCGCACGCGCCCGGAGCTTCTCTATTGGTTCGAGCGCTTTCCACGGGTGCCTGGTCTTCGGATGCGCGCACGCGCTTAGGTTGCCCGGCTGCGCGCACGCGCGTGCCCGCCCTACACGTGAGCGTCGGTACGGATGCCGAGCAGCCCCCCAGCGCCGTCGTCGGAAGGCAGCGGCCGAAAACCCAGACGGCTGTAGAAGGCCCGCGCGCCGGTGTTGCGTGGCGACACGCCGAGATGCACCCCCGGAACGCCGCGCTCAGCGAGCTCCGCAAACAGTGCGCGGATGAGGCGGCGCCCGACGCCCTGGCCCTGCAGCTCCGGAAGCAGGTCAATGTGCAGATGTGCAGGGAACTCGTCGATCTCTGGGATCATCATGCGCTCTGGGTGCATTCCGATCTGGATCATCTCGCTGGATGTTGCCGCCTCGGTCGTCCGCGCTGCCGGCCCATACTTCTCTGCGAAGCACGGCAGCCACTCGGCACGGAAGCGTTCGATGAACGACCTCGTGTCCGCCACCGCGACGAGATACCCCGCCACCCGTTCACCGCTGTCGACGACGAACGCAAGGTCGGGTTCTAGCTCGACATACGGAAGCACGAATATGTCGGCAAGCAGGTCGTCGCTGACGTACATCCCCGTCGCATCCGCGCCGGAATCCCCGGTCCTCAAGCAAATCTCGGCGACGTCGGCGCGGTCTGACGAGCGATATTTGCGGATCTCTGGCACCCGACCATACTGTCATCCGGCCCGCGTGTCTGTGGCGCGCGACATACTGTCGGTGTGGACAGCAGATCGGTTCGGGCACGTGCGTCGCCAGATGCGCGTTCATCAGACGCGCGCTCGCCACACGATGGTCCGCAGAGCAAGGGCCAGCTGCTCTCCACTCCAGCAGTGTCGATGGCGCGTGTGTTTCCGTCCGAGGCGCTTGCATCGATCGTTCGTCACTACTGGATTCCGCGCTGGAAGATCGCCGACGGAAACCACGCGCAGCAGAACGTGCTGGACTACCCGGCCATGAATCTCGTCGTCGAACCGCATGATGCCCGGCTGTATCGAGCGTTGCGCGGTCGCAGCACTCGCGTGCTCACCGGGTCTGGATGGGCGTTCGGTGTGCTTCTGCAGCCCGGCGCTGGAAGGCGACTGCTGGACGCGTCCGCTCGATCGATGCCCGCTGCGGGCGTGCCGGTTGAACGTCTGGCCGCGCCAGGCGGCAGTGAGGTTGCTGCTGCGGTGCGCGGCGCGAGCGACACTGACCACGCCATGATCGCCGCGTTCGAGGCATGGCTCATCCGTCTTGATCTTCCACCTGATCCGGACGCCGAACGCGTGCGGGCCATCGTCACTGCCGTCGAAACAGATCGCTCGCTGCTGCGCGTTGACACGTTGGCGGCGCAATTCGGCATGGGGGTGCGTCGACTGCAGAGGCTCGTCACCGAATATGTCGGATTCGGGCCTAAATGGTTGATCCAGCGCTATCGCCTGCAAGAGGCTGCACACGCGCTTGAAGACATGACCCCACCACGAATCGCCGACCTCGCGGCAGCGCTCGGCTATGCCGACCAGGCGCACTTCGGTCGAGAATTCAAGACAGTTGTCGGCAAAACACCCGGCGAGTACCTCGCGGATGCCTCGCGCGCCCGCGCGAGAACCGAGCCGGCATGACTTCACTGGTCGCCGACTATTTGCACCGTTGGGGTGCGGAGCCGGATGGCGCAGTGTTCTCGACGCCCACGAGCATCCTCGCACCGGCACGCGTCGGTGACGCGCCTGTCATGCTCAAGATTGCCACGGAAGCCGAGGAAGCCCGCGGCAACCAGCTCATGATCTGGTGGCGCGGCCGCGGCGCGGCCGGAGTTCTCGAGCACGACGACCACGCCGTGCTCCTCGAGCGTGCTGTCGGAACGCGCTCGCTCGTGCACATGGCGGAATCAGGCGGCAATTCAGACGAGGAAGCCACCCGCATTCTCTGCGAGGTCGGCATGCGCCTGCACGCGGTCGAGGCCCCGGCCGACTGCACGACGCCAAGCGACCCGATCCCGCTCGGCCAGTGGTTCGGCGGCCTGTTCGCGCATGCTTCGACGGTCGGCGGGTTCCACACGCGCGCAGCCGTGATCGCCCGCGAGTTGCTCGCGAACCAGCGCGAGATTCACGTGCTGCACGGCGATCTGCATCACGGCAACGTGCTCGACTTCGGTGCGCAGCAGCATCCGAAGACCGACGGATGGCTGGCGATCGACCCGAAGTACCTGATCGGCGATCGCGCGTTCGATTTCACGAACATTCTGTGCAACCCGACACCGGAAGTTGCCGCCCGACCAGCCAGGTTCGCGCGTCAGGTCGACGTGATCGCTGACGCCGCCGGCCTCGAACGCGAGCGCCTGCTGGGGTGGGCGGTGGCCTGGTGTGCACTATCGTCTTCGTGGGCAACGGACGACGCGACGTGGCGTGATTCTACGATCGCGCTCGGTCTGCAAGCAGAGCGGATGCTTGCCGCCGGCTGACTGGGTGTGGCCCAGCCGCCGCGTCACCGTCCTCGGTGCGCGCCGTCACAAGGAAATACGGTCGACACGCCGTCAGATCAACGCAGACACGCCGGACTCGAGACCGAATCTCATCAGGGCCGCACGCGGCTGCGGCCTACCTTCGGCGGCGCGTACCGAAGATGCCGGCGACCACGCTCGTGAGTATCGTCTGCGTGGTGCGAGAGCCAAGCACTTCGTCGAGCATGGTCTTCTGCGGCTTGGCTGCCCTTGAGCGCGTGGAACCGCCCGTCTTCTTCAGCAGACGATTGTATTCGGCGTCGGCCGCCTTCTGGGCCTTCGCCCGGTCGGCGGCGGCCTTCGCTGCCGCTTTGGCGGCATCCGCATCGGTTTTCGCCTGGTCGGCCGCTGCCCGTCGCGCGGCCTCAGCATCCGCAGCAGCACCCAGCTTCCGTGCGAGCATCTCGCGGGCAGAGTCGCGATCGATCGCCGTTCCATATTTTGCAAGGAGCGGTGACGCCGCAACCGTCGCATCGATCTGCGCATCCGGCGTAGGCGACATCGATCCTTGCGGAGCGCGCATCCGAGTCCACGCAACCGGGCTTGGCGCGCCCTTCTCATTCATCACGGTGACGATCGCCTCGCCCGTTGCCAGTGATTGCAGCACCTTTTCGAGGTCATATCCGGATGTCGGATACGTCGACACCGTCGCACGCAGTGACTTTGCGTCGTCCGGCGTGAACGCCCGCAACTGATGCTGCACCCTGGA
>Ga0164242_10001781_pt1 | contig 25288 bp, 27 predicted proteins | sample OricomgcompostMG_FD_108783 | JGI IMG/M metagenome (GOLD analysis project Ga0164242, IMG submission 108783) | Miracle-Growth compost microbial communities from Emeryville, California, USA - Original compost - Miracle growth compost (MG) ...
GCTGTACGGTGGCACGCATGCTGAAGTCCTTGGGCATCACCGGTTACTGTCCAGGCGCTTTCCCTACGCTATCTACTACTGCGTGAATGAAAACACCATACAGGTTCATGCTGTTCTTGATTGCCGCAGCTCGCCATCTCGCGCGCGAACACGCTTGCTCGACCCACAGACGTAACAGGCGCCATTAAATCTTTAAGGGTCTCCGCTGGGGCCAACTCAAAGCTACTGGACTCTCGGCCAGGCGGCCATTGCCCATCCAACACAAACCGCGTAGGCTACCGTTCAATGACTGAACTATGCGATAGCCAAGACCGCAGGGTGGACAAACGCAGCGCATCCACCAGCCTGCTCGACGACGAAGCCCGCTACACCTTGCTACGCCGCCTGGAGGACAATCCCGAATTGTCCCAGCGCGAACTGGCCAAGGAGTTGGGCATGAGCCTGGGCAAGGTGAATTACTGCCTGAAGGCACTGCTGGACAAAGGCTACATCAAGGCCAGCAACTTCAGGAACAGCCGCAACAAGCGCGCCTACCTGTACCAGCTCACCCCCGCCGGCATCGCCGCCAAGGGCCGCGCCACCACCCGGTTCCTGGCCCGCAAACAGGCGGAATACGAACGCCTTGCCGAGGAGATAGAAGAGTTGCGCCGTGAGGCCGCTGAGTTGGTTGAGAAGGAATAAACAGGAGCGCATGGCCCAGCGTCTTTAAAGGCAAAACACTGGATTCCGCGACTCCGCTACGCTACGCGCGGAATGACGGAAGAGGGCCATGACCCTGCGCGGAATGATAACCGCATTGGACAGGACAAGTCGGAGAGGGTGCGGGTCACGTCCCCGCGCGGGATGACAACCGCATTCGGGGCACAAGTCGGAGAGGATGCGGGTCACGCTCCTGCGCGGGATGACAACCGCATTGGACGGGGCACAAGTCGGAGAGGATACGGGCCACGCTCCTGCGCGGGATGACAACCGCATTGGGGGCACAAGTCGGAGAGGATGCGGGCCACGTCCCTGCGCGGAATGACAGCCGCCTCGTCATTCTGCGCGAAGTCGCAGAATCCACTGGCGGAACGTGGCACAAAACACGAGCATCCGTCCTCAGGGAAGCACGGCAAACCCTGGGGCGGTAGCGTGCCTGAAGCGTTCGCCCGCGGCTTTGCCGCTGCTCGCGCCAGAACAGATGGAACCCAACACCAAAAACAAGGAGCCCGAGAGCATCCCATGAAAATCCTCAGCATCTTCGGCACCCGCCCGGAAGCCATCAAAATGGCTCCCGTGGTCAAAGCGTTGCAAAATGATCCGCGCTTCGAGAGTCGGCTCTGCGTTACCGCCCAGCACCGGGAAATGCTCGATCAGGTACTTGGGCTGTTTGAGCTCACCCCACATCACGACCTGAACATCATGGCCCCCGGCCAGGACCTCTACGACATCACGTCCCGCATTCTGCTCGGCCTCAAAGAGGTGCTGAAAGAAGAAAAGCCGGACATGGTGCTGGTTCACGGCGACACCACCACCACGCTTTCCGCGTCGCTGGCGGCGTTCTACCAAAAAGTACCCATTGGCCATGTAGAGGCGGGCCTGCGTACCGGCAACATGCTCTCGCCCTGGCCGGAAGAGGCCAACCGCACGCTCACTGGCCGCCTCGCCAGCGTCCACTTCGCGCCCACCAACACTGCCCGTGATGCGCTGCTCGCCGAAGGCATTTCACAGCAAAAAATTACCGTCACCGGCAACACCGTCATCGACGCACTGCTGTGGGTCAAAGAACGCATCGAAGCCGACCAAAGCCTGCAAGCCGACCTCAAAGGCCAGCTTCCCTACGGCACTGAGCGCCCCCTCGTGCTGATCACCGGCCACCGCCGTGAAAGCTTCGGTGGCGGCTTCGAGCGCATCTGCCAGGCCATCGCCGAGCTCGCTGCCCAGCACCCCGACAAAGAATTCGTCTATCCGGTACACCTGAACCCCAACGTCCAGGAGCCGGTCAAGCGGCTGCTCAGCGGCCTCGGCAACGTGCACCTGATCCCCCCGCAGGATTACCTGCCGTTCGTCTGGCTGATGATGAACGCCCGGATCATCCTCACCGACTCCGGCGGCATCCAGGAAGAGGCCCCATCCCTCGGCAAACCGGTACTGGTAATGCGCGACACCACTGAACGCCCCGATGCCGTCTCCGCCGGCACCGTCAAGCTGGTCGGCACGCGCAGCGAAGACATTTTCACCGAAGCCCACCGGCTGCTCACCGACGAAGCCGCCTGGCACACCATGAGCCGCGCCCACAACCCCTACGGCGACGGCACCGCCGCCCGGCAAATCGCCGAGCACATCGCTGCGCTATGAAACAGGACACAGGGAAAGACGCTGGATCTCGGCCTACGGCCAAAGATGGCGGAGCCTCCTCGGCCCCGTAGGGTGGATAAGCGAAGCGCATCCACCATTCATATCCAGAACCCAGCGCCATTCACCCAACAACCACCCAAACCCCGAACAAAAGGACCCCCCATGAACTTCAACACCATCTGCGTAGTAGGCCTCGGCTACATCGGCCTGCCCACCGCCACCATGTTTGCCTCCCGCCGCAAAAAGGTGATCGGCGTAGATGTAACGCAAAGCGTGGTTGACACCATCAATCGAGGCGAAATCCACATCGTCGAGCCCGATCTCGACATCGCCGTACGCGCCGCAGTGAAAGAAGGCAGCCTGCACGCCACCACCCGCCCGGAACCGGCAGACGCCTTCCTGGTGGCCGTGCCCACGCCCTTCAAGAAGGGCCAGAAAGAAAGCGACATCCCCACTCCCGATCTCAGCTACATTCAGGCCGCCGCCGATGCCATCGCCCCGGTACTGCAAAAAGGCAACCTGGTGATCCTCGAATCCACCTCCCCGGTGGGTACCACTGAGCAAATGGCCGAATGGCTCGCCGCCGCCCGGCCCGACCTGAGTTTCCCCCAGCAAACCCAGGACGAAGCCGACATACTGGTAGCCCACTGCCCCGAGCGCGTACTGCCGGGCCGGGTAATGCAAGAGCTGATCGAAAACGACCGCATCATCGGTGGCATCACCGAGCGCTGTAGCCAAGCCGCCTGCGATCTCTACAAAACCTTTGTCAAAGGCGAGTGCCTGCTCACCAATGCCCGCACCGCGGAGATGACCAAACTCACCGAAAACGCCTTCCGCGACGTCAACATCGCCTTCGCCAACGAGCTCTCCATCATCGCCGATAAAGTCGGCATTGATGTCTGGGAGCTGATCTCCCTCGCCAACCATCATCCCAGGGTCAATATCCTGCAGCCGGGGCCGGGAGTAGGGGGCCACTGCATCGCCGTGGACCCCTGGTTCATCGTCAGCCGATCACCGGAAGAAGCCCGGCTGATCCACACCGCCAGAGACGTGAACGACAGCAAGCCAGCCTGGGTGCTGGAGAAGGTCAGGCGGGCCGTGGCGGAATACCTGAAAAACAACCCCGGCAAAACCGAAAAGGACGTGTCCATTGCCTGCTACGGGCTAACTTTCAAGCCAGATATTGATGACCTTAGGGGAAGCCCCGCGCTGGCCATCGTCACAGCGCTGGTGTCCCGGCATCCGGGCCGGGTACTGGTGGTGGAACCCAACATATCGACATTGCCCGATTCGCTGAGCAAAGCGAGGTTGATTACTTGCATGGAGGAAGTCAGTGAGGCGAGCATCCATGTGATGATGGTTGACCATAAGATTTTCAAAGATCCAAAAAATATAATTTCACTAGAAGGTGCACTGATTGATACTCGTGGTATCTGGTAAGGATGAGTCTAATTTCGAAATATTTTTATTTTAATAAAGATTTAGCTAATGAAAAGCTTATGGAAAGGGCTCAGTCGTGCCATGCAAGGCAAAGATTTGCGCGGGCAACTTCTGAGAGGAAGTATCGGAGGAGTTGGTCTGAAGTTTGCCAGTATTAGCGTCGGTCTAATCTCTGGGATTGTGCTGGCGAGGGTTTTAGGTGCGGAAAACTATGGCACGTACTCATATGTTTTCGCCATTATTTCCCTGATCGCAATTCCTGCTCAGTTTGGTTTGCCTAACTTGGTAATGAGGGAAACAGCGAAGGCAAATGTAAACGGGGACTGGTCGTTAATGCGTGGCCTCTGGTGGTGGTCTAGTCTTTGTGTGCTTTCAATGTTATTGCTTCTTGTTGTTATTGGGGTTGGGGGGGGATGGCTATATTCTGACAAAGTTAGTGCCGATCAGCTACAGACGTTCGCATGGGGTTTGGCGTTCATACCTTTGATTGCCTTAGGCTCATTACGTGGAGCTGCACTACGAGGTCTGCAGAAGGTTGTGCAAGGCCTGCTTCCCGATCTGCTCATTCGTCCAGTGCTGCTGGTGTGTTTCGTCTTACTCTTCTCGTGGTGGGGTGATAACGGCATCAAATCTAGCGGGGCAATGGCAATGAATGTGCTGGCGGCAAGCATTGCTTTTCTTGTTGGGGCAGTGCTGCTCTGGAAGCAGAGGCCCAAACCCTTATTGTTGAGGCCTACTCCAAGGTACGAATATGGATATTGGGTAAAGAGCGCGGTACCATTTGCGTTAGTTGCTGGTATTGACTTTGTCAACACGCAAACAGATATAGTTATGCTTGGCATATATGGCACGTCAGCAGATGTTGGTGTGTACAAAGTGGCGGCATCCGGCGCATCTCTTGTATCTTTTGGCTTTATGGCTATCAGCTTAGTTGTTCTTCCTTTCTTTGCCAGACTTCATGCAGATGGTGATATGAAGCGATTCCAGCGCTTGTCCACAGCATCCGTTATCTTTAGCTTTGCGATAGCGCTGCCGGCGTTTTTTATTTTCCTTCTATTTGGGAAATTAATTCTGGAATTAGTATTTGGTTTAGAATATGTATCAGGCTACAGCGTTTTAGTTATTCTGTCTATTGCCCAAATCGTTAGTGTTTTTTTTGGAATGGCCGGCCGAATGTTAAATATGATGGGATATCAGAATGATACCTGGAAAGGAATGGCGGCCGGAGCTGTCTGCAACGTGGTTTTGAATGCCATCCTGATTCCTATATATGGCTCGAACGGCGCAGCATTGGCGACAGCTATCTCTGTTTTTATTTGGAATATGGTCCTGTGGCGAACTATATATATTAGAACTGGTATAGATAGCTCCATATTGAGTGTGTTAAAGAGAGCGTAAGGTGATCATAAGCGACGAGTATAAGTTCTGTTTCATTCATATACCGAAATGTGCAGGAAGCACAGTTCGAGACCAGCTTAAACAGTATGATGATAGAGTTTTTTTGTGCCATGATAACTATGGAGAGCTCCCTGGTATTGGCAGGTTTCATTCATGGCATATTCCGCTTTTTATTCTAAGAGAACACTTTCCCGAACACTACCAAAAGATCGCGGAGTATGAAAGTTATGCATTGCTTCGCAACCCTCACGCCAGATTCTCTTCTTCTGTGTTTCAGTATTTTAAGGAATTTCGATCCTCGCCCCTCTATGCGTTACCTAAGAATAAGGCGAAGAAGGAGGTTTATGAAATCATACGCGTTCTTAGGGAGAAAGAGGAAGAGAATATTTCGTTCCTCCCCTATGAGTATGTTCATTTTCAGAGGCAGGTTGACTATATTTATGATCAAGGTGAGAGAGTCATAGATAACATATATACAATCAACGACGTAGAAGAGTTGCTGGCAGACATCCACCGAAAAATCGGGGGACATATGCTGCCTGATGGAGAAGAGGCCGTTAGAAAGATCAATCAAAGTATTGCTTATAGGAATAGCGCCATTCGCATATTTTTAGAAGTTATTAAACCTTTTGCTGGACCGGCCTGGCGTTCGCTGGTGCCGGTAAATGCCCGTATAAGAATCAAGGAAAGTCTAGTCATTCCAGAAAATAAGCGTACAGATTGGATATTTGATGACGGCATGGTAATTGATTTTGTGGAAAGGTACTACAGGGAAGACATAAAAATGGTAAAGAATATTGAAAGAAGTAAGCGAAGAAAAGAATCTTAGATTGAAATCAAAATCTGATGAGCTGAACTATTCATGAGAAACATAGCAATTATCCTTGCTTCAGGCACCGGCTCCCGCCTTCGTGCTGAAGTTCCAAAGCAGTTCTTGAAATTGGCGGGGAAAACGGTGCTTGAGCATACTCTTGGTGTGTTTGACCAGCATTTACAAATTGATGAAGTTATTGTTGTTTGTGCGGAAGAGCACCGGATGCTAGTTGAGGAGCTGATAGCTAAGTCGGGTATACGAAAAGTTGCACGTATTGTTCGTGGTGGTGCAACTCGCCAGGAGAGTTCAGCATCAGGTATTGCAGCGATTGTCGGTGACGATCATAAAGTGCTGGTGCATGATGCCGCCCGTCCTTTGCTGGACCACCCGACTATCGACCGATGCCTAGCTGCCTTAGACACTTATGCGGCGGTGGATACAGGGATTCCGTCCGGTGATACTATTATCCAACTGAATGACGATGATCTAATTAACAGCATACCCGTGCGCTCGAAATTACGTTTGGGGCAAACGCCCCAAGCATTTAGAAGTGGCGTATTAAGAGAGGCGCATAGGTTGGCGGTAGAGAGTGACGATAAACCGACTGTTACAGATGATTGTGGTTTGGTTCTTCATTACAATTTAACTCCAGTTAAGGTGGTGGACGGTAGCGTTAATAATATCAAGATAACATACCCTTCTGATATTTATCTAGCTGATCGCCTATTCCAGTTACGGGCCAGAGAAGTTAACGATATGGAGATCGGCGATAAACTAAAAGAAAAAAACCTTGTGGTATTTGGCGCAAGTCGCGGCATAGGGAAGGCCATTGCTGTTTTGGCGAAAGAGCATAAGGCAAATGTTATGACTTTTTCCCGGCAAACAGGTGTAGATGTTACGAATGCGGGGCAAGTCCGGGAAGCATTAGCGAAAGCAACTAGTATTTACGGAAAAATAGATATGGTGATCAATACTGCTGGCGTCCTACGCACTGGCCTAGTGTCTGAGCAAGAATACAGTTCTATTAATGAGCAGATAGAGACCAACTTCCAAGGGAGCTTGATTGTGGCGAAGGAAAGCTTTGAAGTGATGAGAGAGTTGGGTGGAAGCATTACACTTTTTGCCTCCAGCTCCTATACTCGAGGGCGGGCTCGCTCTAGCGTTTATTCCGCCACTAAGGCGGCTGTGGTAAACCTCATGCAAGGGCTCGCAGAAGAGTATAGCCCGTTTGGTGTTAGTGTAAACGCCATAAATCCGGAGCGTACAGCGACGCCTATGAGGACGCAGAATTTTGGTAATGAGCCTCCTGGGTCATTACTGGACGCATTGTTAGTCGCCAGAACGACGCTTGTCGCCTGTGCAATGGGATCTACGGGGGAGGTTATTGATGTTAGGCGATAGAAAAATAATGATTGGAGCAAGGTGGATATTTAGAACGGCTATGGGGTGTGTCTTATGGGTTCTTATCGTTCCAGCTGTGGCGATGATTCCGAGAAGAAAGGATTGGATTGCAGTTATAGGAAGTGGGGGGGGGAATTTCTCAGATAATGCTAAGTACTTCTTCATTCAAGCTGCTAAAGAGCTTCCTGGAAGTGTGAGGTGTGCTTTTGTTAGTGAGCATAGAAGCATAACGAAAGAAATAAAAAAGTATGAGCGAGACGCACTCTTATATCCAAGTCTGAGAAGTATTTGGTTCTTAATCAGATCTGGCAGTGTGGTGGTTGACAGTACCCAGTGGGCGCTGCGTTGCAGAGGCTATCTGTTAACTGGTGCTCGATTAGTGCAGATATGGCATGGTGTCGGGTTTAAGGTTATTGAGGAGGATATGCGAAAGAATCCCGTATCGTCACGCCGCTTCCTATCTCCGCGATTTCTTATTGCTGCTAGACGGTTTGGCCTGATGGCGCGAGGGATTATCCGAAATAAATATGATTTGGTATGCACGACATCCAAATTCTATAGAGATAACGTCTTTCTTTCTGCGTTACCCAGTAAATATTATATCATTTCCGGATATCCGAGAAATTGCCGAGCAATTGGAAGCGATCTGAATAGCGATATAATCTCGAGTACGGTTGACAGAGGGCTACTCAAAATATTACCGAGATGGCGCGCTGATGGTGTGAAGGTTGTTTTGGTGACCCCCACATTTAGGTATGAGAAAAGTAAACCTATAGATTTAGATTTAGATACTCAGCACATCCTTGATGGCTGGTGTGGCGAAAATGAAGTAAAATTTATTTTTAAGTTCCATCCAAATGAAGCGATGAAACCAGGGTTTGTAACTGAAAATATATACGTTTGTGATAGCTTGTCCGACATATATCCTATAATGAGGCTGTCTGATGCAATGGTGACGGATTACTCTTCTATTTTTATGGATTATATCTTGGAAGATAAACCTGTTATCTTTTTTGGAGCAGACATAGATGATTATCAGAAGGATAATCGTCGAATCCAGTTTGATTACGGCAAAATGACGCCCGGCCCTAAGGTAAGAAATTGGATGGGTGCTCTTGAATGCTTGAAACAACAATGGAGAAATGACGATTACTCTTGTCAGAGAGAGGCTATCCGACTAAAGGCGTTTGATAATCTTCCTCAATGTGAATCAACGAAAAAAATAATAAACTTCATGACGATAAAGAATTGGATATAGAGGCTCAAGGTGGAAGCCTGTTATAAGACGATGGCCTATTCACGCTTAGAGGGTAAATATGGAGCATAATAAAATTATCACCTTATGCTTTTCATGTGATGATAGGAACTATAGTATGGCGATAGACCAGTCAAGGGCCACCATAAAGGTCAATGCAGCCTTTGAGTCGGTAATCGTTGTGCAGAACTTGTATGGAACGCTTGCCCTTGATAAGCATGATATTTCAAGCCTCAAGCGAGAAGGGATTAGGCTATATATCCAGTTTGGGAAAGGGCTTTCGAGAAGCAGAAATCTAGCGCTGAGCTACGTAGCCACACTTTATGCTTGGATTCTAGATGGCGATATTAAAATTAATAAGAACGAGCTGTCTCGCCTTGTAGACTTAATTCGTTCAAGCAAGGACGATACGCCCTTCTTTTTAGTGAAAGCAAAATGTTTAGAGCACGATAGAGACTTCAAGAGATATAATCGTTTCCACTGTTCGAGCATCGAGCAGATCTTGAGGGTTAGCTCAATAGAAATGATCGTCAACTCTACTATCCAAAAAAACTTGGGGGTTTGGTTTAACGAAAGACTTGGCCTAGGCGGAGATTTTTGTGGTACAGAAGAGGCCGATTTCCTGCTATCTATGTACAGAAAAAAGAAGAGCAAAGTATCTTATTTTAATATTCATCCGGTTATACATACCTGCATGGCAGAAAATAGAAGTAAGCCGGGGATAAGTATTTTTTACGCAAGAGGTAATATCCTTAGACGAATAGGTGGGCTAAAGTCTCTTTTTATTTTTTTTTACTGGGCGGTAAAGTTTTCGTATTCATGGAGAACGCTTAAGGTTATTTCATATCTCTACAAAGGATATCGCTATGGTTTGCCCTCCTAAGTGGAGAAATTTCATTTACACGCTTTTCATTTTTTCGCTGTCTATTCGGCCATTTTTTTCGTTAGCAGGCCTTTCTATACCTCCTTCATATGTTCTTGCACCTGTTGTTTTGGCTGTGTTGGCGGGGGATTTTTCTGTAAAAAAGAAGCACCTTTATATCCTTGTCTTGCTTTTTTCTTTCTTCATATTCCAGTCTTTTACAATTATTTGGTCGTACGACCAGGCAGCCTCTATAAAGTATTCATTCCATATTCCATTTTTAATGACAATAGCAATTATTGCTGCTTCCATGTTTAGAGATATAGAAAGGATTAAAGATTTTCTTTGTCATTTTTTATATATTTTTGCAATAATCAGCGTAATTATGTTTGCTGGTCATTTGTATGTTGCGATAATGTCTTACGGATCAGAGGGAGATTTTGTTCTTTTTTCTCTTGTCGAAAAAGGAATATATAGATATGTTGGATTAAATAGCGACCCAAATTTCGAAGGATTTTTTATACTTTTATTCATAGGTGCCTGTCTCTGGATTAAGCCTAGATTTTATTTTGCTATTTTTATTTTTCTGAGCATGACGTTAATTGCTACTCTTTCTCGGTCTGCAATTGGAACATACCTGCTGTGTCTCTTCATTTGGTCGGTGTATAGAAAAAAATTAATATATCTAGCGTTGATGACTTCCGGCATAGTTTTTGTTTACACATTACGGGATAGCTCTATTTATGTAGAAAGAAGACTTTCTGGCATTGATAGCGGCGCTGGAAGGCTAGCGCTGTGGCATGACTCGATACACATGTTTAATAATTCTCCCGTTTTCGGTAACGGGCTTGGGTCTTATCTGTATATGCTTCATTCGTCTGGCCAAGGCACCCATTTTGTTCATAATACATTCATTAGCGTCGCCATATCTTCTGGTATAATCGGGTTGACACTATTTCTTATTCCTTTCTTTGTAATTATCATTAAGTATAAATTTTTAATTTTAACTAACCCTCTTTCTTTGTTTGTTTTATTTTCTATTTTGGGGACATCATTAACACTATCAGCATTTATAAACCCATTTTTGTATTTTTCAATATCCTTGCTGGCATGCTCTTGTGGCAGCGGGGTATTTCTATCTAAGCACGGTAGCTGCCTCGAAAGCCGATACTCATGAGCTACCCTCGAGCAGCTGTAATCGTTTTCCCTTTGAGATTTTGAGGATTTTAATCTCATGGCGCACTGATACTTTCTGCTTGATGATGCTGAGAGCAAGGTGCATATATGTTCCATGCCAGATAAGGTAAGCTAACTTGTAGATAGGCCTCCATACTTCGATTTCCACTGGTGGAAAACGGCCGCACTAGCCCCGACTAGCTGACTGACTTTCTTGGCGTAAACGTAAGCTTCTCCGCTAGATCCACTCTGAGGCAGAAACCTGACACGATCAGCCAATGAGGAGAGGCCCCACGAAACGACCTCGATTCACGAAAACCCAGACGATATCGATTCTGAACGAGGCGGAAGCAGATTTATCGGTGAAAGATGTGTGTTACAAGCGCTCCATCTGTCCGGTCGGCTATTACCAATGGAAGTCCAAATACGGTGCTCTAACAGGCTGCTGAAAAACCTCCCGATAGCGTAGAATAACGATCCCTTCCCTTCAACCGACAGCGGAGCCTTGATGCGCGGCGCAGACATCTTCTAGGAAAGCTTGTTCACGGTACGCAAGCTTGACGATTTCATTCCGGCGCCGCACCCGCTGCGACCGATCCGGGAGCAGGTTAACCGTGCCCTGAAACGCCTGGATGGCCTGTTTGCCCAGTTGTACGAGCAGCCCAGGGTGGACGACCTAGCATCGCGCTGGAGAAGCTGATACGCGCGTTGCTGCTGCAGGTGCTTTATAGCGTTCGCTCGGAGCGCCAGCTAATGGAGCAGATTCGCTACAACATGCTGTTCCGCTGGTTCGTCGGCCTGACCCTGGACGACGAAGTCTGGGTGCCCACGGTCTTCACCAAGAACCGGGAGCGGCTGCTGGAGCACGACGTAGCGGTGGCACTGTTCAACGAGATCGTTGTGGACGCCGACCGGCGTGACCTGCTGTCCGGCGAACATTTCAGTGTGGACGGCACGCTGATTCGGGCCTGGGCCGGTCACAAGAGCTTTGTGCGCCAGGACCGCGACGACGATGACGACGGCAACGGCGATTTCAGGGGCGAGAAGCGCGGCAGCGAGACGCACGCCTCACGCACCGACCCGGACGCCCGCCTGTTTCGCAAGGGTAGAATCACTACCAGCCGGCTGTGCTACATGGGGCATACCCTCAGCGACAACCGTCACGGCCTGATCGTCAATGCCCGCGTCACACAGGCACACAGGCGAACGGGAAGCGGCCAAGGCCATGATCCGCGACGCTGCTCAGGCCGCACCGCCGGGCGCCTCGGTGACCCTGGGTGCGGACAAGGGCTACGGTGCCGCCGAATTCGTGGACACACTCCAGACCATGAAGGTGGTTCCACATGTGGCCAGGAGCACCGCCCATCGACGCTCGGCGGTGCCCGATGCGGTAGCGGCCACCGGGGGCTACGCCGTCTCGATTCGCAAGCGCAAGTTGATCGAACAGGGCTTTGGCGGGCTAAGCAGATCGGCGCCTTGCGGCAAGTCATGGTGCGTGGCCTGGCGAAGGTGGATCAACGGCTCCTGTTGACGATGACGGCCTACAATCTGGTTCGTCTGCGCAGACTGGAACGGTTGAGGGCCACGAGATCATTGCGCCCATCGACCGGGTAACGCGGCGAAGCAGGCGGGAAAACCCGCATTTCTGGGGTAAATGGGCGAGAAGAGTGCACCGATTATCGCCACTGCCCCGAAAACGAGAACCGTTCCCGGCTGGCAAGACCGACGGGGCGGGAGAAGCGACAGCGAGTGAGGTTTTTTCAGCAGCCTGGTAAGCGCCTCGGAGCTGAAGCGCCTCAAGGAACTGGAAGCGGAGAACGCGAAACCTAAGTGGCTGTACGTCGAGATAACATTGGAAAACAGTACCAGAAGAACTTGATCGAAAAAAACTCTAAGGCCGCTGATGCCGCTTTTCGTCGCAGGTACACGTCGTGGGGGGCAAAAGTCGTAGACGTCTTGAGCTGGGCATGGAGAGGGTTGCTCGGTTTTTTATCGGAGTGTCGGTTGATAACGTCGCTACCGACGATGTAGAGCACTTTTGGGCTTTTCGATATGATGGTAAATGTTCCATGGTCGGATATCGGAAAAAGAATGTGTTTTATGTGTTGTGGTTCGACCACAATTTCACTCTATGCGATCACGGATAGGTAAAGTCACTGGGCTCTTGTTCGCTGCGCGATGCCGGCACCTATGGCTACAACGTGGCGCTGCGTTGGCTGAGCTACTTTGGCGGCACAGAAGGGCACAACACCATTCAGTTCGATGAACGGGATCAGATGCCGCGTCTGAGCCGCTTTCTGTTTGGTGATTGGTTGAAGGCCCGAGAGGTGGAGGGGCCGCTTGCCGATAGTGACGGCGAGAGCTTTACCGTTGCCTATGTGGACGGACAAGGTGCCCGTCACAAGCGCCGTATGCGGTTGACGAAAGATAGCCTTGCCGTCACCGATGAGGTTTCCGGGTTTCACAACAAAGCGGTCTTGCGCTGGCGGCTGAAACCCGGCGAGTGGGCGTTGTCTGGCTCACAAGTATCGCTCGCCGGCCACGTACTGGCGATATCGGCGGACGTACCGCTGCGCCGTGTTGAACTGGTGCAAGGCTGGGAGTCCCGCTATTACCTGAAAAAGACGCCGGTGCCAGTGCTGGAAGTGGAGATCGACCAGCCCGGCACGCTGCAATCGACTTACAGTTGGACGTAAATGAAGATTCTCTATTTCCATCAGCATTTTTCCACACCTAAAGGCTCTGCCGGTATCCGCTCTTATGAAATGGCGCGCCGTCTGATTCACGCCGGCCATGAAGTGACTATGGTGTGCGGTTCCTACGGTGGTGGTAAAACTGGTCTGGATTGCGATTTCGTGCGTGGCCGTCGTCGGGGTACAGTGGATGGCATAGATATCATCGAGCTGGATCTGGCGTATTCCAATAACGATGGTTTCATCAAGAGGGCGCTGACATTTCTCCGTTTTGCGTTTCTCAGTATCGGAATTGCTTTCACGGAACGGTATGACGTGGTGTTTGCCACCACCACGCCGTTGACGGCGGGCATTCCGGGCATTCTGGCGCGCTGGCTGCGACGCAAGCCGTTTGTTTTTGAGGTGCGGGATCTGTGGCCGGAATTACCTAAAGCCATGGGGGTAATTACCAATCCGCTAGTGCTGTGGGGTATGTCGGCGCTGGAATGGCTATCCTATCGTTCCGCTACGCGCTGCATCGGCCTGTCGCCGGGTATTGTCGAGGGCATAGAGCGGCGCGGCGTGCCTCGTGAGCGCATTGCACTGATTCCTAACGGTTGTGATCTGGATATCTTTTCTCAAGCAGATAATAGCTGGGCTCCAGAAGGCGTGGCGGATGATGATTTCATGGCTGTGTTCACCGGCACCCATGGACGTGCCAACGGCCTGGACGCCGTGCTGGACGCGGCGACCGTACTGAAACAACAAAGCCGAGCGGACATCAAGCTGGTGTTCGTGGGGCAGGGCGGTCTGAAACCGGCGCTGATGGAACGGGCACGCACCGAAGGACTGGACAACGTGATCTTTCACGATCCGGTGAACAAGCAACGCCTGGCCGGCCTCATGGCCCGCGCGGATCTGGGATTACAGACCTTGGCGAACGTACCGGCCTTCTACTACGGCACCTCACCCAACAAGTTCTTCGACTACATTGCTGCCGGACTGCCTGTACTCAACAACTACCCTGGCTGGCTGGCTGACATGATCAATGAAACCGGCTGTGGTATTGCTGTGTCACCGGACGACTCCAAAGCCTTTGCTGCCGCCCTTGTCGATCTTGCCGACCACCGCGACCGACTACCAGTCATGGCCCAAGCTGCCAGAGCCCTTGCTGAACAGCGATTCAGCCGTGATGAATTGGGGCGACAGTTTGTAGAATGGGTAACTCGGGAATGATGGAATGAGGCAGCCGCTGGATCCTGTGACTGCAAGCTGTAGGCCTAATGACCCTCCGCCACTTGCGCTAACGAAAACGGAAGTTTAATGAAACGTTTGATGGACATTGCCGGGGCTTTGGTAGCGTTGTTGCTGCTTTCTCCGGTGCTATTGGCGCTGTTTGTCATGGTCCGGTGGAAGCTGGGTGTGCCAGTGCTGTTCAGGCAAGTGCGTCCGGGGGTGGGTGGCAAACCCTTCAAGATGATGAAATTCCGCACCATGACCGGTGAGCGAGGTGCCGATGGTGAGTTGCTGCCAGACGAGCAGCGTCTGGTGCCGTTCGGGCAATTCCTGCGCTCCACCAGCCTGGACGAACTGCCTGAGCTGTTCAACGTGCTCAAGGGCGATATGAGCCTCGTAGGCCCACGCCCCCTGCTGGTGGAGTACCTGCCTCTGTATAGCCCCGAACAGGCCCGCCGCCACGAAGTGCGGCCCGGTGTCACCGGTTGGGCACAGATCAATGGTCGCAATGCGCTTTCCTGGGAAGAAAAGTTCGCTCTGGATGTGTGGTACGTGGACAATCAGTCGCTGTGGCTGGATATCAAGATTCTGCTTCTTACCGTGCTGAAGGTGGTGAAGCGGGATGGGATCAGTCACGATGGTGAAGCAACCATGCCTCGGTTTGTGGGCTCGTTGAAACGGAAGGAGTGAATAATGAAGCCGGTCATCATTGTAGGTTTTGGCGGTTTCGGTAGAGAAATCTACGGTTTGGCAAGAGATTGTGGGCGAGACATTGTTGGCTTTCTTGATGATAACGCAGAGGTAGGGTTGCATGGGCGATATCAAGTCCTCGGAAGCGTAGATACTTGGACGAGCCACTTGGATAGCGAATTCGTGGTGGCTATCGGCAATCCGAGAATAAAGAAATCCATTGTCACCCGGATGGAAACCCAAGGCACGCCTAACTTTGCGACTCTCGTGCACCCTTCGGTTCAAATGGATCGTTCATCTGTGAGTATTGGCCGTGGAACGGTCATCTGTGCTGGGTGTGTTGGTACTGTTGATTTCACTTTAGGCCATCACGTGATAGTGAACATTAAATGCACCCTTGCTCATGACGACATTATTGGTGACTTCGTGACCATAGCCCCTCTTGTTGCTGTATCCGGTAACGTTACCATTGAGGATGGCGCGGAGATTGGCACTGCTGCTTGCATCCGGCAAGGCGTGAAAATTGGCCGAGGGGCCATGCTTGGTATGGGAGGGGTGCTGGTGAAGGATATCGAGCCAAACGCACTGTGCGTTGGTTCGCCCGCTAAACCGATCAAGGAATTGTCGGCTTTCTAGCTTTCTAGCGGGTCGCCCGCTGTGGTTGTTCGTGACGCGCCCGATAGTGTCACGGTTATGGGAGCTGATCGAGAGCGAGAGTAGGAGCGTGTATTACCCTCTCAAATACTTGACAAATGGGCAGCGATGGCGGAGATTGCCGAATAGAACAATAAAAGAGGTGGTCTTATGTCCAAGCCTACATATCTGAATCCTTATCAATTATTGTCCGTATTGTCTCTCAGCTTAGCCGCTGGCTCAGTGGGTGCTACTGTTCAGTTGCCTGAAGCTCGTCATGCGCAGCTTGAGAATTTCTCGGCGGCTGTTCAGCCAACCCAGTCTCGAGTGCTACTCCAAGCCGATACCCCCCAAAAGCAAAGTGGACTGATCTATGCGGCGCATCATTCGCATGTGTCTCACCAGTCGCACGCATCTCACGCGTCTCATCAGTCATCTGCACACTGACCGATCTATAAGGTCGGCCTCATATCGCTGATTGCTGAATAGAGCGGGATGCGTATGAAAAAGAAGAGCTTGGCGCGGATACCGATAGCGTCGACTACGGGCACTACATCCTCCCGTGAGGTGCGCGTCTGTATTAAAACCTTCAGTCTTGAGACGATAAAAGCCACTTGCTATCGTTTCGCAGCTTCGGGTTATCACTCCCTTTCCGTCGATGAGAGCAGCGGTCAGGCCGTTGTCACGTTTTGCTTTCCGGAAGGTATGTCGGAAGAGGTCGAGGAGCATCGTGTTGATGAGTTTCAGCAGGCCCTGCTGGATCAGGACTTGCGCCGCATCGTCTCCGAACGGACGACACTTGTTCGGCAATTGATCCTTGCAAACGCATTTGCGGATACAATGATCGTGGACAAACGCGATGATTGATGCGGTAACGCTGCCAGTTCGCTTCAAGGGGCCTGAGGCATTCCAGAGCCAGCAGCGGAAAGAAGGCCAGAGATATCAGATTTTACCATTCAGGTTTGATAGGTTCGACAGCAATCGTTACATCTTAACTAACGATGCTGGTGAGTATTACCTTCTTGGAAGAGCGGACCTGGTCACCTTGGTTAAGGGTGGTTTGGAAAAAGGGACCCCGCTTTATGGGGACCTTCTTGCTCGGCATTTCCTTTATGACGATGACTCTGATGCAGCCTTTGATTTGCTGGCCGCCAAAGTACGCCGCAGGTATGAGAAGGTGCGGCAGTTTACAGGGCTGCATATCTTTGTAGTGACGTTGCGGTGTGATTATTCCTGTCCGTATTGCCAGGTTTCGCGCCAGACTGAAGATAAGAAAAAATTTGATATGGACGAGGAAACAGCAGTCGCGGCACTGTCCTTCGTCTTCAAGAGCCCCTCCCAAAGCATAAAGATTGAGTTTCAGGGGGGCGAGCCGCTGCTGAACTTCCCAATGATCCGTTTTATCGTGGAGAAGGCAGAGGAAATCAACAAGAGAGAGAAGCGTGACCTTGCCTTTGTCATTGCCACTAATTTGTCTTTCGTTGATGACACGGTACTGGATTACTGCGAAGAGCATCACATCGTCTTCTCGACTTCGCTGGATGGCCCGCAAGAGCTGCATGACCGGAACCGCCCTCGACCAGGCAAGAATGGCCACTCGATAACACGCGATAACATCCTGAAAATACAGAGGCGGTTAGGGCCAGACAGTGTGTCGGCTCTTATGACCACAACAGAGAGAAGCTTGTCCAGGCCGCGTGAAATCGTTGATGAGTATATTGATGCTGGCTTTCAATCAATATTCCTTCGTCCCTTGTCACCGTATGGGTTTGCCATCAAGACACGGCAAATGGAGCGTTACGATTTCGAGCGATTTTTCACGTTCTACAAGGAAGCAATTGACTACATTCTGGAGATCAACCGTGCTGGGTTGCCATTCGTGGAGGCGTATTCCTCTATAGTCCTGACCAAGGTCTTCTCGGGGAAGCCAACTGCCTATGTTGACCTCCAATCTCCCTCTGGAATGGTAACAGGGGCGCTGGTCTACAACTACGACGGAGGCGTGTATGTCAGCGATGAAGGAAGGATGCTCGCCGAGATGGGTGATGACACCTTTCGGGTAGGCGATGTGTTATCGAGTAGTTACGAAGAGGTTCTACTTAACCCCGTCTTTCATGCCGCGCTTGAAGAATCGCTGATAGAAGGTGCCCCAGAGTGTTATGAGTGTGCCTTTCAGCCGTACTGTGGCAGTGATCCGGTATACCATTATGCGACGCAAGGCGATTGGGTAGGGCACAAGGCATTCAGTGCTTTCTGTGCGCGCACGAAAAGCGTAACGCGATACCTTCTTCAGAAGATTGAAGAACGGCCCGAAAATCGTGAGATCCTGCTGGGCTGGGTACGGTCGTGAAAGTGTTGTCCTCAAAGGCATGCCGGTTTCGTGGGTGGTCCGACTTCGCTAAACCGTTCGTTGCCAGGGTTTCAGCATCTGCGGATCTTCCCGCTTCTGTGGCACGCCAATCCGTGCTTCTCGCTAATCATGTCAACGACGTAAACGCGGATACCGCGTCGAAATTCCTGGGTGTGGTGGTTAGAGCGCTGGGTGACGGAGAGGGTTCGTTATCAGTGGTCGAGCTGGAGCCGGCCATGGCTCATGTTTCTGTGGGCGACGTTCTGCGGATTGATCCGGCTGGCAATCGGGTTCGGGTTCTCTTCAGGAAGAATGCAATACATAACAGTCTGCTTGTTACCGAGCGCTGTAACAGCTTCTGTTTGATGTGCTCACAGCCTCCGAGGAAAATTGACGATAGCCATCTGATCGAAGAGATCAAGCGAACTATTGAGCTGGTGCCACGAGATGCTGAGATGCTGGGGTTGTCTGGTGGGGAGCCAACCTTATGTGGAGATGGCTTTTTTGATATCGTCCGGCACGCACGTAACTATCTGCCTTATACCGAGCTGCATGTACTCACTAATGGGCGAACCTTCAAGGATCGTGAAGCTGCCAAACACCTTGCAGGGATTCAGCATCCTGACTTGAAGCTTGGCATTCCCCTGTATTCGGAGCAGCCAGATCAACATGATTTTGTTGTTCAGGCAAAGGGGGCATTCGATGAGACAATAAAAGGGCTCCTTAATCTTGCTTCTTTCGGTATTCGGATTGAGCTGCGAGTGGTGTTGCATCGATTTACTTACGAGCGCCTTCCTGAGCTTGCGAGGTTCATTGGCCGAAACCTGCCCTTCGTTGATTATGTCGCGCTGATGGGGTTGGAGCTTACCGGATTTGCCAAAGTCAACCGGCGTAGCATCTGGGTAGACCCCTATGACTACCGGGAGGAGCTTGCTGAAGCCGTACGTGTTTTGGAGTTTCATGGTGTGCCGGCGTTGATCTTCAATCATCAGCTTTGCGTGGTGCCGGAGGCGGTTAGGAGTCGCTGTGTTCAAAGTATCTCGGATTGGAAGAACGACTACTTGCCCATTTGCGATTCCTGCAAGATGCGCAGCAAATGCGGTGGTTTTTTTGATTCTGGAGTTGGACTCGATCAGCACAGCGACCATATCCATCCTCTCGAAATCGATTGAGTAACGCGTGCTTCGTAAGCCCAGAAAGATACATGAATGACGTATCGCCCTTCGTAGTGCATTGCCTGTCCCGGATCGGGGAGCCTGCATCAGGCGTTGCCCTGGACTTGCCTTGTGGTTGGGGGCGTCATACCGAGTTGCTGATGTCTCATGGATATCGGGTTATCGCAGCTGATATCGATGCTCAGCGTGTTCGTTTCACGCACGAAAATACACTAGAAAAGAGACCAGGGTGCGTCGCTCAGGCGGTGGTTCTGGATGCTGAAAGGGCTCTGCCCATTGCACCCCAATCCATTGATGTTGCCGTTGTCGTCGATTACATGAGCTTCCATCTCTTCACCAAGTCTGTCGGGCTGTTGGATACCCTGGCTCCTGGCGGCTTTTTGATATTCCAGACTTTTGGGGCACATGGACAGAACTGGCTGGCTTTGCCCAAGGCAGGCTCAATCAAATCACTGCTGGGAGAAGGTTTTCAGCCTGTCACATACCAAGAGAAATCAGCAGGTCCGCTTAGAGAGGGCCGGGTGACGGTGCGCGGACTTTTTCGACGGCGGTGATCTTCTGGCTGCCCTCCTTGCAAGCATCAGGGAGGTCCTGGAAGAGGCGATTGAGCTCAGCTATCCGCATGGCTAAGATCGATTTGCTTGCTGCCAGCGGTGCCACGTTGACGTCCGTGATTCATCCCGGTGCTCGAGTTAGCCGCTTTGCTGGGGTCGGCTCCGGTTCTGTGGTCTTCGCTGGCGCGGTCGTTATTCGTGACGTATCCGACGGTGTTACGATCATGGGCGTGCCTGAGCGGGTTGGGCGATAGACACTATCTGGGCAGTGTCCAAATAACGTGGATGTTACTGGGGATGCGGGATGTCACGAGAGGCGGGGTTGCAGGAGTAGGCTAGCACTGGTACTGTCTATAAGAACAGTATTATATGAAGAAAATAACTAACAAGAAGTTGAAGAAGCGGACGGCTCTCGACTTTGCTTGAGGAAGCTTTGTGGGCTGCCTTGCCGGGGATGGATATGAACTATTACGCAAAAGACTGTGAGCTGGTATTAGCTCTTGTTTGTCCGGTTGGGGTCAATCTGGAGGATGTGCGGAGTCGGCTGGAGCATATATTCAGACAATTTCGGTATGTCGTAAACTTCGTGCACCTGAGCCAGCTGGTGGAGGCGGTTGCCGATAAAAGCCATCTTAATGAGACGGACCGATTGGATACGGCCATGGAGCGCGGCAATGCGCTCAGGAGGCAGTACGATCGTGGTGATTTCATGGCGTTGTTGGCTGTCCAAGCAATCAACAAGAGAAGAAATTATAACCGTGACACTCCTGAACCTCAGACTAGAACAGTTCATGTCATCCGTTCCTTGAAACATGCGGATGAGGTAGAGACGCTGCGTCAGACCTATGGCGCCGGCTTCTTCCTGCTGGGGGTTTCAGCTTCCCTTGATAGCAGGCGACATCATCTGAGGCAGGTTATGGGGGTGCCGGATGAGCAAATCGACCGCCTTGTTCAGCGGGACGATAAGGAGATGAGTCCTTTTGGCCAGCAAACCCGAAATGTATTCGAGTTGGCGGATGCATACATAACAACGGATGACACCAGTAGGCTGTCTGATCAGCTTACGCGAATTATCGACATTCTATTTTCAAAGCCCGTAGCGTCTCCGACTGCAGAAGAGTATGCCATGTTCATGGCCTATGCTGCCTCTTTGAGGTCGGCCGACCTCTCTCGGCAAGTTGGAGCCGTGGTGGTGAATCAACAAGGCGACATCGTCTCCACGGGTGCAAACGATGTGCCCAAGCAAGGAGGTGGCCTGTATTGGCCGGGAGAGGGCGACCAACGAGACCATGTACGTGGCTTTGATTACAATGAACGACACAAAAAGGAAATTGCCAAAGAGGTAGTAGAGCGCCTGCTTGGTCCCGATCTTGCGAAGGACGCGCTGAATGATGCATTGGGTAAGCTGAAAGGATCGCGTCTGATGGCCATCACGGAGTACGGAAGGGCCGTCCATGCGGAGATGGAGACGCTACTTCAAGCGGCGAGAAAAGGACTATCTGTTTGTGATGGTGTTTTGTATGCGACCACCTATCCTTGCCACAATTGTGCCAAGCACATTGTTGCGGCTGGCATAAAGGAGGTTGTTTACATTGAGCCGTACCCAAAGAGCTATGCGACGACCCTTCATAAGGACGCCATTAGTGACGATGGGGCCCATGACGACGGAAAGGTACGGTTCCGACAGTTTGTCGGTATTGGGCCTCGTCGGTTCATCGATCTTTTTTCCATGCGCTTGAGTAGTGGTCGTAACCTGATAAGAAAAGTTGACGGTAAGCTGGCAGAGTGGTCTAGGGAGAATGCGGAGCTTCGTGTCCCTATGGGACCGCTTTCATACTTGGATTCTGAAGTTTCGCTGGTTAAAGAGCTCAACATGATGATGGATGGGTGAGGTTATGATGAATCGAGATAACAAAAGCAAGGCCGATGCAGCTTTCGAGAGCTGGCCTGAATGGAAGAAGCAGTTCACGGTTACCAAGTATTCAGATGGGAATGGGAGAAGCGTGCAGGCAAGCCCCATGAAAGGGGATAATTTATCCCATTCGGCAAGTGGTAAGGTATCGAAGCCCAAGGTGTAGTCGGTACGCTGCTTTCCCATGCTCGTATTTGCGGTAAGTTGTCGATGGCCCCCGGCATGCCCGGTGGGGTCACGGTTTGGGTGTTTCATAAGGAGTTTGAATTTTCATGCTGAACGGACCTTTCCCTCCCTGGCCTTCCTACACTCAGGAAGAGGCCGATGCGGCCAGCCGGGTGTTGCTTTCCAATCGGGTGAATTACTGGACCGGCGATGAAAACCGCCAGTTTGAACGGGAGTACGCGGCGTTTGCTGGTACCGAGTATGCGGTGGCGGTGTCGAACGGCACCGTGGCGCTGGATTTGGCGCTGCAGGGGCTGGGTATTGGTCCTGGCGATGACGTGATTGTGACGCCGCGTACTTTCACGGCCTCCGCGTCGGCGGTGGTGAACTGTGGTGCCCGCCCGGTGTTTGCGGATGTGGATGCGGATACGCAGAACATCACGGCGGAGACGGTGGCGGCGGTGCTGACGCCGAATACCAAAGCGATAGTAGCGGTGCACTTGTCGGGCTGGCCTTGCGACATGGACGCGATGATGGCTCTGGCCGAGCAGCACGATCTGTATGTGATTGAGGATTGCGCTCAGGCTCATGGTGCCACTTGGCGCGGACGCTCCGTGGGCGGTTTGGGGCATGTGGGCTGCTGGTCGTTTTGCCAGGACAAAATCATGACCACTGGCGGTGAGGGCGGCATGATCACCATGAACGACCGGGCGCTCTGGTCGCGTATCTGGAGCCTCAAGGACCACGGCAAGAACTGGGAGGCGGTGTACGAGCGCGAGCACGCACCGGGCTTCCGCTGGTTGCATGAGAGTTTTGGCGGCAATGGCCGCATGACCGAAATGCAGGCGGCGATTGGCCGTATCCAGCTTGGTCGTATGCCGGAGTGGACCGCGCGCCGCCGGGAATACTGTGAGGCGATCTGGGATGCGGCATCCACTTGCCCCGGATTGCGAGTGCCGGCGCGACCCGCGGAAATCGGCCACGCGGGTTACAAGTGCTACGTATTCGTGGAGCCTGGGAAGCTGGCAGCAGGCTGGGACCGTGATCGCATCATGAATGAAATGGTAGCGCGCGGCGTACCCTGTTTCTCGGGCTCTTGCTCGGAGGTGTACCTGGAAAAATGCTTCCAGGATGCTGGCCTTGCGCCGCCACAGCCGCTACCCGTTGCCCACGAACTGGGCGACACCAGCCTGATGTTCCTGGTCCACCCGACCCTGGAGCCCGAACACATTGAGCTGACCTGCCGTACTCTGCGTGAGGTGATGGCCGAAGCTGTGGGGTGAGGGGCGGTACTTTCGTACCCACATGCCAGTCCGTTATGCTTGGATGGAGTGTAAGGTTTAGTGTAAAGTTCGGCTCTACGGATGGAGTACTGAAAATGCATAAGCCGCCGGTTTTTTATGTCTTGATTCAGGTGAAGTTCAATACCATTCAGATGGCTCGCTATGTGGAGGACTTCCTTGAGGCATTGCGGCGTAGCGGATATCCGGATTACAGCGAGGATACCCAGACAGAAATGCGCGTTGTCATGGGGCCTGATGGCCCCAGGCAGTTCGAGCAGTATCCTCGCAAGCGCTGGCAGTTTTTGAACAGGGAACGAACAGAAGGCTTTACCCTGCTGGAAGACGCGCTGATTTATCATACCAATCGCTATGAAAATTTTTCCCGCTGTCGCGCCGAAACCCTGAAGGCACTTGAGATATTACATAAGCAAGTCACTCTCGATTACGTAGATCGAGTGGGGATGCGTTATCTGGATGCGATTGTGCCTTTGGGGGGCTTGTCGCTGGCGGACCTGGTGAAACCTGCTTTGTTGGGGCCGGGTGGTGATCTGCCTGGCAAGCTGGAGCAAGGTTTCTCCGAAACCAGGAAGGCCGTTGACGGAGGCGGTTTGGTGTTGCGCACGCTGGTCAATGAACACGCTTTGGTAATACCGCCTGATTTGCAGAATCAGACACTGAGTTTATCGCCTGACCTGAGAGAGCTCCGAGGAACAAACATGCTGGTAGACACGGACTACTTTGTGGAAAGGCGTTTCGCGTTCGATCTGCAAGCTGTGGCAGCGCAGTTGGATAGCTCGCGTGCAGTGCTGGTTGGTACCTTCAAAGGGATAATTACAGAGAAGGCGCAACAATTATGGCTATGATAGACAGCAAAGCCTGGCGGCAACCCAGTGGCCCGCTTGGTATGGTCAGCGTATCTGATGGTGCAAATACTTTGGTGGCCGTGTTTGACCCGCGTATGTTGGTGCCCAGGCCGGGTACTGGGGGTATGTTGACGGATGCTGCGCTGTGGGCCAGCTCCCGTTGGGTCAGCTTTGACTCATCCAGTGCCGAAACGGGTCAAATACACTTTGATGAGCGGGAGTCAACAATTGCCGGTCTCGAGCAACGATTTCGGGCATTGAAGGCGACGCTTGGTGCCACCATCACGGATATGGCGGATCTGTTTGATGTGGCTCGACCCAGTATTTACGCATGGCTCAAAGGCCAGGAACCCCGAGCAGAGAAGATTGCGCGGTTGGCTGAGCTTGAGGTCTCTGCCAAAAAGATTGAGCCCTTCGGCATACCAAGAATCGACAGGCTGCTGAAGCGGCCGCTGCGATCAGGGGGTTCATTGTTTTCTCTGATCAAGAACGGTGCGCCGCTGGACGGGGCATTGCAAGAGCTGGCGCAGGTTGCGAGGGCCGAGCAAGAGCAGCGTACGATGACGAAGGGAATGAAAGATCGGATGACTGGTCGTGAAGCGGCAGACCACTATTCCAGAGGGGTGTATCAAAGGGATGCTTGATAGATGGGTACTTGGACACGCGATACCCCGTGGCGACAGGGAAGTTTGATATCGCGGGAAGACTTGCTGGATCTGGGCACTTCAGTGGAAGGAGGGCACGTGTTCGGGGTGGTGGTCTCCCACGATTGTGATCTGGCCAATGATGATCTGTGTCTGGAGCCGGATGTCGATATCGTACTGATCCGTTCGCTGGATGAGGTGGATCACAACTGCACATTCGGGAAAAGCCCGCGCCGACTGCACTTTCATTTCAAGGGCGAAGACGACAAGGAAGTTGCCTTTGAAGCTGTTGCCAAGGACAGGCGTACTGTCCAGAAGTCGCAACTTGCGGATTGCACCCCTTGCCCGAGCCACCGCCTTGAATCAAAGGGCCTGGATATACTGCAACGCTGGCTGGCATGTCGATACCGGAGGCAAGCGTTGCCGGA
>Ga0164242_10001782_pt1 | contig 25285 bp, 14 predicted proteins | sample OricomgcompostMG_FD_108783 | JGI IMG/M metagenome (GOLD analysis project Ga0164242, IMG submission 108783) | Miracle-Growth compost microbial communities from Emeryville, California, USA - Original compost - Miracle growth compost (MG) ...
CCTTCCCCTATCCGGGGGGGGAGCACCACCTTTTGGTCCTGCCCCCTTGCTTCCCGTATGGGGGTAAGCTGTCATTCTTAATCCCGGGTTTTAACCCGGCCTGTTTTTTTTTTTTTTTTGCTGACTGTGGGAAATTCTTTAGGTATGGAGAACCCCATCTTCACCTTTGCGACGCCGACAATCATCAGTGGCGATCGTCAAAACGTGGATGTCATTGCCCATGAGTTGAGCCATAGCTGGAGCGGAAACCTCGTAACGAGCTGTAGTTGGGAGCATTAGTACGTTGAGCCCCCTTTTTCGATACCCCTGGCAGACCTTGTTGCCTCGGACTTCATCCTAACAGGTAATAGCTGGCTGAATGAAGGTTGGACGATATATCTTGAGAGGCGGATCATCGCAGCCGTTTACGGCGGCAACGCCCATTTTGACTTTTCCGCCATCCTTGGATGGAGCCACCTCGGTACGTTATTTTGCGGCCCCTTGTACAAGGCTTCGGTATTTTAACAAAGTCCCCGATAGAGGAGGCAATCGATGGATTTGGCAAGGACCACGAATTCACGAAACTGTGTATCAACCACAAGGGCGTCCACCCGGATGACGCGTTTAGTTCCGTTGCGTATGAGAAGGGCTTCCACTTCGTCTACTACCTCGACCGCGTAGTCGGAAGGGAAAACTTTGACAAGTTCATCCCACACTACTTCAAGAAGTGGGAGAACAAGTCGCTAGACTCGTACGAGTTCAAGGCCACGTTCCTAGACTTCTTCTCCGCTCCCGAGTACGCGAGCCTAAAGGACGCCATCGCAGCCATCGACTGGGAAGGCCGCTTCTACAACACCGGCCTCCCCCCGAAGCCCGAGTTCGACACCTCCCTCGTCGACGTCTGCTACAAGCTAGCCGAGAAGTGGAAGGATCAAGGCTACGTCGCCAGCCCGGAGGACACCGCCTCCTTCACGGGCAACCAGAAGCTCGTCTTCCTCACCGCCCTGCAGTCCTTCGAGGCGCCCCTCTCCGTGGCCCAGTCCGGCGCCCTCGGCAAGGTGTACGGCCTCGTCGACTCCAAGAACGTCGAGCTTAAGACGGCGTACTACCAGATCGCCCTGCGCGCCCGCGACGAGAGCACCTACCAGGGCGTCGCGGAGCTGCTCGGCCAGGTCGGGAGGATGAAGTTCGCGCGGCCGCTGTTCAGGAGCTTGGATAAGGCGGATCACGCGCTGGCGCTGCGGACGTTTGAGAAGAATCGGGATTTCTACCATCCGATTTGTCGCCAGATGTTGGAGAAGGACCTTGGTTTGTCGGAGGCGAAGACTGCGGCTTAGGAGCAGTGTTTGGGGTTTCTGTAGATAGGGGCTAGCTGTTTGGCAGACATACCTACTCTTAGTCCCATCTCTAGGTCGTTGTATCAAAAATACTCGAGTGAGGTAGATGTGTTCTATAAAATAATAATATAGAGGCTAAAGTAAGCTGCTCAAGTTTATAACTCGGCGATGCTTGCTTGACCTTTGTCAAACGGGATTTGGATATGTCAGGAGCAACTGTGGTTCCTATACTAAAGCACTCCTAACCTCGAACAACCAAACACTGCTAAAGTTGGGCATATAAGCCTACCCCACTAACTCATCAAACACCAAGTGTGTGTGACGACGAAGTGGAAACTATGACTATACAAGCAAGGTCCTGACTTACTCTATTTAAATGCCTAGGTTTTATAAATACACGGGTGATATATTGGTGAATATCTATTCCTAGGACGGATACCGATCACCATCTACCAGGAGGACCACCACCTACCATGAATAGTAGCCGAGTAGAGACGTCCATTCTCACTAGTCGGAGATACTTAGTTAGGCGCTGTTTATTTTTGCTACCTGAAACCTCGGTGAGCATGTTTGCGTGCGTGGTAATTACTGTTTGTTTGCAAGAATGATACACTGGCAGATATCTCGTTGTTACGCAACATATTTGTAGATATCCTGAAGGTAACCTCATACAAGCGGCACTTACTGACCACCGTTGCTTGCACCTCCCACCCCTTTGCCTTCACTAACCGACTGGCAAGACAACACATTTGACGACAGTTCTTCTTGTTCCCAGGAGTCTACAAATGGTGCTACACGTCCTGTCTACACTGCCCACCCTAGCAAGTGCTAGAACCAGTTCTCCTTATTAAAAAGACCACAAACCTCACGGAACACCACGAGCCTCCAAAATGGCGCCCCCCCCTCCTAAAACAAGCAAAGTGAGAATCAAATGGGGTCTCTTGTTGAGTGCATCTTTCTTGTCCGGAACGAATATGCCATCCATGTCCAATAACGCCTTTCGCTGTGTGCCGGTTGAGGGATCTTCCCTCTTAGTCCTGTATCCGTACCCCATTATCCCGTTGAACTGTTTTTCGTACCGAATGCAAAGCCTTTGTCTAAAAAAGAAAAAAGCCTTGCGCCCCAGAAGTGAACACCCGACATTCAAATATCGGCGGCCTGGTATAAAGTTTCCTCGCCCCCTCGCCCCCTCGCCCCTTTCCCCCTCTTCTTCCCGGCCCAATTGCCGGTCGATTCTTCCTGCACATCCTCAAGTCGAATTCCTTTCTGCATCCCCTTCGTCCCGGGGTTTCTCAAAAGAAGGGGACTCGGGTATGTTTCTCGAACATCCCGTCTCCATCCCGTCGATCATCTGTCTTGATCCTTGGCATCTGGTTCTCGTCGTCGAAACGGGTTATTTCCGTAGCGGTCTAGTCCGTCTTCCAATGACCTGCGAGTCCCTCGTCCCCGTCACCCCCTAGATAGAGCTCCACAGCGTACAGCGCCATGGTCGCTGCCAGATTGATCCACCGCCACATGTTCCCACCAGATCCACCCCCTGTTAATGTCCACCCCAAGTCAGCCCCATCATTAGACACGGTAAAGTGCTGGAGTAATAAGCTCGTGTAGACGGCGATGAGCATCGATGGCGAGAACCACGATAAGAAACCGAGAAGTCGCGAGGCGGCATCGGTATCCTCCAACGATGGATCCTGCATAATAGCCCTCGCCCCTGACTCCCTTACGGCCGGGATGATCCTGGTGGCGCAGTAGAAGACGATGATACGGTAGGTGAGCGAGATGATGACGCTCGGGGTTATCGTTTGGAATGCGGCGTATAGGAACTGGAAGGAAGAGTTCACAACAGAGGGGAGGCTGCTGAGCATGTGCATTAATGTCGAGTAGGAGGCCATGATTATGGGTGGTAATGGCGGGAAGTCGGGTTGCGAGGCAGCTTGCTGTGCAGCGGCCGCTGCGGCCGCCTCAGAGGATGGGAGGTAATCGGTGAATATCTGGTATATGCAGAGGACAATATACGCGAACATCAACGAGGATTCAACGGGGTTCCCTCGCCCGCTGCCGATGCCTAGGGCGCAGAGGAAGACGGCTGATGTGATTGTAACGCCGATGAGGGTGGCATCCAGGTTGCTGATCTGTGGGAAGCGTGCAACCCTCCAGAGGAAGTAGACGGCGCTTGATATAACGGAGCCGGAGAAGATGAGAAGGAGCATCTTAGGAGTTGTTAGCATTTGCAACGTAATACGAGGGGTGTGCTAGTGGCACTTACAAGCCAGGTATCGCTCCGGCCGCGGTTTACTAGCCATCTGGTCATCTGACCGGCAGCTTGGATAACCAGGAGGCTGCAGAAGCCTTCCAGTAACTGGAAGACCGGGCTGGAATACCTCAGCGTCTTCTCCCAACCACCTAGCGTTATGTTCTCCAGGATCCCCCCTTGACCGAAGAACCATTCGTGCCAGGTGTTCGGTTTTGCGGGGGCGGTGACATGCGCAACGGTGCGCGCCACCCAATCGGAGCTACTAGAATCGACCGAGAAGCGATTTAGAGCCCATATCAGCAAAATGGGCAGGACGATGCCCTGCGACAGGCGGACGATATGGGTGATGGCCCATCGGACGCGCGAGGTATCCGGCGTCAACAGCTTGATCGCGCTGTAGAAGAAGTAGAAGAGGAAGAGCGAGAGGGAGTATGCGAGGCCGGCATCGCGGCCGCCGACGTCGAAGGCGATGGGGATGGAGAGGATGATGCTCAGTAGGAAGATGGCGCTCGACAAGGCGCGGAACAGCCACCACATGGCAGACGCGTGCTCGCCTGCTGCTCCCGGCGAGCGCGTGGGGAAGCGGCTCTACGCGCGACTATCGGGAGGGTGGAGGGATTGTTCGGCGCCACTGTTGAGAGTGGTGCTCGCGCGGGGGGGGTGGTTATTGGATAGTGGTGGTGGTGGGTTGTGGCGGCGGCGGCGGCGGTGGTGGCGAAGACGGTGGACGGAGCGTTGACGCGACGAGGTCTGGTTGCATTAACGACGAGCGATGGTTGCCCTTTTTGAGGTGTGGAGGAGGCTCGTGGGGCGACCAAATGTTGAAATGATGGTCTTGATAGCTGCAACTGGTGCACCTAATTCGACCACAGCTGAGAGATCTAGACGAGATGAGGCGGTGTGGTTGGTTAGGGGAAGGTTAGGTGGAGGAGATTTCTCGCTCGCTGTTGCGAGGTGGCAGGTCCTGGATGGGCAAGAAATTTTGGGCCTATCTTCACGTGTCCAGATTTGGCTGCATCAGGGTTAAGAGCATCCCCCGCACCTCTGCTGATAACGATAGCTGCACGTACAAATGTACATGTACTAGTACCGTACGATGTAATAATTAATCGTAGCTTTTTTGTCTTTGCTGAGGTCTCCCGGCTAAGAAACTAGCTGGGAAAATGGCAATTTCGAGTACGATATTCTGTGGGTAGGTATGTACGTTCGGTCGAAAATTCCTGTTCAATACTGTTCGCTTTGAGGCTTTTGGACCACTATGGAAAGCATGAAGCGGGTAGCCTTGATGAGATCATTCGGTGGGAAATGGTGGGAGATGGTGGAGGGGAGCGGGGAGCTGGGGCCACGCGTGATTGCTCGCAGCTCTGGCGCTGGTCGTGTGGCCCGAATGCAGGCACCTGCCTGACTCCTCTACCAATGGAGCTTGGGGATTCTATTCAATGTCTCTAGAAAGCAATCTCTAGATAGCAATATCTGGCGTGATATTTTGGTTTCCATGCTGGGATGGGAGCAGGATTGAGGGCCGGAGACGGAATAATATGGAGTAGAAGCTATGACACCTATCGTCCAAGCAGTACAAGGTACTTTCCGAGGCACAGGGACTCTGGCATCTGGGACTATACGTGGTGGTCCGTGCGCATCAAACCGACGTCTTCTTGTGACAGCTGGTTATGTGCATACCTACTTCGTACTACTTCGTATACGCAGTACATGATTGGCTTCACAGAATCACCAAAGTCAAATACAGCTCAGCAGTCCGGCTACTGGTTTTGTGAAAACTCTCGAAATGGGCCTTACAAAGACGTACCGTTCTGTGCTGTAGCTTACAAAATATCCAGCACTTCCAGTGGTGTCCACTCCACCTTTATGAGCCCTCACTCCGTCTGTGACACGGGCTAGTCGTTGCATCTCAAAATCGTGGGCGACCAAGGAACAACAAGGACTTAAAACGTTTTTGAAGGGCGTTTCTTCTATTTCTTCCACCTGGCTGCTGGTTCTGCCCCCGCGATCATGGCGACCCCAACGCCCATGAAGCATGGTCTTTCGCAGCAAGGCAAAACACCCTCCCAAACTCAACATGGAGTGGCAGCTAGCCCCCCCGTTTCGACTCCCTTCTCCGTCGCCCACGCCGCCTTCTCCCCACACGGCCTGCGCTCATCGCCGCAGCAGGTTAAGAAGTCGCCGGCGACGACGGCAACCCTGGGGGCTGCTACAAATAGTGCGATGAATTTTGATAGCCCCTCGGCTGCCGCGGCCTTTGGAGTCCTGGGAATGGGTGGCGGCCTTGACATCGGGCTCGACAACGTCGATGTCGGCGCACTCGGTGACCTGGGCCCCATGGGGAAGATTGACGACGACGAGCGAGCTAGACGGCTCGAGAACGTCATCGAGATCCTCAGCGTGAGAATTGCATCTGTCCTGGGGGTGTATGATGAATTAACCTGCTAACTGGCGCTCCAGCAAAGCAAAGGCGTGGTCAGTGAGGCGGGCCTGGAGAGGCTTGCGAAGTGGATTGGGCTGGAATGCCTGTGGGAGGATGATACTGGGAGCGATTCCAAGTCGAGAACCCTTATTGTGGCGGGATCGGCGCTCGAACTCGTGATCGTCCTTACCAACAATATCGTCCAGTCCGTTTCGCTAGCTTTCCCAGAGTCTCCGGAGACGGTCACCAGGCACGCCGAGAAGGCCGGGAAAATACTGCTTGATGACCTGGCGCTCCTCCCTGGTCAGTCGCCGTTGACCAAGCGGCTGGACAGGTTTGCGGCGAACTTCGAGCGCTTAGCCACTCTGGATAAGCTCAGCATCAACCCGGGTCTGAATCTCTACGAGGCTGTCGCAGGGATCTACGAGAGTCTGGAGAGGCTTCACCAATGGGATCTTCGGAAGCTCCGCGAGGACCCCACACTACAGGGCAAGGGCGACGAGTACATTGCGAACATGGCGCTCTGCACAAGGAACGGGGCGCCGGTGATGCACGCAAGAGACCGCGTGGGCCTGAGCCATGATTACTGGAAGGAAAAGCGGCTCATTCCTTCGACGAGCGAGCGCGAGGCTGCTTACATTGCCGAGACGGAGAAGACATGGGGCATGCTCATCAACTGCGGAAATCTGGGAGGAATGGCGATCCCACCTGTACGGGTTTCGAACATGTGGATCTCTACTGAAGTCGAGAAGGCCGACCTCGGGGATGACCTTCAGCTTGGGCAGCCGGTTACGCTGGACTGGTTGCAACCCGATGACACCGTACTCCAAGCCCCGGATCCTAACAAGCCGGGGGCGGGCGCGGAAATCATGGGCTCAAACCTCCCGAACGTCATGTTCACAGCCACCCTCGACCCTCCTCTGAACGTCCCCTCCCTCATCTGGCAGCAGATACGCCAGATCGGTGGCGATTTGGCAGCGCGAGACGATCTAGTTTACGATACCTTGGACAGCCTGATGTTCCCAATCCCCCCCGGTAGCCAGAGCGATCCTAGTGAGTTGCGAACTATCAGGTGTATTAAGGAGGTGGATTTTATGCCCCTCGGTGGCAAGGTCTTGACGACCAAGACTCACCGGAACACCCTACACATCTACAAGCCTGTGTATGGCAAGACGCTGAAGGAGATTCCGTTCTCGCACCCACAGCAGCTGATCAACATGCTGCCCTTCCTTCGGCAGTATGCTTTCCTCTCGACACTTTTGGACAATAGTTTCCGGCAGAAATCGAATGTGCCAGAGACGTCGAAGCCTGACCCCTCCGTTGAAACTACCCAGACAACGACGACGACTACCAATCAGGACGATTTTGGGATGTTTATGGTCAACCAGAAGAGATCCGTGGCCAAGGCGGCCGCTAATGCCAGAGTCGACGGTCCGCAGACTCCATCTACGGATGTGGATGTGACCTTGAGTGCACATCCAGTTCCCCGATTACAGATCGTCTTCCCGTTCCGGTCGACCACTGCTAATGTCGTGCTGGAGATACGACCGAATGGCCAAGTCCACGTGGAATCCCAGAACGTCATCGATGAGACCAACTCGACAGCGCCCAACGGGAGACGGCGACAGCCCGAGGACGTCGGCAAGCTGCTCGAGACCATCGAGGATATCGGCAAGTGGTGCGAGTTCATCCGGTCCAGATGGGCATGAGCGGATTTGGAAGAACTGCGAAAGGTAATCTTAAACAACAGGCTGTTTTTACGGGCCATGGCCGGCGGCGCCTCGGGACGGGAATTGGGTTGTTGGCGACGGCAATGTTTTCCCGCCGGCTCTTCCGTCCTATTACCTATATGCGTATTCATAAGAGAGGCGGATGCATTTTATGCCTTCCGCCAAGACTAATGCGGATACGGGAAGCACGGACTGGACGCTAGTTGAAGAAACCCGAGGGAAGGTTGGAAAAAAAGGAAGCTTTGGTCGATGTGTGGCACTCAGGCGCGGAAATGGCACTGGGGTTCGATCAGGGCCACTATCGATTGGCATTGGAGCTACTCGTGTAATTAATTACGATGGCGGGGGATGGACCTCGCTCAACAGACAGGCTTGCTATGTGATCTGTGTAACGTACAAGAGACCCAAGCTCCCAGCTAGCATTCGGAGGAGGCTGGTCTTTAGTTCGCTCAATGGTATCCGTAGCTCGCGGTCAATGCTGGACTGGGGATAGCCCACACTCCAGAGAATTCGGACAGGGGGAAACGGGCCACCGGATTGTGGAGCGTCTAAGCTCGAAGCGAAATAACGAGAGCATGAATTCTCAATATTGCGTCTAATCTCCTGATATTGGGGAGGAATACGACGCGCCTCTGTGAAAAAAACGCGGTGTTGTTTGTTTTGATTAGGGGCACAGGGCACTGCCGAACTTGCAAGTGGGAGAAAGGGGCAAGGGGCAAGGGGAGATGGCTGAAGCATTGTGTTTCCTTCTTCTCCCTGATGGCTTGAAAGACGGGAGACAATTTTATGATCAAAAGACCCCTAGGGAAGTCCCCTATTTTGCGGTCTGAGCGCTTGCGCTTGCGGGACCCCCTCTCAAGCCACGAACTGCGCAGCTCTTTTGACAGGTTTTCTCCTGTGGGTTTAAGATTGGGGGCGAAGGGCGGGCGCGGCGCGGGACGCAACACGCGGGCCCAACCCCTGCTCCTTGTTGTGATTCGCGCAGGGCAGTGTTTGTGATCGACCCAACGCCGCGGAAAGGACGGTGGCAGGCTGGCTAAAGAACTGGGAAGCTTTTCGCGGGAACGGTCGAGATAAGCGAGGCAAGCCTCTCTCCCTCTCTCTCTCTCTCTTTGTCCGGGGTGCCTATTCTAGCCTTAGTTGGGAACAATATCTCGCGGCAACGAGAGCAAAGCAGAGAGCATGAATTATTCGAGAGGACACGGGGAGAGAGAAAAAGGAGAGTGCCATATTTTGAGTGCAGTAGCCTTGCAGCAATGGTTATTAAACCTGCAGCAGAAAAACTGCAAGAGAAAGGGAGGTCTTGTTGGGCCATCTCCTTTTTTATTTTTCACGAAGACAGGTGAGCAGTCGGGAGGGATGGCCCAGTCGTACCTGGAGCCAGGGAAATGCGCTAAAGCAGGTGACAGGGGTGATCCTTCACCTTCCCCACCACAAAAGCCCCACAAAAGCGCGTTCAACACGCGAAGGTCCCTTCCAAATTGGGTAAGTGTGTAAACAACACGACATCAACCCATTAAATCGCCACCTCTTTTTGCTTGGAGCCCGACATGTGTGCCTTCCCCAAGTCTTTGTAAATCTGCTGCCTTGCAAAGAAACACCTGTCACAAGTCAGACTTGACATTGGCATCTCTCTCTCTCTCTCTCTCTCCTCCGACTGACCCCCTCCCCCTTCTGTTGTTGCGTCATTGTTTTCTTTGCAAACAAGCGATTAGGAAATACCGCCGCATTCCTTCCTGAAACTGGCGATCATAGCAAATCCTGGTTCACGCCTCTTCCGATTCTCACCCCCAACCTCTCTCGCGCCCGGTACAACACCGCTTTCCCTCTACCACCTCGCCGGTCGGCATGTGCGCGTCACCCCGGTCATCATCCTAAGCAGTCCTGGGGAGAGGAATGCAAAACAGACATATAGGAATCAATATGGTCTGACTCTGAATCAACTACCTACCTAACCACCACCCCCTCTCGGTGCGAAACCTTTGCGACTCACCTCGAAACCTACCTCGATACCTACCGCCACACCCGGTCACTTGGCCACCTCGCGCCCTCCTCCCTCCTCCCCTGGCCTCATCTCGTGGCCCTTATCCGCCGCCCCATCCTCCTGATTCGACTCCTTCTCCGGCAACGCGTTAGATCGTTATTCTCTTCTTTATCATACACCGTTGGACAAGCGCCAGTCGCCGCATCATTCAGAAAGCTGGGCTGTTCTGACTTGGTGCCATTTCCATCACCTTGCTGTATCGCAGCGACTTCTCACCCACCTTTGACAAGCCTGCTGTGCAGCTCACGTCCGCTTGTGCGCTGTGCTCCCAGGGTTCCCACAACCTGTTGGACAGTCACAAGCCTAAATCTACCACCATACACTGAACCAATAATTTACCTGCGCATACAAGAGCAAGGAAGGCGGCGCTTTTGTTGACAGAAAGCCGCGTCCGGTATATCCGAGGAATGTCGTACTCGAACAGCGGCGGGGGTACCTTAACCCTCCCCTCCCCCACTCATGTTCATCACGTCGACGTGAGCGCAGCCGTCCGGTCACTTCGGCGATCTATGTCGAGGTCCCCCTCCAAGTTCAGCCTGGTCCGAACAGCTTCATCCAGCTCTAGCTCCGAGGGCTCGACTGTCGAGCCCTGCCAGTCACCCTCTCCTCGCTTTGCAGGGCGATGCCCTACACCTGTTCAGCTCAACACTCCAACGCAAGCTCCAGCCTCCTCCTTCCTACAACGAACAACTGCCTCAACCACACCTTTCGCCTCTGCATTTACCTCCACACCCTTCCAGCCCAGTGTTAAGCTTTCAGTGCGCTCAGCAAGACCGAAACCTGCCGCGTCAAGGCCTTTGTCTCGGACGCGCGCGTCACCAAAGAGCCCTTTGAAGCGCGTTTTTGGCGCTGCCCCAGATTCTGGAAATCCGGTTGCGCCAACTTCGTCGCCTTTGGAGGCTCCGGGCCAAGAAAATAATACCCTCCGCGATTTCGCGCTGGCTTTGAGCCCCTCATCGCGTCGCGGTCTTGAGAAGCCCTCGCGCCATTCTATGCATCTCGACGTTTCTGGAGCCTCGAAACTTTCTCTCTCCAAATTCATGGACCTCAAATCCGATATCTTCCCCGTCGCGTCAGCTAGCCCGCTGAAGAGGAGTGACGCCATTATGAATCCCGATCAGACCAGTTTTGGTAGCCCCGTCGCAAAGCGGCGGAGCTTGCACGGTATCTCGAGCCTGGGCAACGACTTCAACGTATTCGATCATCCACCCTCGCCACAGCGCAGTGGATTTGATATCCACGAGGATGGGAATCACGAGTACCAATTGACCGGATCCATGGCCACCGCCTTCCGCGACCCTCAAACATCTTCATCGACTTCGATGCCTCGGCGCACATCCTCATTGCGCAAGACGACCTTGCAGCAGCGACACGGCGAGAGTAGAACCTCTCTGGGCCGCCGCCAGGGCGAGAAGCACCTGGCCCAGATCTCCCACGACCCTGCCACCCCGGCTTCGAGGAATCGACCGCGGCTGTCGCTAGATCAATACCTTCCCCCCGAGCCTCGCGCAAGCCCTTTCTCGGCTCAGGGGACTCTGCCAAATGCGTCGCTGCACATTGTCGACGGGAAGCCTCCCCAGGCCCAGCAGCCCAACCAACCACCCCACCAGCCGCACCCCCTCTCGAGAAGCCTCACCCAGTCGTCGTCCTCGAGCTCCAACTTCCCGGATGACTCCCCGACGCATATCCCCGTCCAACACGGCGAGAGACCTCGGGCCATCTTGAACTTCTCCAAGTCCCTTCCAGTGGGCTCGCGGCGACCCACTGGCGAAACCGTCGCGACTCCTCACTACAAGTCGGCAATCCCACTGCAGTCAGCCTTCATGTCCACAGGACTTGTATCTAAGATGAAGCGCGATCCGGAGCGCGAATCTCCGAATTCGCGTGGCGGAAAGGCCACCTTCATGCCCGACACACCCTGCAAGAAACAGCCGTACTCATCAAACACCTTCCCGCCCCAGATGGGAAGCGGGCGCCGGCAGTCGCGCCCGTCGTTCGGCAGTCCCTCGACGCCATTCAATGCTCTGATACACCAAGGTCGTGGCAGTGTGTTTGGTAATTCGGAGAGGATTGGTAGCATCTTCAAGCCCGTTCGACCGGAGCACGGCCGGAGGGCCAGTCTTCTGAGCCTCGACGGAGACGATTTCGCTGGAAATGCGGATGCCGACCTCCCTCCTACGCCGACTAAGAATGCCCTTTTCAGATCCGTTGGCTCATCCCGACGGATTAACGCGACCCCAAACCAGTCTCGCATCCAGCCTATCTCAACCTCAGGCGCCAGCTTCACATTCGGGGCCCCTGGCGCACACTCGAGCTGTAAGTCTACGAGCCCGATAGATTCCATGGACATACGCGGGACACGGGGCGACGGTCAGCTACCTGATGTTGTCAAGTCCCCTCACGTTCTGGCAGCTGGGGCTTCCCCAGCCTTGCCATCGTCGCTCTCGTCGGCCGACCGAGGCCGACAGAGCGACAACACGGTGTCTACCCCCATCCCTCTCAAGACGGCCGTGGCAATTCCCTCTACCGAGACCCAGACGAATGTGTTTGCTAAGCCTAGTCCCCGCCCTTTAGCAAGCCCGTTGGAACATGTAGGCACATTTGGAGGTTCCTCCCCCCAAACCCCTCAGGACAGCATGGGCCCACCCGATGCGAGCCGCCTGTCCATGTCAAATGCCTACGATGACCAGCCATCGGTTGGACAAGACGCAAAATTTGCTCGGCCTCCGGCAACACCGACAACACGCGATCGAGAGACGGTTCCCACATTTGGCGAGCGGCGGGCTATCACGCCTGTGAATGCTCACGTGGCCGTTGCAGTAGACGAAGGTCTGATCCCCAGATTTGACAAGGCAGAGCTCATCGGCAAGGGCGAGTTCTCCGAGGTGTTCTGCGTCACGAAGTACTCGGCCCCTATCCTGTTCGCGGCGGCTCTGACAACTACCCCTCGTCGACGCACCCCGCAAAGCCCCAAGGCGTCGGTTGTGTACGCCGTCAAGAAGACGAAGGCGAAGTACCAGGGACCCAAGGATCGCGAGTCGAAGCTGCGCGAAGTTCGCGTGCTCAAGGCTCTAAGCCATAGTGAGCATGTTGTCCGCTACGTCAACAGCTGGGAACATGATAACCACCTCTATATCCAAACGGAGTACTGCGAGGAGGGTAGCCTTTCTGCATTCCTGCAACAAGTTGGCGGGACTGGGAGACTGGACGATTTCAGAATCTGGAAGATCATGCTTGAGCTTTGTCGGGTAAGTGAACACCCAAATTCTCGTGGCGCGATGATACGTATAAACTAACTTGCGCGAACCTAGGGATTGAGAAACATTCACAATAACGGCTTCATCCACCTTGATCTGAAACCTGCCAACGTCTTCATCACCTATGAAGGGTCCCTCAAGATTGGCGATTTTGGCATGGCCGCAAAGTGGCCCGCCGACAAGGGAATCGACGGTGAAGGTGACCGCGAGTACATCAGCCCCGAGATTCTCCTCGGCCAGTTTGATAAACCCGCCGACATATACTCGCTGGGGCTCGTCATACTGGAGATTGCCTGCAACTCATTCCTCCCCGCAAACGGCCCGACCTGGATGTCTCTCCGGGAGGGTAGCCTGAAGGAGATGCCGAGTCTTACTTGGAGCGCGGCCAGTACGGTTGTACGGGATGCCACGGGATGCCCAGTCGAGCACGACGACTCTGGCATTTCTTCCTTCCTCGAGGACGAGGCTCTCGAAGCCCGCGTAAGGCTCTCGGATAGCGGTCGCCATGGTGGCTTCCCTATGACCCACGACGCCAGCAACCTATTCGGCACACCAAAGCGAGCCGAGTTGCAGCAACCCCCCGTCTTCATGGCCGATGCCGACCATCCCAACTCGCTCGACAACATTGTTTCGTCGATGATCCGCCAGGACCCCGCGAGTCGGCCCACCGCCCAGCAGCTCCTCGACCTTGAGGTAATGTGCTGGATCGCGTTGCGTCGACGAGCTGGTGCCACCGTCTTCGAAGGCAACTGGGGTCCCGGGGACGTGTTGTCTGACCAAGGATCTGCCGACACCGAAATGATCGACGTCTGAGATGAGAAGAGGAGTTACCTAATCTCTCGGGATGCCGCCCACTTCGCTTGAAGCCCAATTGTCTCGCTCGAATACTCAATCCGGCGCCCCTTGGACGCCAACGACGTATGTGAGGAGGGGTTTGCAACTTGAATGAGCCAGCTACTACAGCTGGATACTCGCCATAATGGATTATTTTGGAGCAATTTGAGATTCCAGGGTCAGAGAGGAGGCCTACTTCCTCCCCCCCGGGACTATCATCACTGCATCTCTATCTTCAGCACTGCAGTTAATGCGTGATTCAGCAAATTGGCAGAAATATGTTTCCGCTGGCGACAATTTCGACAACCTGCAGATTTTTTGGCGCTCCTTTCCATTCTCAAACCTTGGGAGGTACCACTTCCAACCATGTGGGAAGGAATGTTCCCTGCTAATCCGATGCCCGAGCCGCCATGGGACCGGGCCAAAGGGGAAATTTCGCAAACTTGATACTACCTCGAGAGATGTCACACTCCGAGGAGACTGACATGGGATACCATGCAAAGCTGCGGCGACGACGAAATGTCGGCCAGTCCGTAGCTGCGCCATAGACACGGCTCGCATTGCGGTGCCGCTGGATATTGCACGGCCTGCTAACGGTGTTCTGAGGAGGAGATTTTCCAGCATTTTGCTGAAAGTTAGGGGCGTTCAGAATCGGAATGGACTGCGGGTTTGCGAGACGTGAGGATCCGACAGTGGTTAGATTTGTTTCGATGGACTTTGCCTGATTTTTTTCTGGAGGGAAAGAAAAATGGAAAACAAATTTAGATATAGACACGAGCACTATCTGATGCTCTCAACTCTGGCCGGGAGTGGTTGCTTTCGGTTCGGTGGCTATACCATGGACTACTACAACACACACCAACTCTTGGGCGCGGAATAGCCGCGGTTACGACTGCTACGAATGAATGAATGACACAATCAAATCGTTGCTTACCCCCGAAATATCTTGGTGACATGTTTTATTATGTTTGAAAGGCACCTACCTACTCGTAATCTAGAGGGAACCGGGTCGCCGTGTCTCATTGACTTTTAGACCTACCCTGAAGGGAGGTCAGTCGGGAGAAACACCTGCGCGGCGAAAAAAAAAAACGATAGATCGGGTACCTTGTGAGCCGGTCAGAGCAATAATAGCACGTAGGAGTAAACAAGTAGACAGGCTAATGCCATTGCACATTTGTCTCATAAGATATATACGGACAGGTTGCCTAAATCCAGCTCTTGGTACCCAGGTGTAAACACTACCCTCCAGGGACAAACCCGAACCTGCTGCCACATGCCATTTCCGACATCGACTCCCATTTCCCCATGCTAACCTATAGTGCTGATCCCACACGTACAGCCTCCAAAACCAAGGCCCCCCTGAAACAAAAGAAAATAATGCACCACACCTTCATAAACACCCGCCTTCTCCAAAACTTCACAACTGTTCCTAGGGTGTGTCCCAACCGATACTCACTAGCCCTTAGCCTTCTCGCCTGTCTGGCCCCCTCCCGCCGCGGTGGACTTGGTCTTCCTCCGAACAGGCTGGTACACGTCGTTGAAGTTCATAGCCACGCCGAGGAAGCGCATGTCCACGTCGGGCTGGTACGCCAGATCGCCGAGCAAGACCTGCAGCCTCGTACGAAAGCTAGTGCCGAGCTGGCGGAGGCGTTCCTGCAAGGCGGGAAACTCGGAGCGGACGGCCCCTGCACCGCCTGGGGGAGCAAAGGGGTCGTCGGGATCGGCAGCTGCGTTGTTGTCGTTCCGGAGCAGGCCGGCGGCGTCGGCCTCCTGGCGGCGGGTGAAGTCGGAGACGGACCACGAGTAGAGCCCGTCGACGCTGTCGCGGTAGGCGAGCATGTCGCGCAGCAGGCCGCCCAGCTGGACCATGTAGCTGTTGCGGTCCTCGACGTCGGCGCCGGCGACGCCGGCGTGCTTCATGGCGTCGTGGTGCTGCCTGCGCTTGGCGCCGAGGAGGCCCTTGTGGGTGATGTTCCTGAGGTACTTGTCGTGGGCGTCGATGAGGTCGTCGAGGGTGCAGTCGTCCTCGCGCACGTTCTTCTGCAGCTCGGTCCAGCTGGACTCGATGACCTCGAAGAGCACGTAGTACTGCAGCTGCCCCACGAAGTGCACCATCTCGGCGAGCACGCCGCGGGTGGACTTCCAGGTCTGCAGGACGCGGTCGTCGTCGGTCTGCAGCACGCCGCGGCTGCCGGTCATGCAGCGGCGCCAGGTGGAGGCGAGGGCAAATTCGACGCGCTTGATGCGCCAGAGGAAGTTGAAGACCTTGAGGTACTGCCGGTTCCCCCACTCGGTGAGCACGACGTCGACGGGCGCGTCGACCTTGTACTCGAGCGTGAAGCAGTCCCACCCGATGTCGCCGTGCGACAGCTGTAGCATGCGCGCGTCCAGCCGCCGCAGCACCTCGGGCGAGTCGTACTGCGCGTTGCTGCCGCGGATGGCGTGCTCGAGCTGCGCCGTCAGCGTGTGCCGGTACTGCGCGCCGGCCGGGCGGTCGAGGTTCGCGGCCAGCGACTCCATGAGGAGCGCGATGAAGTCGCCCTGCCCGAGGAGGATGTAGTTCTTCAGGGCCTGCAGGTGATCGAAGAGGCGGAACTTGTCCGACATGAGCTGCATGAGCCGCTGCATGGTCGTTTTGTAGGCCTCGTCGATCCACGCCTCCAGCGTCGCCGTGTCGCCGTAGCGGAGCTCCTTGCTGGATGTCTTGCTGTAGGCCTCGACCCATTGGCTGTCGCCGCAGCTGTGCCGGATGAAGTTTAGCGATTTTCCGATCAGGAACACCTTCCTAGCAAAGTCGGCGGTGATGATGCTAGGCACCATGGCTCCGTCCACCTCATATTTCGAGTTCCAAACGCTCATAAGGCCCTTAGCCTTCTGCTCCTTGCGCTCCTCGTCGTTGCCCCTTTGTTCATGGACGAAGAATTCCAGATACGGATCTGAGAGCTCCCCGTCGTAGATCCACCGTCTTAGGATGTCGTAAAACGGGCGGCTTACATGGGCCAGCAACCGTTCGGCAAAGGCGGCTACAATGGGGTCGCCGTGAGAGGCGGAGAAGCTGTGGATGAGGCTGATCAGCTGGCCCCCACGCTTGCTCTTGCTCTCCTCCGCGATCAGGCTCATGAGGCGGAGGCCCATTGTCGCCTCTCGGGTCCATACAACACATCGCTTCAACGTCACACCGGCTGTACCAATGCCGCCTCGCGGGGCGGAGTCATTGAGGGAGGATAGTGCGCGTCGAATCTGGCCCTCGAGAGTAGCGACTAGGCTGAGGTATGATCGGAGCTCGTTGTTGATTGCGGCGCGGAGGCTTTGGCCCAGTAAACCGGCGGCCGGGGAGTTCACAAAGTTGGTTAGACCTCGATATAGTAGTGATGGTTCTGCCAAGGTGTGGAGGAGGGATATGATGGGGGAAGGGAGCGTTGGAGGAAGCTTCAGGCTCGTCTCTTTGGCGAAGGGGAGGGTTGCCGACGACAAGCCTTGGAGCGTAAAGGGGAGGTCCCTGAGAAGAGAAGTTTCCGACGGCTCTATTTGGACATAATTGTCGGCAAGAAGCGTGGACTTGAGAGATACATCCCGGACATCCTTCTTGGCGCCTACCCCCTGTTCTGGATCCGGGGTAGCTTGGCTTTGCTCGTCAGGACCTCGTTTTGTCGCCTCGGGCGGGAACTTCTTCAACCCAGTGGGGGCGAATGCATCCTTAAAAGCCTCCTCTTCCTGACTTGCAGCCGGAGTAGACGACTTTGACGGCCTGTCCTTCTCGTGGCGGCGGGGCGCCTCTCGTTGGACGGGCTGTCTAAGAGGACTCAAGGGCAACGGCTCGTTGGGGTCTGGCGAGTCGGATAGTTGGTAGAGCAGGTAGAGTATAGCCCATTTCTGGTTTAGGACCGGCAGTGACAGGAGCCGGGTGTATAAGTTGGAAAACCGCAGCGCCTGGCTGGGGTTGCTCTGTATAAGTTTCCTCTTGATAAGGTCCGAGGCATGGTTGACATCCGAGGAGATGGCGGGGGAGCCAGGCCTGCGAGGCGGTTGTTAGAGATCAAGACGTGGGATACGGCGCGTTCCATAGCTTGGTAATATAACTACTAACGTTTCTAATATTGACCTTACGAGCTCGAAGCAGTTGTCGTGCCTTGCTTGCGAAACTTCGTCATCATCGTGGGGTTCGGCGGGGATTATGTGGGTGATTAGGCTGTCGATGGCATTTGAAATGCGATGGTTCCGGTCGTTGGACATGGTTGCATTTTCGCCGCATGTATCTCTCCCTTCTAAAGAAGTGAATTTCCTTACAGGGCGGCACCCGGGATGCGGCGTGGTGGGAAGAAGAAACTCGGTATTCAATATTTTGGGCTATGGGAGATGTTCCCGACGACGACGCGCCGAACGCGACTGGGCCGGCAGTATTCGAGAACCTGGGGTGGTTCAATCTACAAATAAGTACTAGGTACCTGTATTTTACTGTATATAGAGTGGTGTCATTAAGTGGTCGGTACTTTTAAGGGTCCGTGTCGACAACCCCCCGTGTTTTTGTCACTGGCGAGCGCTGGGGCTCCGCAAAATCAACGACAAGCGACAACCTTAACAACTGCCTGCACTGGCCGAAGCAAAACTTCAATCCATCTGGCCGCCCGAACATGCGAAATCCATCGATCTGAATCCAGCATCGCGATCGCATAGACACGGGCTTCCAGCCCATGCGCCCATGATTGCCGATTCGTCTGGCGCTGTGCTGCTTCCCGCACGCGACTGCCTTTGACGACATCATCTCAGCCACCTCCGCGGCCGGCCGGGGCCACCCCTACTTAGCAAAAATGCCCGACTTCGACATCAACCCCGCCGCCCTCAGTCGGCCATCAATCAGCCTCTCGACCCCGATCCTCTCAAACAAGTCGATAACCGTATCGGCTCCGTCATCACAGAAAGCCCCCAAGACCAGCCAATTGATACCCACCCGCATCGACCTAGAGCCCATCTACACCAAGCTAAAGTCACATATCGATCCTGAACAATGGCCCGTATACAAGGAGGCTACCACCCAGCTCTTTATCGGTCAGTCTTGATTCCATCATGCCTCTCCCATGCGCCATTGCCTGCGGATGCTAACCTATGATGAACAATAGGGCGGTTAAGCCAAGCCGAGTACCAAGAGCGGGTAGATCCTATTCTATCTTCGCCAACTGGAGAGAAGGAACACTACCACAACCTGCTCGTCGCAGCTATATATGGCAATGTCACCAGAGAGATGCCGGACCAGGGACTAGCTCCCTGGGTCAGTGCTAATGACAAACCATCCACTGGTGCCGGAAGCAAACCCGTTTCCGGCGACGCGACAGAGCGGAGGTTAAAGGGGGATGTGATGCAACTTCCTAGCCGAGACAGGAGGCGGATAAAGGACCTTGTGCACAATGACGTGGGTCATACCTAACCCCGGGGCGCGTATCCCAACTTTGATCGCGTATGCTGACACACTTCCTCCCACAGTTTGACCCATACGAATCGCTCGCAGGCGTCTTCTCGGATCAACTCAGGTCAAGGGTGTCGAGACCTGCCGATGTTCCAGCCAGCGCCGGAGGGGGCTTGAGCAGGATGAGTACGAAAACCTGCATACCTATCCAACACGCTAGACGGGTCCTTGCATGCTAATCTTGTCTCCAGATTTTGACTTGGAGATTCGTAAGAGATTCGCTCAGCCATTGGCGGTCGAGTCGGGCGAGTTCCCGGATATCAGCAACATCGAAGCGCGCATGCTTCCCTTCTGCTACGAAGCCGGACTTGTATCGGGTCACTCGCCAGATGCAGCACAGTTCATGTCGGTCGCCACGGAGACCTTCATAAGGGAGGTCATGTCGTCAATCTTCAGTCGCACGAGAATCAACCCTCCCGGCGATTCAGGCAATGCCGGCCTCGGTCCAACCAGTGGATGGGCCCAGACCCATAAGTACAAAAGACAACTCGCCAAGGAGGAGGCGGCCCTCACGCGAGGCGAGATACAGCGCGATAAGAGCGGGCTCCTGCCCATCGAAGCCAAGGCCGCGAGCGAGAGGGGTCCTCTGGGTATGACGGATATGCGCATAGCCCTTGAAATAGGCGACTGCGGAATGGCCAATTTCCCGATCGTCGCAAGGTCGATCACGGGCAACTATCGAGAAGGCGAGCTCGAGGATTGGGGCGACTACACCTGGCTAGAGGGCCACACGCCGTCGGCCAAGAGGGGGGACGTCGAGATGGCTACCGTCAACGGGCAGGGCCCCGACGCGCTGCCAAATGGGGTTGGTCATGGCGACGCCATGGACGTCGACAACGAGATGGAGTGGGAAGGAGCCGAATCTACCGACGGGGACTTCCTCGACGGGGTTTTGGACTCGTGTCTTGCCGTCGGATGACAGGGGGCTTTCGACATTGTTTAACATTTTCGGCGCGTTCGGGGCTGGTAAGGAAGGTGGGAGGAGGGCAGATATTTCCGGGGTTGAAAGGGGCGTGGCTGGCGTTGGCAAAGAAAAGGGGGCACCTCAATACTTTTTTTGCATCGTACCGGTACCGGCATTTTCACAAGGCGTATACGAGCTGGTGGTGAATTTTCTACGGAGGACCGCCCTTGTATAGGTACTCTTTTTTTTTTCTGTACGAACTACAAAAGGGGCAGAGCAGGGCGTCGGAATGGCTTGGTATAATTCACTTCTACCTTTTGCTGGGGAGAGCTAGTGAGGAAAGGGAGGGACGTGTCCTTGTATTGTACGAAAGATACCCGAAATGGTCTCGGGCGCAGGCACTCTAGCAGTCAGTCCCAGTTTATACCAATACCCACCTAGCTTTAATGAACGTGTGGTGCCTGGCCACTCACTGGCAGAGTGAGGGTGACGCTAGACTTGGTCTCTCCTTGGTCTCTCTAAGTCTATCTCCTCCGAGTTAATCATTAGTAAATTCGGACTCATCCCCTCGGTTATATACCTCACATAAGCGGGTCAGAGTAGATACGAGATTTGTCTATTTGCAAGGCAGCGAAAGTAATTTTTTAACAAGTGCCTCGCCGGATGCGGTTCCTTCATGCCCACCAAGTTCGTCGGAACACACAGTCTCGTCTGCGGAGTGACTCAGTTGCCTGGTCCCAACCGCATCTCCCCCCCCCCAAAATCAACACGATCTCCCACTGCATACTTCTGAGAAGTAAATGTAGAGAGACAGGAGACAGATGCCTTTGAACATCCCCATATAACGCAAATACGTCCTCTACCATAGTAAGAAGTCTGCTTAGCTCAGTGTCAGAATGACTAGTCTGCATATCTCCTAGATCCTAAGTGGAGAGTCAGTTCGAATCTGACGGTGGACGTCTTCTTTTTGCTCTTCTTTTCAAGGCAAATGTGCCAGTTAGGACCACATATCCCCATTTTCCTGGCCATCTTTGGGGGAAAGTTCGAGAGAGGCTTTTGGACCTACCTATAGAACTTACATACGTGCTTATAGTAAGAAGCCCGCTTAGCTCAGTGGTCAGAGTCATGCCACTGGTCTGTATTGTTACGTCCTAGGTCACTAGTGAGTGACAAGGTCAGTTCGAATCTGACGGTGAGCACCCTTTTTCCCCTTCTGTTTATTCTTCTTAAACCTAGGTCTCTCTCCTTCTCTTGAGAAAAGGTGCGTTAGTGAAGTGAGGTGAGTAGCTGGTAAGAAAGTAGGTGTTGGTTTTGAAGGATAGTCCGCCGCCTTGGAGACTGTAGGTGACATCAACAATGTGCCGGACCCGGAAGTGCAAGAGGGTGATAAGGCGTTCTTCCTCTATCTTAGCTGCGGGATGGACAGCGGCAGGCTAGAACTTCTGCTGTTGTCGCTGCTGGGAAATGATACGAGGATGGGGAGAATGAATGCTGAAAATTGTTGCTTGCTGGAATTACCTACGCTCGGCGAGTTCGACTAGAATCGGGGTGCCGGCGTTGGTTTACGGTCGGCGACGGCCCGGCGATTGTGCACGAAGCACCGATAAGTGGGCCGGTAAGCACTCATACAATCGCGCGTCGCGCTCGTCGCGTCACGTCAGGACCCGCCCAAGCCACCACTAAACATCCTTACCCCCTCCCTCCCCCAACCCATTTCTAACTCAATACACTCCTCTCCGACCATAATTCGATCCCAAAGTAGTCTCTAATTGTCAAATCTTCTTTTACCATTAGAACTTCTCTATTTATGATACTCAATGGCTCCCTCCCGCTCGCCCTCGCCCTCTGAGGCTTCCTCCCCTCCTGGCACGCCACTTACACCCCAATCAAAGATCAGGGCCCTCCTCGCTACAGTCGACAGCAGCTCCGATGAGGAGCCCAGGCCGAGAGTAAAGAAGGCCGCTTCGCCAAAGCAGCATGCTAGAACCGAGTCACCGGCCCAATCAACACATTCCTCGAGCGATGGTGACGAAGACATTCTGCGGCCGAGAGGCAAGCTCGCTGCACGAATGCTTGCAGAGTCGAATGCCCGACGGCAATCACCCTCGAAACTGAAGGAGGACGCGCGAGAACGCGTTAAAAGGCTGCTGGGGCCTGAAACAGAGTCCAATTCGCCAAGCAAGAACACGGGCGAACATGAGCTCGCAAGAGACGACGAGGACGAGGACGAGGTCGTAACTGCTCGGCCGCGTAAACTCAAGCTGCGACGGCAGCGCAGCACGACCCCGGAATCTGCCAATCCCGTGTCGGCCCGGTCACCGGGTCTCTTTATCTCCCCAAGCCCCGCTCGGTCAACGTCTCCCGGCCTATTTGTATCACCGCAACCGCAAAAGCCAGCATCCCCTTCGGCCCACAGCAGCGCTGCTGGCTCGGATAGCGATGTCGACTTACCCAGTATTAAGAACGACAGGTTTGCCGCCCTGGTGGCCAGGAAACGGAAGGAACGTTTGGCAAGAGAGGCGGAAGAGGCCAAGAAGAAGGCTGCCCGCCTTGCCGCACAACAAGCAGCCCAAGACGACATGATGTCGGATGAGGGCGATGAGTCCAACATTACCGACGATGACGGTGGGAGGAGACTCACTCAAGATGCCCGTCCGGCACGGAAGGCTAGTAAGAAGGCGCTTGAGGAGATGAACCGCGAGACGCAACGTCTAAGTCGTAACCTGCAACTTGCGCACGAGGCGAAGACGAAGAAGAAAATTGCCAAGTCCACCCTCTTCGAGAGATTCAACTTCAAGCCCCAGGGCGATGTTGCCGAGAACAAACCCCCACCACGCTCAAGCCGACCAACTTCTCCCGTTTCACCAAATCCCATCGACGCTGCAATGGGAGATGCAGATACGCCTCCAAGCTCGCCGCCGAGTGTCGGGAAGGGGTCGGATCTCGAGAAACCTGGCCAAGTCATGGAGGGGAATCTCATGACAACTGACAATGGCGAGCTGCTCAGTGGCCCGGTATCTCTCGAAGCAGTAATTGAGAAGCGACTAGACAAAGGGAAAGGCAAGGCAACGACAGTCGATTTGGAAGACCAGACCAAGCCTCTCCCCAAAGTCAAGCGAAGTGTGCGCGTCAAGCTACCTACTATTCACGCCAATCTCGTGACTCTCGGCTCGGATGATGAGTTAGACGTGCAACCAGCTCGGAAGACGAGAATCGATGCCATCTTCGCCCGAGCCCCCACCAGCAAAACCAACGAGAGCCGATCCCTGCATGCTCTCCGGCTCCTAGCCCAGGTTAATGACCCGGAGAAGAGAGCCGCTACGGGCAAGAACGCAAAGCCCGGGATGACATCTGGTGAGCTCCACGTCGACCTCCAGCAACGCGCACGGCAGCAAGCGAAGCTTGAGCGGGACCGCCGGTTGGAACTGCTAAAGGCCAAGGGCATCCACGTCCAGACACAAGAGGAGCGTGAGCAAGAGATGGCTGAGGTCGAGGATATTGTCGCGCGCGCCCGGGCGGAGGCGGAGGAAATCATGACGCGAGAGCGCGAGGCTGCCAAAAAGGAGAAGAGGGAGAAGCGGGCTGCTGGTGAACTCGATCCGCTCGCTTGGGATGACAGCGACAGCGATGATGAGTATGAGGAGGGCCAGGAAGTGGAGGAGGTAGAGCTGGAGTTGTCTGGCTCTGAGGATGAGCATGAAGATGCCGAGATGAAGTCAGATGAAGAGGCAGAAGACGAAGCAGGTGATGAAGGAGACGATGAGGAGGCCGAGGATGCGTCGGCTAAGGGACTTTTGTTCGACGGTGAAGCCGAGTCTACCGGTGAATCTGAGGATGGGGGTCCAGATGAACTGGACGGAGAGGTTGATTCTGATGCTGAGGACGTCCCCGCGCCTAACAAGCCAGGTCGTCGGCCAAAGAAGCACGTCACCATCATCTCCGACGACGAAAGCGACGATCCGGTCGAAGCCACCCCGAGGCCAAAGACAGCCTACCCCAAGTCTCCGTCAGCTCCCAAGACTGTTTCTCCCAAGGTTCCCACTTCGGTGTTACGGTCGGCGACGAAGACCTTCATCCCTGGCCTCCCGGTTGCAGGCCCTGCTGGACTGGGTCTCACCCAGATCTTTGCAGGCACAATGGATGACAGCCAGCTTGCCCCAGGGTGTGCGTCTCCGTCACAGATGATGCCGAGTTTCAACCAGTTCCCCGACTCGAACTTCTCCCAATCGGTCCGAGAGCCAGCGGAAGACATGATGATCCTCGATTCCCAGCCCACTCAAAACGCCACCACCCAGGACCGAGAAACCCAGGGCATTCAGATTCGCTTCTCGCAATCTCAGATGCACGGGTTCGACAGCCTGCTTCAGGACAACAACGCCACTCAACTCTCAGAATTCATCGAACCTACACAGGACGAGGGCTTCCGGAAATTCACACCCCTGAAGCAACGATTTGTCGAACCCCCAATGTCGACCATGTCGACGGTCGCTTTGGGAAGTCTTCCGGAGGAGATGCCGATCGACTCTCCTCTCGTGCAAAAGGCCGGTAAGCTCCGACGGCGATCAGAGAAGGCGGCTGTGCCAGCCGAACCTTCTGAAGATGAAGCCGAAGCGATGGAGGAACTTGACGGTGATGAGTTCGGCTTCGGGACTACTGCGTTTAGCGTAATGAAAGATGCCGCTGCCAAGGAGAAGAAGAGGAAGGCCAAGGAGGCGTTCGACAAGAAGAAGAGCAAGGCTAGGGAGGTTGTCGACGAGCAAGCTGAGGAGTCTGAGGACGAATATGCCGGCCTCGGCGGTGCCGATGGCGAGGCCAGCAGTGATGATGACGCTGCTTCGGTGCACGAGATGATCGACGACGAGACCAAGGGCAACGAGGCCGAAAGCGCCAAACTAGCCGCGTTCTACGCGTAAGTCCCCCCCCCCCTTTCCCCAAAGAGCGTTCCAAACTAACACGCCCCGACAACAGCGACCGCGAGCGCGCCAGCGACGAGAAGCAAGTCGACAAGCTCTTCCGCGACATCACGTCGGGGATGCTCCGGCGCAAGCGCGGCGGCGACTACG
>Ga0164242_10001783_pt1 | contig 25276 bp, 20 predicted proteins | sample OricomgcompostMG_FD_108783 | JGI IMG/M metagenome (GOLD analysis project Ga0164242, IMG submission 108783) | Miracle-Growth compost microbial communities from Emeryville, California, USA - Original compost - Miracle growth compost (MG) ...
CACAAAGCAATTATTACTGCCAATCATCTCAAAGTAGAAAATGGTTGGGCTTATTTAACGGGAAGTTTTAAATACGCGGATGGCGCCACTTTGGAGCCACGTTTTCGGGAAGGCAGCGGCACTCATTTTTCCGCGCTGCTACACAGCGAAAAGGGGAAATGGGTTGTCAAACGCTGCGTTTATAATGGCGATGTAGTAGAACCGATTTTCATGCATGACTTTCCCAATGCGCCAAAAGAGATTTTTCGATGAATATGATCGTGGATAAAAGTACTTGGCTCATGTTCAACATTTGTGAAAATTGTCAGGCTGAGCGAAGTCGAAGCCTTTATCAAAAGTACTTTTCACCATGATAGCATTTGCCACACTTCGACTTCGCTCAGTGTGACAAATATACGAATGCGCTATCTGCACAAATACTGAACAGAAGCCAAGTACTTTTATTTCCCGGTTCGCTCAAAGAATTCTAATTTATTCCCAAACGGATCATGCACAGTGACACTTTTTGCGCCCCAAAATTGCGTTTCCAATCCGGGCCGATTATATTTATATTTCTTCGCGATTAATTCACGATGATATTCTTCAATTCCCGGGCATTCCACCAACAACTTTGCGCCAGGGCACGCATCACCATGATGTTCTGACAAATGCAATAAAATGCCATCGCGTGAAATTTGCAGATACAAAGGCGTATTTTCTTCAAAACGATGTTCCCAATCCACTGTAAACCCTAACCAGTCGATATAAAACTCGCGCGCTTTGGCTTCATCGAATATGCGCAAAATCGGAATCACTTGTGTTAGCATTTAGTGTATTTTTATTGATGACACGTTATATGTCAACGATTAGAAATCTCAGGCGAAGACACAAAGACACGAAAAGTACTTTTGCGACTCCGATTAATCAAGCGTTAACACAGTCCTTAGTGCCCCTTGCCAAAACTTCCAAAACATCGTAACTTTGCAAACGGACATTTAATTTAAGGAGACGTATTGTGAAAATCTGTTTGCAAGAAAATCTGCTGCCAGGCGATTCGTTGAATGAGAAGTTGGACTTTGCTGAAAGTCTTAACGTGGAAGGGTTGGAAATCCAACGCCGTCCCACTGCCGATCATATTCCCGAATACGAAAAAGCGCTCGAAGGACGCCAGATCAAAATCGTTGCCATCTGCGGCAACCCCACTTTTAACTTTCTAAACCCTGACCGCAAATTGCGCGAAGAAAGTATTGCTCTTTCCAAAATCAATTTGGATGTCATCGGTCATTTTGGTGGAATTGGACAAATCGTGCCGCCGATTTTTGGGCCGCCGCTGTTGCCTGATTTGTCGCCGTTGATCGATCCCATCGAACTGGAATATAAAATGATGACGCCCATCGCGCAGGAACTGGCCGCTTACGCCGCCGAGCGTGGCACCAACTTTTTGATGGAGCCGCTCAATCGCTATGAGCAACATTTTCTCAAGACGCAAGCCGAGGGCGCACGTGTGATTGAAGAAGCGGGAAACCCCGAAGGCATCGGCCTTTTGAGCGATTTCTTCCACATGCATATTGAGGAAACCAGCACGCCGGATACTTTCCGCAAATATGGCAAATATACCAAACACGTACACATGGCCGACAACACACGCAAACAACCGGGCAGCGGCGACATCGATTTTGAAGCCGGTTTGGGCGCTTTGAAAGAAATTGGTTATGATGGATATTTGAGTTGGGAATGCGGCTTGTTGGGCGATCCCAAAGAAGCCTTGACTAATTCCGTGAAATTTGTTCGTGACGTTCTGCAGAAGATCGGTGCGTAGATTGTTCTGAATTCCATTGAAGAACCGCACGCGTGAGCAAGCGGAGTTTTTCGATACTTTCGTAAACTCTGCTCGCTCACGCGCACGGTAAGGAATTCTCACTGTTGAAGAAACAGCGAATTCATTATTTGACAAAAGTACTTCTATGCAAGAACTAAAAATCCCCTCTTCAATAGATGGCAGTCTGGAGCCTTCCTTATTCGCAGAAGGAAAGGAAAATGCGCCATTGCTGGTGATGTTGCATTCGTGGAGCGCCGATCGTTTTAATCATGAAAAGCACGCAGCTCTGGCAAAAGAGCGCGGCTGGCATTTGTTATTACCGGAGTTCCGCGGGCCGAATCTGACAAGTAATTCTCGCCGCAATGAAGCGTGCGCTTCGGAATTGGCGCAACAGGATGTCCTGGATGCAGTCACTTATGTGCGGGAAAATTATCCCATTGGCGAATATATATTTTTACTTGGCGGCAGCGGCGGCGGACACATGTCGCTGATGATGGCGGCAAGCGCGCCGCAGTTGTGGACGGCGGTTAGTTCATGGTGTCCGATTACTGACCTGTCAAAATGGCGTTTACAAAATCCCAATTACCGTCCGCACATCGAAGCATGTTGCGGTGGCATTCCCGAAGACAGCGCGGAAATTGCGGAGCAATATGCAAAGCGTTCGCCAATGTCGCACCTGGCGCAAATCGCGCAAGCGACAGTTTATATCCATCACGGCAAAAATGATCCTTCCGTTCCCTGTAGCCACACTTTTGAATTGTACCAGAATATATTTTTGAACTATCCCGATGCGAAAGTGTATGGCGAGATTTTCCCCGGTGCTCATGATTTTTATCCTGAACGGGGAATGCAGTGGTTTGAAAGTTTTCTCTCAAATGATTTACGGAACTCGGAAATTACAGGTTGATACCGACAAAAGTACTTTTACGTAACAAATTATGGATGCCATCATTTTAGCCGGAGGCGAAATTCCCAGCGGACTGCGTGAATCATTGGGAGCGGCGATTCTGGAATCCGCGCACGGCGAACGCGCTTTATTGCCATTGCAAGGACGGCCAGCGATTGCTTGGTTATTGGATTCTTTGCAAGGTGTGCAAGGCATTGAACGGATTACCGTGGTGGGGCAAAAGAAAACATTGGAATTATTGCCGCAATGGTTGCCTGATGCCATTGGCGTGACGGCGCAAAAGACACTTTCTGCGAATGTGATAGCGGGAATCGACGCCGCACAAAGTTCGCTCGTATTAATAATGACGTGTGATATTCCCCTTGCCACTCCGCAAACCTGGAATGATTTCTTGGCGAAAGTCTCCACCGGAAATTGGGAAGCCGCGTATCCCATCGTGCGCAGCGAAACCATGGAAAGTACTTTTCCCGGCGGCAAACGCACTTATGCCACAGTGACAGACGGCCGTTTCACAGGTGGCAATGCGTTTGTGTTGCCGCGTGCTTGCCGCCCGGCTTTGGAGAAAGTGCTGGAAACAGCTTATAACGCACGCAAAAATCCGTTGAAGCTGGCGGGGCTCTTGGGTATACAATTTATCATCAAAGCTACAACAAAACGTTTATCAATTGCTGATGTGGAAAAGAAGATTTCGCAGGTTTTAAATTGCCGCGCAGGCGCTGTGGAAATGCAGGATGCGGCAATTGCTTTTGATATTGATAAAGCCACCGATTACAAATTGGTAGAAAGTACTTTCGCGAAACGTGGTAAGATAAATAAAAAGGATTGATTATGCAAACTAAAACTACCGTTGCATCGCCAGAAGCTCCACCAGCGTTGGGCCCTTATTCGCAAGCAGTGAAAGTGAACGACACCGTGTATGTTTCCGGCCAATTGCCCATTGACGCCAAAACGGGACAGTTGGTGGAAGGTGGAATTGAAGCGCAAACTGAACAGGTTTTGCTTAACATCCGCGCTATACTGGAAGAAGGCGAAGCGTCATTACGTGATGTTGTGAAGGTCACTATTTTCCTGGCTGATCTCGGTGATTTTGCCGCCGTCAATCGCGTGTATGAATTGTTTTTTCCAACGCACGATCATAGCGACGCTTTGTTGCCGGCGCGCTCCACTGTGGAAGTATCCCGTTTGCCACGCGGCTCTTCCATCGAAATGGACGCCATCGCCATCATCGGCGGCAGCTATATTGATTCAGAATTATATTAGAGTTTTTGTGATAAAAAAGAACGCACTTAAAAGTACTTTTAGGTGCGTTCTTTTATAAAAAGGGACTTTTACCTGTACGTCAGTCCCACTTTCCAAAGTGTATTTTGCGGATTAGCGGCAGCACTGTAGGAATAGGCGACAGATAATCCTAAACCAGCCTGGCCGTTGCGTGCGCCTAATAAATAACTGATCTGATAGGCGTTAGCAATGTCACTGTCGTTATTTGGATCTAACGCATTCTGCAAATTCCACTGACTGTAAGTTAATTGAACTGCCCCAAGCGAGTTGAGAGAAAATTGGGCATTTGCCGTTAGATCGGCGGGAGCACTGAGGATAGTGCTGGTGGGCTGAGGCGGGCAATCATTTGCCAGGCGCAGATTGCCGCCGATGTTGAGCCATGAAGCTAATTTTTGTTGCGCATTGAAACTGACGATTACATTATCATTTTCACTCTGCGCAATTCCATCTTGAGCGAAGTTACGTTGCAGATCTACGCCGAGCGTTCCTCTGGCGATTTTGTTTTTGACACCCACTGTCAGATAGTGGGAATTATTGTCATATGTGGAAGCGAAAATGGAGTTTTGTTGTTGCTGAATTTGATCGGAATTCATTCCGGCGCCAAGACTTAACGATAACGAAGGGAGAACCTTTACTTCGACGCCTGCCTGCGTATCCTGCACATTATGATCTTGCATGCTAATTGCTGAGCCAGGATATAATTCATCGGTGTCTTTGGTCAGGCTATGTTTAGCGGTGAGCGCAACGGCGGGGGTCATTTGCCAGCGCACGCTAAAAATACTATTAAACGTATTGTCAGTGCGAGGCAAGCTCAAATTCTGTTGGCCATTGCGTTCAATCTGATTCCACGACAATCCCCAATTTGCGGTCAGATCACCTTTTCCTAAAGGTTGGCTGAGCGCTAACGACTTGGTGATACGGCCATTTTCCAACGAGCTTCCCGCGAAGGATTCGAAGTTGGGATCGACATTAGTGTAAACCGCGGAAAGCGTCGCTGTTCCCAGTGGATGATGAATTGGGCCGGAAAGTTTGGCTTGCCAGGCAGTTGCGCCATTGGAAATACCGACATTACTTTTTACCCATTGCCCATTGAAATTCCAATTTGCGAGCATTGGTAAGGCGTAGTTGCCCTGAACGCCCCAAAGGCTGCCTCGCAGAGATTGAAAATCGGTGGTTGTGGGGGTCAAGTCTTTTTCGCCCGCTGCCCATACGAATTGTAGGTTGGCAGTTTTTGCCTTTAATGGCTGAAACTGCAACCACGTCATCTTTGTCTGATCGAGAGTTGCAATATTGGTATCACCCAGCATTGCATCGTAAGATGCCAGGGAGCGATTGAGCGATTTTACTGGCGCGGAAGTATAAAATCCAAAAGATTGTCCGCCGATGCCTACACTGGATTGTGAGCCGCTTAATCCGGCCAGCGAAAGCCCCGGCAAAGTGTGCGCACCCAATTCCAAATTAACGGCATTCTTGCCACTACCTGCCAGCGCCCACTTGCGCACGGCTAACTTGCCAGTGCCACGCAGCGTTTGGCGGAATGAATAAAGTTCACCTAATGTGGGATCGGCGGCGAGAGTGGATTTTAAACTTTGCTGCAATTGGAGCGTGGTTACTCCCTCATTAATTTGCAGAGGAGATGATAAAGGCGCATTTTGCCAAAGCGCATGATTTGCCTCTTGCCACGAAGAAGTATAAGAAGGAGACAATTGCACGGTTGCTGCTGAATCAGCCTGACTGATTGCTTCAGCGCCTAAAAGTACACCAAAACAGGCCAGCACTGTCAGGGTGTTTTCGCGATTCAAGGAGTGTTTCCTTTTGTCAGGTTTCATGAATGAAGGATTCCATCGCTGATCGTTTTCTATAAACTCAGTTCAACTTGCGCCCTTTGGACGCACCAAAACCTTTAAGGTTTTAAATAATAATTTGAGATCCAGCCAGAGGCTCCAATTATCGATATATTCCAGATCCAGCCGCATCCACTCGTCCGTGTTAGTTATATCATTCCTGCCGCTGGCTTGCCAAATGCAGGTGAGGCCGCCTTTGACGGATAATTTGCGGCGTTGCCATGGAGCCAATTGTTCGACTTCATTCGGCAAAGGCGGACGCGGCCCCACCAAACTCATATCACCGCGCAACACATTCCAAAATTGCGGCAATTCATCCAAGGAGTACTTCCGTATAAACCGCCCAACAGGCGTGATCCGCGGATCGTCGCCTTCCTTCGCTTTGAAGAACGGTTCTTCCATAATATTAATAGCGCGATATTTTTCCGGTTCTTCGCGCCGCATTTTTTCCAACGTTTCGGAAGCATTGAGCACCATGGAACGAAATTTATAGAATTTGAAAATTCGTCCGTTTCGTCCCACACGTTGCTGCGCGTAAAACACCGGGCCACCGTCATGCTTTTTAATCAGAAACGCCAACACGGCAAAAAGCGGCGACAATATCAGCAACGCAACCAGCGCGATGGCGCGATCCATAAATCCTTTGATCGCCAGCGGCAGCGGATTTTGTGGCGTGTTGTGCAACACCAACATTGGAACGCCGCCCATCAATTGCGCTTCCACTTTTGCGCCGGCCGGCGGAACTACGTCACCAAACAGACTGACCGATCGCCCGCGTTGCAGGCACAATTCCAGAATATGTCCCCATTGTTCATTTTGCCCGGCTTCTGAAATGCTGAAATTATTGAAATCCTGACTACGCATGATAACCACTTCATCCACCACTTCGCGATCGAGAATAGTTTCCAGCTCATCCAGCTTTCCAAGACGTGGTGGAGTTTCCGAAGTCTGAGGCTCGTCTTCGCCCACATATCCCAGCAATTTGCTGCCGCCATACGCAGGTTGTTGCAACATTTCGCCCAAACGCCGCGCGGCAGAGGCGTTACCAATCACCAAAAGATTATGCCCGTTATTCCGGCTGCGGCGCATAATCAATGGAATAATTAACGCTCTCGCCGCCCACAACGCCAACGTGCCTAAGATCAGAAAATTAACGAGCAACAAACGGCTGACACCATTCATTTTTAATAAAAATAAAAAGATGACAAACGCACCCAAACCCAATAATCCGGCATACGTGCACATGGCCAATTTTTGCCGCGCGTTGCGAATTACCGAACCGTATCCTTGCTGTAAATGGAGAAAAAATAGCCAGCAGGGCGCGGCGAGATAAAACACCCAAAGATGATTTCGAAAATCAACAAGTGGATTATTGGAAAAGAGGATGCGATAAAACAACGGCATATCGTCCGGCTTTCGCACCCATTGATGAATGGGAAAGTGAAACAAATTGGCAGTTCCAGCGATGATGCGCCCCAGCGAATCCCGCATCAACCACGCCATGCCAAAGGCCAGCGATAAAGCGAGAATATCGAGAATTAGAATTAACGCCACATGCGCGGCGCGTTGAGTTTTGAGCATTTTGGACCCCTACCTTAGTTTGATTGCAATAACTGCTGAGTTCGATTGGAGAGTGCGTTATTAAAAGTACTTTTAAGACTTTATTATATTGTACACCTTAATGGAGTTTGAAGCCAATAAGTAAATTCAAAAACGGGCACAAAAGTACTTTTCCTTGATGCAATTGGTCTTTCTCCCAGAAAGTATTCCGATCAAAATGTTAGAAATTTGATAATTTAGGGAGAAGATGATGAAGAAGAGTAACTTCAGTGAAGAGCGGATAGTGATGTGCCCCCGAAAAGTAGACACGTAATTCTCTAAGATAGGAGAATAGTATGATGTCACGAAAGAGTTATAGCCAAAAATTCAAAGAATCAGCAGTTCGTCTGATGGTGCTGGATGGAATGAGCGCGCCAGTGGCGTTACAAAAGCTTGGCGTAACCGGCACTGCAACAAAAATCGAATCTTCATCAACCAAATCACCTTCGCGACAAACTGGGATTACCTCCTCTTCCAGCCCCATCATTACACTGAAATCTACTCCCCAAGCTGCTCCTTATAATAGAACCTTTCAACTGTAGACTGCGTGACTCAGAAATCCAATTCGCCACTCCTTTTGACCACATCTTTTTGAACTTCGCCATATTGCTATTGATGGGTAGTCTTTATTGGTGGTACTCTTCCACGCCAACGCCCGTTGCAGCCGTTCCATCACAACCCGTTTTGAAAACTCCTCAATTTTTCTTAGTGGTCGAAAGCCCAGAATCTACCGCCCGCCGTTTTCTGCTCCCGCAAAAGGGTCGCATTACAATCGGACGCTCCCAGTCTTCCAACATATATCTCAACAATTTTCAAGTGTCTTCACAACATACAGAAATCATTTGCAACGACACATCATTCTTACTTGTTGATCAGGGTAGTACAAACGGCACATTCGTCAATAGCCGACAGATTCAAAACACACCGCTTCTCGCTAATAATTATATTCAGATTGGGCCATACAAATTAATATTAATTCGACGGTTAGATGCATCGGATAAAAATTATTGTAATTAGGCGTCACTTACCTTCGCGGGAATGACGGTGATAGGGCAATTTACGTTAATCACTGAGAAGTACTTTTCAGCGATTCCCTGACAAATTCCGTTTTCAGATATTCTTCCAGAGCATCCTGCCACGAGCGCGACAGGACGATCCCTAATTGATGTATTTTTGCGTTGGACAAGGTGGAGTATGGCGGACGTTTTGCGGGAGCGTTATATTCTTCGCTGCTGATTCCAATTACTTCGCAATCCACTTTTGTGAGATGAAAAATTGTCCGTGCGTATTCATCGAAAGCCACCTCGCCAGAGTTGGTGAGGTGAAATAAACCGCCGTTGCTTTTGGGAAATAATTGCCAAAGTACTTTTGCCAGATCCGGCGTGTAGGACGGCGTGCCGATTTGGTCGTTGACGACGCGGATTTGCGGACGCGTTTTGGCCAGCTTTAACATGGCGAGTGGAAAATTGCCGGCGGGTTTTTGGCCGGAAGAATTTTCGTGCAATTCAATCGGGCCAAATAAACGGCTGACGCGAAATACGTAATTAATATCGCCGGAAGATAGAACGATATTTTCGCCTGCCAGCTTGGATGCGCCGTAAACGCTCAATGGTTGGGTGCAATCGCTTTCGATGTAAGGCGATTTTTTCTGTCCGTCAAAAACGAAATCGGTGGAAAAATGCACCAACGGAATATCGCGCATTTTACAATTCCGAGCCAGATGCGCAACGCCAATCGCGTTGATCGCAAAAGCGTCAGCTGCGCCATCGGTTTCCGCTTTGTCCACTAAATTATAGGCTGCGCCGTTGATGACGCAATCGGGACGAAAGCGCGAAAGTACTTTTGCGACGAATGGTTCATCACAAATATCCAATTCCTGCCGCGTCAGCGCGATGACTTCAACAGATTCTGGTGCGTTGGATTTTATGGAGTTTGCCAGTTGTCCGTTGGCGCCGGTTAAAAGTACTTTTGTGAAATTAGGCATTTAATTTTCCACCGGAAAAGATTGGAGAAAAATATCCGGCACGCGCGTGGGGCGCCAGCGATGATTGATGTAAGCCAATGTTTGCGTGGCGCGCATTAATTCTGCCTCGTCGCGCTTGAGCGAAAAACCCAAAACAGTGGTGGAACGCGTTTGTTCGCGCACGCTGATTTCCAACAGCAATTCATCTTCATGCCGCGCGCCGCCCAGATAATCAATTTCCAGATGGCGCACAATAGGTTGCGCGCCATGCGTTTTCCAAACTTCATCAATTCTTAAACCAGCCGCATGCACCAGCGCGTAGCGTCCGCGCTCAATATATTCCACGTAACGTGTGTTAGAAACCACGCCGCCGAAATCGGTTTCAAAGGCCATCACGGTTATGGGAAGGATAATTTTCATCAGTGATAAAAGTACTTTTAGAACAACATTCCCTGACCTTTGTCTTGATTATCTTGTGGCGGCGCAGGTTTTGGCTTGACGCCGTTTTGCTAGTAATAGCTATATGTGTCGTTGAATGATTTGGGAGATTCCACATGGGCATCGACGAAAAGGTAATAATTGAAGCGATAGAAATTACCGCCATGTCGTCCGTGGCCGCCATTTTCGTGGCCCACGCTATAAATGTTTTTTCCCGTGCCATGCGGTGAATCTCCCGCTTTTTCGGCTTCATAAAGCAGCACTAATTTGGAAGTATCTTTCAAGCTGCTTAACTTTTTTCCGCTCAGCGAATCGTTCATTGAATAGGAGGTGAAACCTTTTGTCAAGTCATTGGGGCAGCGATAGACGCTGGTGTCGCTGACGTATGGCTGAATCGCTTTCGCCCAATTTGCTGCCGGCGGCAAGGTATCATTATGCTGTTTAGCATAAGCCATAAACGCAGCGCCGAGAGTTGTCATATTTGATTTACACAGCGAATTTACCTGATTGGACTGGCGCGAAACGACGACGAAAAGAATAGCCGTGCCAATTGCCGGCGTCAGCATCATCAAAAGAACGATGGTTACGATAATATTTTTTTTGCGGAGTTTCGCTTTTTCCATCTGATTGTTTTGTTCCATAATTATTTCGCCAGCGACGCTATCCGTTCCTGCAGATTGGTGATATTTGCAGCGAATGTATCGCGTTTTGCGTTTTCTTTTTGCACTACACTTTCCGGCGCTTTATCCACGAAAGAGGCGTTAGAAAGTTTTTTATCGACACGTTCCCATTCCTGTTGTTGCTTGGCTAAATCCTTTTCTAGCCGCGCGATTTCGGCTTCGATATCAATTTGACCTTCCATCGGCAAATAGATTTCGCCCCATGGAAGTTTGGCGGAAAGTGCGTTAGCGGGATGCTCTTCATTGGCTGCGCACAAAAGTACTTCTTCCAATCCGGCCAAATCTGCTAATTGCGATTTTTGTAATTCTAATAGATTTTGTTTTTTCTGATCGGCGATAAACAAAAGTACTTTTACTTTTTGCGACGGCGGAATCTTCGCTTCGGCGCGCAGGTTGCGGATGGCGCGGACAGTTTCCTGGAACGCTGCGAAATCGGCTTCGGCGGCTTTGTCCTTAAAAGTACTTTTCGGCCACGGCGCAATGCACAAAGAAATGGGATCGCCGGTTTGGCGCGGCAATTTTTGCCAGATTTCCTCGCTCAAAAACGGCATGAAGGGATGCAATAATCGCAACGATTGATCCATCACAAACGATAGCAGTTCAAAAGTACTTTTATCGTTTTGATGCAGCGCGGGCTTTGCTAATTCCAGTGACCAATCGCAGAAATCGCCCCACAGAAATTCGTAAAGCGTTCCGGCGGCGTGTTCAAATTCGTAATGTTCCAGCGAATGTGTGACGCTTTGAATCGTCGTGGAAAGACGCGATAAAATCCAGCGCGCTTCCAACGACTGATGATTGTTGATATCAAAAGGTTGTGCAAAATCTTCTTCGCCGCTGGCCAGCAAAATCAGCCGCGCGGCGTTCCAAATTTTGTTGGCGAAATTGCGTGCAGACAACATTTGCGGATAACGCTCGCCCGGTTTGCCGTCCCATTGCAACGGAATCGGCACGCCTTTGCGCACGCATTCGCGCACTTTGGTTTCGCCCAAAAGTACTTCTGCGTTATCGATGAAACGTACGTCTTGCGTTCCTGTAGCCAATTGCAATAATCCAAATCGCGTGGCGTCGGCGCCGTAAGTTTCGATAAGCCCCATCGGATCGATTCCGGTGCCCAGGCTTTTGCTCATGCGCAAACCGAAACAATCCTGTACCGTCGGATGCACCATCACTTCGTGAAAGGGAATTTCGCCGTCCAGAAAATAGAGGCTGGTCATCATCATGCGCGAAACCCACAGATTCAAAATGTCGCGGCCGGTGATCAAAGCCGATGTCGGATACCATTGTTTTTGCAAATCGTCTGGCCAGCCCAAAACAGCGAACGGCCACAGCGCGGATGAAAACCAGGTGTCCAAAACATCTTCATCCTGTCGCCAGCCATCTTTGTTGATGGGTTCCAGCGAAACTTCGATTTCGCCATTCGGGCCATAATAAACCGGAATGCGATGGCCCCACCAAAGCTGGCGCGAGATGCACCAATCGCGAATGTTGTCGAGCCATTCCAGCGAAGTTTGCGCGAAACGTTCGGGCACATATTTCACGCGCTCGGCGCGAATTGCTTCAGCCACCGGCGTGGCCAATTTTTTCATGGCGACAAACCATTGTTCCGAAAGCAGTGGTTCGATGACGCTGCCGGTGCGCTGGCAATGGCCGACGGAATGCGTGTATGGCTCGATTTTTTCCAACAAATCCTGCGCTTTCAAATCGCGCACCACAGCGCGGCGCGCTTCCTCGCGCGTCAGCCCCACATAATCGCCGGCGGCTTCCGTCATTTTTGCATCGAAGCCGATGACAGTGATTTGTTCCAGATTATGGCGCAGACCGGTTTCGTAGTCATTGGGATCATGCGCCGGCGTGATTTTCACCGCGCCAGAACCGAACTCGCGATCCACCATATCATCCGCGATAATGGGAATCTCACGATTCATCAGCGGCAAAAGTACTTTTTTACCGATCAAATTTGTATAGCGTTCATCTTTCGGATTCACAGCAACAGCCGTATCGCCGAGCATGGTTTCGGGACGCGTAGTAGCGACGACGATAAAGTCATCGCTCCCAACGACGGGATATTTCAAATGCCACAAATTGCTTTGCACATCGCGATATTCGATTTCTAGATCGCTGACAGTAGTTTGCGCGCCGGGCGACCAGTTCACCAATCGCAGCCCGCGATAAATCAATCCTTCGTCATACCATTTTTTGAAAACCGTCAAAACGGCGTGCGTGTAACCTTCATCCATCGTAAAACGTTCGCCGTCCCAGTCATAAGAACAGCCCAGCGATTTCAACTGGCCGATAATGGTGTTGCCGTAATTTTCTTTCCATTCCCAGGCGTGTTCCAGGAATTTCTCGCGGCCCACGTCGTGGCGCGTCTGGCTGGTTTCCGCATATATCTTTTTTTCCACTTTCACCTGCGTGGCGATGGAAGCGTGATCGGTTCCTGGAACGCACAGCGTGTTATCGCCGCGCATGCGATGATAGCGGATCAGGCAATCGTGAATCGAATGTTGTAGCGCGTGCCCCAGATGCAACGATCCGGTAACATTGGGCGGCGGAATGGTGATACAATAATGCGGCTTGCCTGCTTTATCAGTGCCGTGAAAGTACTTTTGTTCCTGCCAAAATTGATACCATTTTTCCTCTACAGGATGCGGATCGAAAGCGGTCGCCATCGGGGCCAGTTGTGAAACACTCTGCGAAATTTCCATAAATCAGCAATAGTTTACAAAAGCTGAGGTGAACGAGCGAAACTTATCGGCGTTTTGTCCGTCTTAATGAAAGTTAGGTTGTAATGATTTGCTCGGAAAAACGAAAAATGAGACATTGGAAATCTCATTTGGAAAAGTACTTTTCCTATGGTATAATGTAGCGTTGCGTCTTCAGCTTGATGCATCATAAAACTATCGCAATTGCGATATAAAAAATACATCTACTTCACTCACTTATTACACGTAATTATATAGAGTCAACTTAATCAAGGGAACCCCTAGCATGGCAAGGAACTATCCAACCAATCAGAATTCACGAAATGTCGAAGCCACTTCTTCCGCGTTGCCCGATGCCGTGGCCGCGTGGGTCAAAATGGCGCAGAAGACGCCATTGCTGACCGCGACCGAAGAAAAAGAATTGGGTTATCGAATCTCCAAGGGAGACGAAATGGCTTACAAGCGCATGGTGGAAGCCAACTTGCGTTTGGTCATCACTATGGCCTTGAAGCAATTGCATCAGGGACACAATCACTCGCTGACTTTGGCGGATTTGATCCAGGAGGGTAATTTTGGTTTGATGCGCGCGGCGCGTAAATTTGATCCGGCGCTGGGATATCGTTTCAGCACCTATGCATCGTTCTGGATTCGCCAGGCCATGAGCCGTGCCATCGCCGATCAAGCGAAAATGGTTCGTGTGCCGGCGCACATCGCGGAATTGACCAAAACCGCCTATCGCACCATCGCGCTTTTGGTGCAATCGTTGGGACGCCAGCCAACCGTGGAAGAATTGGCGGGTAAATTGAATGTCAATAAAGATACTGCGGAATTGGTTCTCTTGAATATGGCGGAGACGTTTTCGCTGGATGATGAAATTGGCGATTCCGGCGATGGCGAAGATTTCATCGACATGTTGAAAGATTCCGATGCCATCGAACCAGAGGAAGCGGCGCAAACTGCGATTCTGCGCGAAGATGTTCGTGGCGCGTTGGATGAATTAACCGATCGCGAACGCGAAGTGGTGAATCTGCGTTATGGATTGCATGGCGGCAAAGCGCACACTTTGCAGGAACTCGGTGCGCATTTTAAAGTGAGCCGCGAACGCGTTCGCCAGATTGAAGGCCAGGCGTTGCGCAAATTGCGTAAGAGCAATTTGCAGGAAGCGATGTTTGAAGTGGAGGAAGAGGAAGAAAAGAAGGAAGGCGAAGAGGGCGAAGCAAAAACGGAAGATGGCGTGAAGGCCGATGCCGCGGACAAGGATGAAAAGGGTAAAGGCAAGTCGAAATCAAAAAAGAAGACTAAAGCCAAAAGTGATGATGAAGCCGAACCCCAAGCTAAGGTAAAAGCCAAAGAAACGGATAAGTCTAAAGCGAAAGCCGGGCCAGAAACCAAGAAAGCGCCAGCAGCAAGCAAGTCAAAGCCGAAAGCAGCTTCTGGCGGCAGCAAGGCTAAACTAAAGCCAAAGACAGTTTCTAAGCAAAAAGTGAAAGTGGCGTAATTGCGAAAGTCATTCCCGGGCAAACGGGAATGGCTTTCGTTATTTCTGTACAAGTGTGTCATCTCGATCGTAGCGAGACACGAGCGTACCCTCGCGTAGGGAAGCCGCGGAGTTCGCAAAGAAAAAATACACATCGATGAATAGGATAAACAAGAGAAAAGGACCGATTCAAAATCTTGTCTATCCTGTTTATCGATGTAAAAATAAAAGTACTTTCACTGCGTAATAGGCGGAACGGTTCTCTCCTTCAGCGTCATTCTTTGCGAAAACATCTTTTTGGGGGTATCCTTATTTCACGCAATATTAAGGAAATCACCCATGTTTTTAAACCAACGCGTTCGCCAATTCTGGAAATTGAATGCTGTGCTTTTGGCAGCCGTCACATTATATGAGCCGCTGGCTCATGCGCAGCAGGGCGGTGTGATTCATAAGAAATTTATCGAAGCTGGTTGGGATAAACCTGATACTGCCAGGTTGCGGGCTAATCTCGCGGAGATGGAGAAGACGCCCTTTGATGGTGTGATTATTGGCGTCACTGGCAAAGATGATGCTGGAAAAACGGTGCAAGCGCGCACTACTTTTTCTGATACTCCTTGGAAGAAGGCGTGGTTTCAAAGCAGTATTGACGATCTCAAAGCGATCCATTCTAAAAGATTAACCGACAATTTAATTCAGGTGGGAGCTAATCCTGGCAATGTGGATTGGTTTGATGACGCCGGATGGAAACAGATCGAAGATCATTTTCGCATTGTCGCGGAGATCGCTAGGGAAGGCCATTTGAAAGGTATTTTGTTTGATCCCGAAGCGTATTCAAAACCGTTCATGCAGTTCAATTACTCCGTGCAAGCGCAACGCGATAAGCATACGTTTGAACAGTATCAGGCTAAAGCCCGGCAACGCGGAAAAGAAGTTATTGCTGCGGTGGCCGCTGTTGATCCCAACTTGTTGTTCTATACATTTTTCATGAACAGCGTTAATTCTACAGCGATAAAAACGCCCGATCCGCAGAGTGCATTGCAAACATATTCCTATAACTTGTATCCCGCGTTCATCAATGGCTGGCTCGATGCCGCGCCGCCTTCAATGATTTTTGTCGATGGTTGCGAAGGTCAAGGGTATCGTGCAAATAGCCAGCTGGATTTTCTCCAAACAGCAAACCTGATCCGCAACACGGCGTTGAATTTAGTGGCGCCGGAGAACCGTCAAAAGTACTTAGCGCAGGTGCAGGTCAGTTTTGGGTTATATTTGGATGCCTATGTGAATCCGCCCACATCGCCGTGGTATATCGATCCCAAAGGCATTTCTCCCACGCAACGTTTGCAGATTAATGCGGGATTTGCCGCGGAATCTGCCAATGAATATGTGTGGATTTATGGTGAAAAATATCGTTGGTGGCCGACGCCAACTACAAGTGTGAATCCGGAAAGTTGGGAAGATAAATTACCAGGCATTACGGATGCATTGCTGGCGGTAACGCATCCTGACATTATGGCGGAACAGATGATTGCTTCGTTGGAGAAAAAGGGCAAGCTGGAAAACTTATTGCAGAATGGAGATTTTGCTTCCGCGAAGACCAATACTGCGACTCCCGATAACACTCCGCCAGACTGGAAGACCGTTGGCGCCCCGGCCAATTGGAGCACATGGCAATTGCAAACATCCAAAGGAACGTTTAGTCAGGATAATAGCGTTTCACATGGTAATGACAAAAGTGGTTCCGCGCGTTTAGCCGGTGTCGAAAATGGTTGTATCATTCAATCTATCACGGTGAAACCTGGCGAATCGTATGTCGTGCAAGCGTGGAATCGTCAAGTGGGGCAAGGTTCTTGCTGGATTCGCGTTCGCTGGCAAACTGCCGATAATAAATGGACGGACCAGGAATCAGATGTATTGCTATTTGCCGCAAAAACGAACGATCCGAAAATGTGGCAGAAAATCCAGGGTGTTGTCACAGTCCCGGCGGATGCGGGAAAAATGGTAGTGTTGCTTTCTGTGGCGAATCAATCAACTGCGCAAGATGTGGCATGGTATGACGATGCTCACGTATATAAAATTCAATAATCAATAGAAAAATGAACGAAGCTAAAAGTACTTTTAAGAAACGTATTCTGACTGGCGACCGCCCAACGGGGAAGCTGCATTTGGGACATTATGTGGGAAGCCTGCGCAATCGCGTGGCGCTTCAGGACGAGTATGAAACATATATCTTAATTGCTGATGTGCAGGCATTGACGGATAATTTTGCGCGCCCTGAAATCCTCAAAGAAAATATCTTTCAAGTGGTATTGGATTATTTGGCAGTGGGGCTTGATCCGCAAAAATGCGCCTTCGTGGTGCAATCGATGATTCCTGAAATCGCCGAATTAACCATTTTCTACTTGAACTTAGTGAGCCGCGCGCAAGTGGAAAAAAACCCCACTGTGAAAACCGAAATTCAACAAAAATTCAGCGGCGAAGTGCCGATGGGATTTATCTGTTATCCGGTTTCGCAGGCTGCTGATATCACTGCGTTTGGCGCACATTTGGTTCCGGTGGGACATGATCAAGCGCCGATGATTGAACTTACTCGCGATGTCGTGGGACGTTTCAATAACCATTATGGCGAAACGCTGGTGATGCCCGAAGCAATGTATGCGGAATTCGGCCGATTGCCTGGTATTGATGGAAACGCCAAAATGGGCAAAAGTTTGGGAAATGCAATTTATCTGGCCGATGATGAAAAGACGGTAGAGAAAAAAGTGATGAGCATGTTTACCGATCCCAATCGTCTGACTGGAAAAGAACCAGGCACAGTGGAAGGTAACCCGGTTTTTATTTATCACGACGCTTTCAATTCCAATCGCGAACGCGTGGAAGAACTAAAAGTACTTTATCGCGCCGGCGGCGAAAATGAAAAGGGCAAACCGGTTTTGGGCGATGTCACGGTAAAACGCGAATTGGCATTTGCGCTCAATGAATTATTAGAACCAATCCGCACAAAACGCGCGGAGTTTGAATCCGATCCTGATTACGTGCGCGATGTCATTAAGGAAGGAACGCGCCGTGGACGCGAACGCGCCAGCGAAGTGATGGAAAGCGTGCGGCGCGCTATGAAGATTGATTATTTCGCAAAATGACCCGATTTTAGATCGCTCTTACCACACAACTCCGAACAATTTCTCTGTTTTAGTCGTCACTAATAAGTAATTTATTTCGTGGTATAACAAATTGCTTCTGACATTCAGGAGCAGATATCTTCGAGTGCCGAAGTCATAAAAGTACTTTTATGACTTCGCAAAAGTGAGGTGACATCGAAGAATTATTAATCATGAAACACATTTCATTTATTCGTGGCATCAATGTGGGAAAAGCGAAGAGAGTTGCAATGGTGGAGTTGCGTGCGCTGGCAGGCGAGTTGGGATACACCAACGTGCGCACTTTGCGCAATAGCGGGAACCTGATTTTCGATACTACTCCTGCCAAAGGAAGAATTGCTTCTAAAAGAATCGAAAAAGAATTGTATTCACGGCTGAATGTTGCTGCGCGTGTGATAACGCTGACGGTAGAAGAGCTGGATAAAATTATTACGGGAAATCCGTTGGGTGAAACGGCTACCGAATTTTCCCGGTTTTTGGTTGCTATTCTTGAAAATCCAGAAGATCAATCGCTCTTATTGCCTCTCACAAAACAGGAATGGACTCCCGAGATCATTGCGCTGGATAACCGCGTGGCGTATTTGTGGTGTCCTGGAGGCGTGTTGGCAAGTCCTCTGGCAATTGCAGTAAACGGAGTTTTAGGTGAAAACGTGACGACGCGCAATTGGACAACGATGCTGAAAATTGATCAGATGATTAAGAAGAAATAGGCGAAAGTACTTTTATCGCTGAATCTTCTATATAATTTCTATCATATGCCTCAAAAATTATTGTTGCAATCACTGGCCAAACCGTCGCTTAATTGGTTATTGGTATTTGTTCCTATAGCTTTCGTATTACGGTTTGTGCCACCTTTCAGCAATGCCACAGCGTTATTTATTGTTGCATGTTTAGCGATAATTCCCCTCGCGGGTTTGATGGGCGAAGCAACGGAGCAATTGGCTCATCGCACTGGCGAAGGTATTGGAGGATTACTTAATGCCACTTTTGGCAATGCCGCGGAATTGATTATTGCGCTGATCGCGTTGTCCAAAGGAATGACTGACGTGGTAAAAGCGTCCATCACCGGTTCGATTATTGGCAACCTTTTGTTGGTTTTGGGATTATCGTGTTTTTTAGGTGGTTGGAAATTCCCCGCGCAGAAATTCAATCGCACAGCAGCGCGCAGCTCCGCGACTCTTCTTTTATTGGCCGCTGTGGCGTTGGTTATTCCTTCCGTATTTCATTTTGAGGCTGCGCGCTTGGGCGGTTGGACAGCGGCAAGGGAGCAACAAATGTCGTTGGCTATTGCTATCGTTTTGCTCTTGACTTATGCTGCTTCGCTGGTTTTTACCTTGATCACGCACAAATCTCTTTATGCGGGAAAGAAAGAAAATGGCGTCCATGCCGCCGCGGATAAAGAAGAAATTTGGTCCTTGCAAAAGGCGCTATGGATATTGATTATTGCCACTATTTTTGTGGCGTTGATGTCCGAATTTTTAGTAGGAAGTATTGAAGCTGCGCGCAGTAGTTTGGGGTTAACGGAAGTTTTTGTCGGTGTTATTGTGGTGGCAATCGTGGGTAATGCAGCGGAACATTCATCCGCGGTGATGATGGCGTTGCGTAATAAAATGGATTTGACTTTTGGAATTGCGGTAGGATCAAGCCTGCAAATCGCGTTATTCGTGGCGCCGGTTTTGGTTTTTGCTTCTTATGCTTTTGGCAAACCCATGAACCTGGAATTTTCACTGACTGAAATTGTTGCCGTTGTAATGGCGGTTGGCGTGGCGGGACAAATTAGTGGAGACGGACAAAGCAATTGGTTGGAAGGATTGCAATTAATGTCTGTGTATGTTGTATTGGCGATTCTCTTTTTCTTCATGCCCGCCGCGCCAGCGCATTTACCGTGAAAGTACTTTTGAAGAAGGAGGGAATCCAGAATCAAAAAGTACTTTATTCAATCCAAACGCACCACAGTCGCGCCATCGCCACCTTCGGCGAGCGGCGCGTAATCGAAATTGTTGAACGTGGAATGTGATTTGAGCCAGCGGCGCACGGCTGTACGCAATGTTCCCGTGCCGCGGCCGTGGATGACCCAGACAGTTTTCAAACCAGCCAAAATGGCATCGTCCATATATTTTTCCAACAGGAATAACGCCTCGTCGGTTGTCTTCCCCACCAGATTAATTTCTTCCGAAGCAGCCAGCGGCGCAGCGACGTTGATACGGACTGATTTATCTTTTCGTTCTCGCAACGATTTAATTTGAACTGGCTCCAGCCGCATTTTCATAGCGCCGATGCGCACTTCGAGTTTGCCATCTGCGCCGGGCGGTGACAGTACTTCTCCCTCGCGATTGAACTGCTTGACGTGCACCAATTCCCCTACTCGCACCTGATTTTTCGCCACGTTTTCTGGTTCTTCCTCAAAAGTACTTTTAGCATCAGTAACATCAAAAGTACTTTTAGGCGGCAGTTGATGTTGCACTTTTTCGCGCAACGTTTTCAATCGCCCGCGCACCGTTTCCGTCTCTTTGGATTCTTTATGTTGCTTGCGCAATTCATGCAAAATGGATTCTGATTCCTGCTGCGTTCGCTCAATTAATTCCGCCATTTGTTGCTGGCTTTGCGCCAACAATTGTGCCTTTTCGCGTTCGATTTGTTTGATTTTTCGTTGGTATTCGCGTTGCGTTTTTTCGGCTTCGGCACGGCTTTGTTCCAGGGCGATTTGCTGTTCGCGCAATTCCCGCCCGGTCGCTTCCAGTTGCCGCGTGGCGTCTTCGGAAATGGCGTATTGCTCGCCCAGATAGCGTTTTGCGCGATCCACCAATTCCGCCGGCAAACCCAATCGCCGCGCAATATGCAGCGCGTTGCTGGAACCGGGAACGCCGATGCGCAGATGATAACTGGGGCGCAAACTGCGTTCGTCAAATTCCACGCTGGCGTTTTCAAAACGCTGCGCGCTGATGGCGAATCGCTTCAATTCGCCGAAATGCGTGCTGGCCAAAACCAGCGCTTTGCGGCGCGATAGATGGCGCAAAATGGCTTTGGCCAGCGCCGCGCCTTCGTCGGGATCGGTGCCCGCGCCGGCTTCATCAAGCAACACTAGATCACCCTCATTCACATTTTGCACCACGCGCAAGATATTTTTGAGATGCGCCGAAAACGTGGAGAGCGATTGTTCCAGTGATTGCTCGTCGCCGATATCGGCGAAAACCTGCTCGGGAATCCATAAAGTACTTTTCGGTGCGGCGGGAATATGCAAGCCGCAAGCGGCCATCAACGTCAGCAATCCCAACGTTTTGAGCACCACGGTTTTGCCGCCGGTGTTGGGGCCGGTGATGAGCAGCACACTAAAATTCTCGCCTAAAATAATATCGTTGGGAACCGGATTTTCAATTAATGGATGGCGCGCTTCGCGCAAATGTGTTTGCGGCGATTCGGATAAAAACGGCTCCACCCCCGATTGACGAATCGCCAAACGGCCTTTGGCGAACGCAAAATCCAACTTCCCGGCGGCTTTTTGGGTGCGCTTCAAATGCGGATATGCTTCGTTAATTTGCGCCGTCAGATCGCGCAAAATTTCTTCGACGGCTTCGCGTTCCTCGGCTTCCCATTCGCGCAACCGATTATTAGCATCCACCACGCTTTGCGGCTCGATAAACACCGCGCCGCCGGACGCGCTGCGATCGTGCATGATTCCGGGAACGGCGGAACGGCTTTCCGATTTCACCGGCAGGCAATAGCGCCCGTTGCGAATTGTGACAAAATTATCCTGCAAATGCGGCTGGATGTTTGCGTCACCGGTCAATGATCGCAAGCGTTCCTGAATCTGATCTTTGGCGGAACTGATTGCCCGCCGCGCTTTCAGTAAACGCACTGAAGCGTTATCGCGAATAGCATCATTGTTAATATCAATGGCGTTAAAAATTGATTTTTCCAGAATCGGCAAGGTGATAATATCTTTGCTCAATTGAAAAATGCGCGAATGCGTTTGCGGATCTGCCTCGCGCAACGATTCGCTCAATCGCCGCGCACCTTCAACGAATCGCCCAACTTTGCCGATTTGCGACGGCTCCAGCAAAAAACCTTTGTGTGACAAGGCCAAAATAGATTTCAAATCACAGATGCCGCCAAAGACCGGCGTTTTCCCAGAGCGCAAAAAAGCGGAAGTTTGCGAGGTTTCCTGGAGGCGTAAAAGTACTTTTGGCCGCTCGTGAATTGGTTCCAACGCCGCCACCAAAGCGCGTCCCAATTCGCAGGCGCATTGCTGTTCCAAAAGCGCCAAAACTTTATCCAGCTCCAACACTTTTTGCGCGTGTGCGGCAATGAAAGTACTTTGGCCAGATTCGATAGAACGAGAATTCATAAGAAAATAATTCCCTCTCTTTGCCAGAAAGAGGGAGTTAAATCAACCGCCAAAAGTCCAATTTACCGTTGCGCCTTTGCGCAACCAGCGCTTGCCGTGGCGCGGATAAGTACCTTTGGAAACGGCGGTATATTCATATAAGCCAGCAGGAAGTTTGGCGACCACTTTTTGCAACCTACCAAGGTCAATTCGGAAGTTGCATGGACCTTTTAATTGCAATGTGAATGCGCGTCCGACGCGATTAGCGACTGTAAGTTGCACCGTTTTTTTGACGTTTTCACCGCATTGATCGGGCTGGCGTAAATAGCCAAGGCGGTCTCCGCTTTGCACCGTGATCAACCCGGTTCCCGCGTTATAAGCAACTTTAGCATTAAACGCAACAGACACAAACCGAAGCGGAACAAAAGTGACGCCAAGCCGCGTCTCCGGCGCCAGGTCTAAAGTAGTGGTGCGATTATGAGTGCCTTCAATAATCTGAGCCACGCGGCTGCCATCGCGGAAGTTAACAAAAATGGGAGGACTTTTCCCATCCTCCGTTTGGATATCATCCGCCGTTTGAGATTCATCCGCAGATGGCGCAATCGGCGCTGGTAGCGTGCCGGAAATCGAAAGCAATCCCGAACGATAAGTAATATCCAACCCCAAAAAATCACAGATTGGGCGAATCGGAATCATCGTGACGCCTTTGTCCACATAATAAGGAGTTTTGCCGGCGATTGGATTTAACTTGAGATGTTGCAAGTTTTTTTTCACTTCAGCGGCATCTCTCTTTCCTTCATCTTCCGCATTTTTCACGACCGGTTTCACTTCGTTTTCCGAAGGCGCCGGCGGCAATGGCAATGGGTTTTCGTTTTGCGCCATTGCGTGATGGGAAACACATGCCACCAATATACAAGGAAGGAGGTATGTCAATTGCAGAATTTTTTTGAACATGATTTTTCTCTCTGGATTAGTTTTGTGGCGTTTAATGAAACGCAATATGCGGCCGCAGCTTTTCAATTTTTTTAGCACCGAGGCCTTTCACCGCATTCAAATCATCAGGATTTTGAAACGCTCCGTGAGCCTTGCGATAATCCATGATTCGCGCCGCCATCACCGGGCCAATGCCCGGCAAAGATTCTAATTCGGCTTCACTGGCCTGGTTGATATTTATTGTTGTATTGGACGATTTGTCCCCGGTAAAAGTACTTTTACCGGACGCGGAATCAACCTGCACTTGCTCGCCATCATTTAGCGTCGCCGCGAGATTTAGTGTAGAAACATTTGCATCCGGCAACACGCCGCCCGCTTTTTGAATCGCATCTTTTACACGCGCATCCCGCGGCAAATGTACAATTCCCGGATGCGCCACTCTTCCGGACACATCCACAATAATGGACGCGCCGGAATCCCACTGGATCAATTTTGTTTGCGGCGATTCCTGCAATAAGGGTTGCGATGATGGTGGATAAAAGTACTTTTGGCAACTCACGCCAGCGCAAAATGCGATGAGCAACAGCGACGCGACCAGCAGCGATCTTTCCACAACATGCAAAGATCGCCACGCCCACCAAAACGCAAACATGATCTTTACCGCACAATGCTGCCGGGAATCACATCGGCATCTACAGTTAATAATCCGCTCGGCGGCGCATCGTCAGCTGGCGAAGCGGCCAATAACATTCCTTGCGATTCATAGCCACGCAATTTGCGCGGCTTCAAATTTACAACCACAATAACGGTTTTTCCGATCAAACTTTCCGGCTCAAATTGTTGCGCCAAGCCAGCCAGAATCTGCCGCGTTTCGCTGCCGATGTCTACTTTTAAGAGCAGCAATTTATCTGCCTTGGGAACGCGCTCAGCAGAAAGTACTTTTCCGGTGCGCAGCTGCACTTTAGTGAAATCGGTGTAGTCAATATATTCCGGCTCGGCAGCTTCAATCGCAGCTTCGGGAGTTTCTGCAATTTCGGGTTTTGGTGTTTCTGCAACGACTTGATTTTCTTGTTCCGGCATAAATGTAACCTCGTGTATATTTTTAATTCGTTGAAATAATGGTTCAGGCGGATAACAGCGTTGCCCCAGCGGGAAAGCCTGGATCACTTCTTCTTCATGCAGCCAGCGTAATTCGCCATAAACATTGAGCATTTTCCACAGACGCTCACCCACATGCGGCATCGCTGGCGCAAGCGCCATCGCCGTCCAGCGGCAAACCAGCAATAATTCGCCAATCAATCCGGCCACTTCTTTTTCGCCGCCGGCTTTGATTTTGACCCAGGGTTTTTGCTCTTCAATAGTGCGATTCGCCTGCGCGATCACTTGCCAAACATGCGTTAACGCCGTGGAAAAATCCAGATTTTGATAGGCGTCATACACCGGTTGATGATGTCCTTTCAACGCATCACGCAAGCCAAATTCGCCTTCAGAAATCGCCACCGCGCCATCAAAATATTGGTGCATCATCGACAATGTGCGCTGCACTAAATTTCCCCAACCGTTTGCCAGATCGCTGTTGTAGCGATTCAGACAACCTTCGGGAGAAAAATCACCGTCCGCGCCAAACGTCACTTCGCGCAATGTATAATAGCGCAGCGCATCAATGCCGGTTTTGAGATCGCAACCGGCCAAACGCGAAATGTGGCGCGCGAAGGCAATCGGCTCAATGATGGTTTCGGGATCGCGCTTGCTCATTTTGCGGCCGTTCACCGTCCAAAATCCGTGTGCGAAAAGTTGTTTTGGCAATGGCAAATCCAGCGCATGCAACAGCGATGGCCACAACGTGGCGTGGAATCGCGTGAAAATATCTTTGGCCATCAACTGCAAATCCGGCGGCCAGATTTGTTCGAAAAATTCCCGTTTCGCGGGATCTTTGCTCAAATACCCCGGCGCGGAAAAGTAATTCATCAGCGCATCAAACCAAACGTAAACCACATGATTTTCATGATCGGGAACGGAAGTGGGAACAGAAACTCCCCAATCCATTTCGCGCGAAATAGACGTATCGCGCAAGCCGTTTTTAATATAAGCCAATGTCTCGTTGCGGCGCGTGACGGGCAAAAGTACTTCTGGGTTCTTCGCATAATAATCCAGCAACCACGGTTCGAATTTGGACAG
>Ga0164242_10001784_pt1 | contig 25271 bp, 20 predicted proteins | sample OricomgcompostMG_FD_108783 | JGI IMG/M metagenome (GOLD analysis project Ga0164242, IMG submission 108783) | Miracle-Growth compost microbial communities from Emeryville, California, USA - Original compost - Miracle growth compost (MG) ...
CGGCATCCTCCACGGCTGCCTACATCACCGATCCGCCTACGAGGAAACACAGGCCTGGGCCGCGCAGCCAACAGCAGTCGCCGCTTGACGCCTTACGGCCGTGGGATGTCTAGAGCGTGCTCAAGTGGCAATCGCGGGCGGGCTAGACTCACTGGCGCTTCAGGGGCTGTAGCGCAGTTGGTAGCGCACCTCGTTCGCAACGAGGGGGTCAGGGGTTCGAATCCCCTCAGCTCCACTTCTTGGACACTTGTCAGGTCCTGGCGGCCCGATAGGGCCGGGACGGCCTGACAAGGCAGGCGTTCGGGTCCGGGTGCCGAAATCATGAGGTCGTGGACCCCTTTCGCTATCCCGATGGCCACAGCGCTCACCTGAGCCGGCGCCGCGTCCTGCAGTACGGCGCTGCCGCCGCAGCGCTCGGCGCACTCGGTCCGTGGCAGGCTGCGAGCGCGGCGACCCGCCATGGGCACCACATCCGCGAGGCCGGCTCGCTGCCCTACCGGGGCCGACCGGTGGGCAAGTTCACCGGCGCCTTTCCGTTCGACCACCTCGTGATCGTGATGCAGGAGAACCACTCCTTCGACAACTACCTCGGGATGCTGCCGGTCTGCGGGCAGCCGAAGGCCGACGGCTTCACGTTCAACAAGCGTGAGGAGCCGGTCAACTGGAACCCGCTCGGCAAGGAGCGGATGTACGCCTACCGCCAGTCCGGCGCGATCGGCGCGCACGACACCGGCAGCCAGTCGTGGAACTCCACCCACATCCAGATGGCCGGCGGCAAGATGAACGGCTTCGCGACGACCGGCCCCGGCTCGATGGGCTACTACACCGAGGACGAGCTGCCGTTCTACTACTCGCTGGCGAAGACCTTCACGCTCGCCAACCGCTGGTTCTGCTCGGCGCCGTGCCAGACCTATCCGAACCGGCGCTTCCTGATGGCCGCCACGGCGACCGGCGTCATCTCCACCGACCTGAACACCGTCACGCGGTACCCGCACAACGGGACCATCTGGGATCAGCTGAGCAAGCACAACATCGCCTGGGCCAACTACTTCAGCGACGCTCCGACGACGGCGATCATCAGCGGCACTCTCTTGCGGCACGCGTCGAACCTGCGCCGGATCGAGCAGTTCTACCTCGATGCCGCGGCGGGCACCCTGCCGGCGGTCAGCCTGGTCGACTGCAACATGGGCGCCATCCAGAGCCAGGTGTCCGGCGTCGTCGAGGACCTGCCGGCACCGATCCCCACCTTCACCCGCGTTCCGAACACCGCGATCGACATCACATGCGAGTCCGAGGAGAACCCCGAGGACGTCCAGCTGGGTGAGGCGTTCGTTGCGAGGGTTGTGAACGCGGTCATGAACGGACCGAAGTGGCGTCGTACGTTGCTGATCTGGTTCTACGACGAGCACGGTGGCTACTACGACCATGTCGCCCCTCCGAAGGCGCTCGAGCCGGACGGCTGGAAGCCGAACCTGCAGAAGGACAACCTGCCGGGCGCCTACAACACCTACGGACCGCGAGTGCCGGCCGTGGTCGTCAGCCCATACGCGCGCCGGCGCGCTGTCACCAACGTCGTGCACGACCACACCTCAGTGCTCGCCACGATCGAGCGGCAGTGGAATCTGCCGGCACTGACCCGCCGGGACGCGAACGCTCGAACGCTCGCCGACTTCCTCGACACGTCGAAGCCGGCCTTCATGGAACCGCCGTCGCTCGCCAGGCCGGCCGACCCGCTTCCGGGACTCCTCACCGGGTACCAAAACGGGCAGCCAACGCCGCCGAAACCCGAGGAGACGAAGCCGAAGCGCGGTCGCAGGTGAGCCGTCGATTCCGCCCGGCGCTCGCGGCCGTCTTGACGGCAATCGTCTCGTTCGGCGTCGCGATCGCCACCAATGCCGCAGCGACCCCGAACGTCGCCATGGCGCGTGACTGCTCGCCGCGGCTGCTCGTCCTGTCGGCGTTCCCCACCGAGCTCGGACCGCTGCTCGCCAGGACCCAGCCGCGCGGGGGCAAGCCGCTCGCGGTCGGTGATCACACGTTCTATCTCGGCAACCTCGAAGGACACCGCGCCGTCCTGACCCTCACCGGCATCGGTCCGCTGAACGCGCGGCGAACGACCCGGCTGGCGCTGAGCCACTTCCGCTGCGGCGGCCGGTCGACGATCACCGGGATCGTCTTCTCCGGAGTCGCGGGCGGCGACTTCATCGGCGACGTCAACGCCGCCTCGCGGTGGACCGAGGACGGGAAGCACTTCGTTCCGGTCAGCCGCGCGATGAAACGCATCGCGCGTCGCGTGCAGCACCAGCACCGCTACCACCTGTCGCGCGACAACCACGCCGGCGATCCCCTGTGCATTCACCTGGATCCCGACGCGGGCCCGGCTGTCACCGTGACCCACCAACCGAGCTTTCGGGTCGGCGGCGACGGCTTGACGACCGACCCGTTCGGCGGGAAGCGGTTGCCGTGCGTCCCCGGCGCCGGGGACACCTTCGGTTGCCGGCCGTGCGAAGCGGAGAATGTGACGCCGGCGAGCCCGATCACGCTCCTGCAGGAGATCGCGCCGTTCGTGAGCCCGGCATTCTTCACCGGCTATCTCAGCTCAGCCGCGGCTCCGCCGGGCCACTACGTGAGCTCCGACGAGGAGACCGCTGAGGTGGCGATTGCGGCGCACGCGGCGCACCTGCCGTTCATCGGATTCCGGGGCGTCTCCGACGGCGGTGGAGACCCGTTGCACCTGCCGGGCTTCCCGTTCCAGTTCTTCGTCTACCGGCAGCTGTCCGCGGACAACGCCGGCGCAGTGGCCGCTGCGTTCATCGAGGCCTGGTACGACGCGAGCAGCCTTCGGTGAATCTGATGTCTTGCGGCGCCTGACGACAAGATGCGCACGTGCCGGACGGGGCCTGCGGTGACCAAGATGGTTACTTCGGGCTATATCCGCAGTCATGGGCTCGGTCGATCCTGGGCGCATGCCGTCTGTGGACCTGTCCGCGTTGACAGGGGCTGTGCCGCAGCAAGCCTCCCCACCTGACGGCCTGCTGCCTGCGCGGCGAAGTCCGGACTTCTATGCCCAGCTGCTCGAGACGGCTCCCGACGGCATCATCGTGGTCGACTCCGACGGCACGATCCTGCTCACCAACCGCAAGGCGGAGCTGCTGTTCGGATGGAACCGCGACCAGCTGGTCGGCCGGTCGCTCGACATGCTGGTTCCTCACCGGGCCCGCGCCGGACATCCGCGGCACCGGAGCAGCTACGTGCGCGACCCGCGCAACCGGCCCATGGGGTCAGGGCTGGAGCTCACCGCCCTTCGGGCCGATGGCACTGAGTTCCCGGTGGACATCAGCCTCAGCCCGTTGATCACAGACGAGGGCACGTTCGTGTCGGCCGCGGTTCGCGACGCCAGTGACCGCAAGAAGACGGAGCAGGAGCTCCGCGGAGCGAACGCCCGCCTGCAGGGTCTCGTCATGGATCTCGAGGCACGGTCCCGCGACATGTCTGCCCTTTCCCGTGCCAGCCAGGTGATGCAGAGCTGTGCTCGGTTGGAAGAGGCGATGCAGGTCATCGCGCGCGCCGGCCAAGGCCTCTTCGAGGGGGTCTCCGGCGGTGTCTACACGGCCTCGGCGGACCGGGAGCTGCTCGAGCCCGTCGCGACATGGGAGGGACTGAGCCCGGTCGAGCCGTTCCGAAGCGAGGACTGCTGGGCGCTGCGCACCGGCCGAGTGCACCAGCTCGGGGAAGACATGCTTGCGCTCCCGTGCCGGCACGTTCCGCAGGGAACCGAGTGGTCGGTGTGCGTTCCGCTGATCGCCCAGACTGAGACGTTGGGTGTCGTACATCTCCGCGTCCACTCTCGGGCCGACCACGAGTCGTCTCTGGTGCGGATCGAAGAGCTTGCAACGCTCGTCCGCGACCAGTGGGGCCTGACCCTCGCCAACATCCGGCTGCGTGACACGCTTCGCGACCAGTCGATCCGCGACCCGCTCACCGGGTTGTTCAACCGACGGTTCCTCGACGAGTCGCTGGAGCGTGAGTTGCAGCGCGCGCGACGACGGGGCAAGCACCTGTCCGTCGCCGTGCTCGATCTGGACAACTTCAAGGTGTTCAACGACACCCACGGGCACCACGGCGGGGACGCGGTGCTTCGTCACCTCGGCCGCTTCCTGCTCGAGACCACTCGCTCCGAGGATGTCGTCGCCCGCTTCGGCGGCGAGGAGTTCGTCATCCTGCTCGTCGACACCTCGCTGGGCGAAGGAACGGCGAAGTGTGAGGTGCTGATCGAAGGGTGGCAGCGACGCGCCGAGGAGGCGGCCTCAGTGCTTCAGCCGTTGCCCACCCTGTCGGTCGGTATCGCTGAGTTCCCGGCCTGCGGCGACGGGGTGCACGACGTGTTCGGCGCCGCTGACGCCGCGCTCTATGCGGCGAAGGAGCGGGGTCGCAACTGCGTGGTGGCAGCCGCGCTCCGCTAGCTGCAGGCAGCTACGCCGCGCGGTACACCACGAACGACGCGGCGATGTACTGACATACGAACGCCGCGATCGTGCAAGTGTGGAAGACCTCGTGGAACCCGAACCATCTCGGGCTCGGATTGGGTCGCTTCAACCCGTAGACGAGACCGCCCACGGTGTAGAGCGCCCCGCCAACGAGGATGAGTACGAACGCGGCTACTCCGGCGCCGTGGATCAAGTCCGGGAGGACGAACGCCATCACCCAGCCCACGCCGATGTAGAGCGGCGTGTAGAGCCACCTTGGCGCACCGACCCAGAAGATCCGGAAGATCACGCCGAACAGCGCCGTGCCCCACACCGCCGAGAGCACAGCGACCCGATCGTCACCTGTCAGGGCGAGCAGGGCAAACGGGGTGTAGGAGCCGGCGATCAGCAGGAAGATGTTGGCATGGTCGAGCCGCTTCAGGCGGCGTTCGACCTTGGGCGACCAGTTGCCGCGGTGGTAGACCGCGCTGGTCGTGAAGAGAACGAATGACGTCAACGCGTACGCGACGGCAGCCACCGTCGCCGGGCCGGTAGGTGCGAGAACGATGAGTACAACGCCGGCGGCAAGCGCGACCGGCGAGGTCACCGCATGTAGCCAGCCGCGCAGCTTCGGCTTCGCCGCGGCAACCGCACCCGCGACCACCTCGGTCGTTCGCTCGACGGCGCGCGAGCCGGCATCGCGGGCGGTGATCGCAAGATCGCGGGGATCCGTCACTCCACCAGTGTTCCCGTCCGAGCAGGATCACGCCAACATTCCCAAGGGGAGTGTGAGATCTCACAGCCCGGGCACGACCACAGCCGACCGTAAGGCTCGTCTCAGCATTCGTTCAGCCCGACTGTGCACCGTCATGAAGTGAGATGACGGAGGAACATCACCAATGAGCGACGACGATCTGTTCTGGTTCCCGGCGTCGGAACCATCGGACCACCCTGCCGAATCAGAAGGCACCGCGACAGCGACGCGGTCGCTCCCGACCGAGGGGTACGGCTTCCCACCGCCGTACGGGCCCCAGGCGGCTGCGATGCCCTCGGCGGCACCAAGTCGCTCACGGCGCGGGACGGCGGCGCTGCTGGCGGCCACAGCGTTTGTGTTCGGTGGTGGCGGTGTCGCCATCGGCGCCGTCGCCGTCGACCACGGCAATGACTCGTCCGCCGCCGGCTCTGGTTTGACCATCGGCAACGCCAGCCCGGCATCGCTGACGTCGAACCCTCGCTCCTACGCCGCGATCGCGGCCAAGGTTCTGCCGTCGGTGGTGTCGATCAACGTCATCGCGGCCAACCAGTCCGACACGGGCTCAGGCGTGATCCTTCGACCTGACGGATACATCCTCACCAACAATCACGTGGTGTCAGCGGCGACCGGTGGCAACGGAAACGTCAGTGTCACTTTCAACGACGGTACGACCGCAGCGGCCAAGATCGTCGGTACCGATCCGCTCGACGACCTCGCTGTGCTGAAGGTGTCGAAGACGGGCTTGCACGCGGCAACGCTCGGTGACAGCTCGAAGATCCAAGTCGGGGACCCGGTGCTTGCCGTCGGCTCGCCGCTCGGCTTGTCGGGGACGGTCACGTCGGGCATCGTGTCCGCGGTCAATCGCCCGGTCGAGACCCAGGACAGCAGCCAACAGCAGCAGATCGATCCGTTCGGCTTCGGGTTCGGCAACGGAAACGGTTCGAGTCAGGCCACGCAGCCGACGGTGATCGACGCGATCCAGACGGATGCCGCGATCAACCCGGGCAACTCCGGCGGCGCGCTGGTCGACGCTGCAGGTCAGGTTGTCGGCATCAACTCGGCGATCGCCTCGCTCGGGGCGAGCGGACTCGGGTCACAGAGCGGCAACATCGGCGTCGGCTTCGCGATCCCGATCGATCAGGCCAAGACCATCGCCGCGGAGTTGATCGATACGGGTCACGCGACGCATCCTTTGATGGGAGTGGAGCTAGCGGACACGACTTCGTCCGACGGCACCCACCGCGCGCTCGTGCGCTCGGTGACCGCCAACGGCCCCGCCGACAAGGCGGGGATCAAGGGAGGCGACGTGATCACCGCCATCGACGGTCGACCGACCGCCGGCGCAGATGCTGTGATCGCGGCAATCCGGACCTTCCAGCCGGGCGACGACATCAAGGTCACCTACACGCGGAGCGGCGGATCGCACACTGCGACCGTCACCCTCGACAACGCCGCCTCGAGCTGACTGCCACGCTGACGTCATGGCTCCGGGACCGCAGGTGCTCGTCGTCGACGACGACCCGCAGCTACGGGAGGCGTTGACCCGGGCGCTCGAGCTCGACGACTACCGAGTCACAACGGCAAGCAACGGGGTGAAGGCACTCGAGGCGGTGAGCCAGCATCGGCCTGACGTGATGGTGCTCGACGTCATGATGCCGTACGTCGGGGGCCTCGACGTGTGCCGAACGTTGCGGAGCAAGAAGGACAACCTGCCGATCCTCGTGCTGACGGCACGAGACGAAGTGGGTGATCGAGTTGCGGGCCTCGACGCCGGCGCCGACGACTACCTGACGAAGCCGTTCGCCCTGGAAGAGCTGCGGGCTCGGCTGCGCGCCTTGCTTCGTCGAACGGCGGTGGAGGAGTCGGATGAGCACGCGGTCCTCGACTACCAGGACCTCGAGCTAGATCCGGCGGCACACACGGCGCGACGCGGCGATCGCGCGATCGACCTGACCCGGACCGAGTTCGCGTTGCTCGAACTGCTGATGCGCAACGCCGGCCGGCCGCTGCCGCGAGAGACGATCATGGATCGGGTGTGGGGCTGGGAGTCCGAGCCGACCAGCAACTCGCTGGAGGTCTTCGTCGGTTACCTTCGCCGCAAGACCGAAGCCGCCGGAGAGCCGCGGTTGATCCACACCGTGCGAGGCGTCGGCTACGTACTGCGCGGCGATACGTGACCACGCTCGCCGAGCGGGCGCGCCGCGGGATGCTGAGCGTCGACCATCGCTGGCGAGACACGCCGATCCGGACTCGGCTGACCGCTGCCGCGGCTGTGGCGGCAACCTTCGCGATCGTCGCGGTCGTTGCGGTTGCCTACATCACGGTGCACCACCAGCTGTACAGCAACATCGACGCGCAGCTACGTGAGCAGGCGAACAGCGACCACTCCGTGCGCGTTGACCCGCAGACCTTCCAGCCGGTCGTCGCGCGGGATCCGGCGGAAACGTCCGGCAACGTCCAGGTGGTCCAGGTGGACGGCCACACCATCAAGGAGGAGCAAGGACTGACGCTGCCGCACAGCGCGCGGGACACCGCCATCGCCAGGCAGGGCGGCAGCTGGCTGCGCACGGACCATGTCGAGGGGTCACCCGTGCGGATCCTGACCGTGCAGCGTCCGGTCATCGCTTCGAATGGCCAGCACGGCACGGTCGCGCTGCAGGTGGCGCTGCCGCTGACCGCCGCGAACAGTGAGCTGCACAAGCTCCGGGTCGCGTTCCTCCTGCTCGTGTTGCTCGGCTTCGGCATGGCCACGGGCGGCGCCTGGTTCGTCGTACGGCGCGCGATGCGTCCGGTGGCTCGACTCACCTCTGCCGCCGAGCAGATCGCCGTGACCCGCGACCTCACGACGAGGATCGAGGATTACGGCGAGGACGAGCTCGGCCGGTTGGCGTCGACCTTCAACGGGATGCTCGACGCGCTCGAGCGATCGTTGGACCAGCAGCGCCAGCTGATCCTCGACGCCAGCCACGAGCTGCGCACCCCCTTGGCGAGTCTTCGCACCAACGTCGAGGTGCTGCACGACGTCGAACGACTCACCGTCGATCAGCGCCGCTCCTTGCTCAACGGCATCGTGACGCAGCTCGATGAGCTGACCGGGCTCGTCGCCGACGTCGTGGAGCTGGCACGTGGTGAAGCTCCGGAGTCGTCGCTGGAGGACGTGTCACTCGACGAGCTCGTCTCCCGGGAGGTCGACCGTGCCCGTCGGCATTGGCAGGCTCTGGTCTTCCGCTTCGAGAGCGAGCCAGTGATCGTGCGTGGGGTGCCCGCGCGGGTCGCCCGGGCGGTCGCCAACCTGCTGGACAACGCCGGCAAGTTCAGTCCGCCAGGTTCCGAGATCGACGTCGTCCTGACCGCCGCCGGAGTGCTGACGGTGGCCGACCACGGTCCCGGAATCCCGGAGGAGGCGATCGCGCACGTCTTCGACCGCTTCTACCGGGCGGACGAGGCACGAGCACTGCCGGGATCGGGACTTGGCCTGTCGATCGTGAAGCAGGTCGTCGACGGCCACAACGGCACTGTGTCGATCAACAACCGCGACGGCGGCGGCACCGTTGTGCGGGTCAGCTTGCCGCCCGTCGTCGCGCCGTCACCCGATCTTCCGGCCAGCGAGCCGCAAGAGGCTGCCGAGTCGGTTCGGTAGTTTCCCGGAAGAGGCTCGTCGGAGCCGACGCCTCTCTTTCGACGGTTGGGCGGTGTGAGGACGTATGTCGTGGCTGCGGTTGGACGTCTACTCCGCGTCGATCGTCGCGGCCACAATGCTCGGTATCTGCGGGTGCGCGTCGCGGCTGTCCGGTCGGCGGGCGCGCTTCGTCGTGGCGGCGTCATTCGAGATCGCTGTCGTGTGTGGCCTGTTCGCGCTCTGGCAGGTCGCCAACTCGCTCACGCGAGGGCACACCACCGGCGGCAAGGAACGCGGCGAGTGGCTGTGGCATGCCGAGCGCGTGGTGCACATGCCGAGCGAGAGGTCCGTACAAGACCTGATCATCAACCACTCGTGGATCGTGCGGGCGTCGAACTACTACTACGCCACGGCGCATCTCACGTTGATGGTCGTCTTCCTGGTGTGGCTGTGGCTGCGCCATCGAGACCGCTACCCGGTCGTGCGGAACACAATCGCGAGCTTCACCGCGATGTCACTCCTCATCCAGATGATTGCCGTGGCGCCACCACGACTGATCGACGGCACCGGCCTGATCGACACTGCGCAGCAGTACGGACAGTCCGTCTACGCGGCGATCGGCTCAGGGATCGCCGACGAGTACGCCGCGATGCCGTCCATACACGTCGGTTGGGCCGTGCTGATCTCGGGGGCCATCGTCATCTGCAGCTCGAGCCGCTGGCGATGGCTGGGGCTGCTGCACGGCGTGCTCACGATCTTCGTCGTGGTCGCCACCGCCAACCACTACTGGCTGGACGGCCTAGCGGCGGTCGCGTTGTTGGTCCCCGCTCTCTTGATCGCGCGCCGGATCGAGTGGGTGAGAGGGCGCGCTGAGGGCGTCGCCGCGGTCGCGGACTTCGACCTGGAGCCGGTCTCTGCCTCTCCCTAGATCCAGCAGGGAGCGTCCTCGTGATGCTGGTTGCGGTCCGCGTTCGCATCGCAGGAGTGGGTGAACCAGATCCGTCGATGCCACTGGTCCTGCGGGATGTTGCGCGCGGCGAGGATCGGATAGAAGAAGTAGAAGAGGATTGCGACGACCGACAAGTATCCGGCGGCGACCGTGAGCCCGGCCGCCCTACGGACCTCTGACTGTCCGCGGTGGCCGATCACGAGCCCGATCGCCATCGTCACGGCCAAGACCATGAACGGCACGTTGGGCAGCATGTAGAACAAGAACATGGTGCGGTGACAGTCGCCCGCCGGGGTGCACGGCGGGTCCGTGGGAACGATCATCATCGCCTGGACGACCCAGGGCAGGAAGCCGAAGGCAAAGGCCGTCACGATGCCTGCGGCACGCCAGTCGCGACGGGAGATCCACACCCAGATCACGGCGATCAGCGCCGGAATGGTCGCCCACCACAGTGCCGGGTTGCCGATCCCGAGCACCTCCGTCGCGCAGGAATCGGCGCCGCACCCGCCGGGGGTCTGGTAGTAGTACGCGACCGGCCGCGCCAGGAGGAGCCAGCCCCACGGCTTCGAGAGATAGGGGTGCGCGGCGTGGAGGGTCTTGTCGTAGCCCCAGATCTCCACCCGGTTGTAGTGCCACCACCCGTGCAGGACGGCCCAGTCATGCTGCAGCCAGTTCTGTCCGGCACGGACGTAGAGGTCGTGGTCGTAGGCGTAGGTGCCGTTCGACAGGAACCACCCGGTCCATGACGCGAGATACACCGCGGCCGGCACCAGCAGCATCAGGGCGACGATCGGCGCGACAACGCGGCCGAGCACGTTGACCCACATCCAGGCGTCGAGGCCACGGCCCCCGCCGCCGGATCGCCACATGCCGTAGCCCCGCGTGCCCGCGACGCGACGTGCGCCGATGTCCCAGGCGACGGCGAGCAGGATCAGCGCCGGGATGTAGTACGCCCCGTTCCACTTCGTGGCACACGCCGCGCCGATGGACAACGCGGCGCCCCATCGCCACGGCCGGAAGCCGACCCGCGGCCCCCACTCGTAGAAGCCGAGCGGGTGGTCGAGGCGTTCGGCGAGCCGTCGCCTACCCCAGTCGCGGTCGACGACCAGACAGCCGAACGCCGCGATCACCCAGAACATCAGGTAGATGTCGAGCATCGCCGTACGGCTCTGCACGAACTCGAGCCCGTCGAGAGCCAGCAACGTTCCGGCAACCACGCCGAGGGCGGTCGAGCGGAACATCCGGCGGGCGATCCGCGCCGTCATGAGGATTGCGAGGGTGCCGAGCAGCGCACCCATGAACCGGAAGGACAGTGGGCTGGCCGGATACAGCGTGCCGTGGAACTTGACCTGTCCGCCGTGGTTGAACAGGGCCTCGCCGATCGCCATCATCCACTTCCCCAGCGGCGGATGGACGACGAAGGACGTGCCGTGCATCAGGCCGTTGGTCTCGACGCCGTGGTGGAGCATCGACCAGCTGTCGTGGGCGTAGTACGTCTCGTCGAAGACGATGCTCGAGCTCTTGTGCAGGCTGTGCCCGCCCGGTCGGGTGATCCGCCAGAAGCGCAGGACGCCACCGAAGACGGTGACGCTGAGCGGGAGCAGCCAGCCCCAGATGCGGTCGTTCGGCATGGGACGGACCAGGCGGGAGCGGATTCGCTCGAGCGTCTCTCGGCCCGGAGGATCCAGCTCCGGTGCGGTCTGCTCGATCACCATCGCCGCCGTCCCACCCGCGAAACGGGCCTCGCGGCCCGTCGCTCCCTGCGACGACACCCGCTCATCGTATGAATCGCCCGGGGTCTCCCGCTTGAATGACTGGGTGCCTCTTGTTCTCGCGGCGACCCCGATCGGCGATCCGCGCGACGCGTCGCCCCGATTGCGCGACGCGTTGGCGGCAGCCGACGTGATCGCCGCGGAGGACACTCGGAGGTTGCGGCGACTTGCCGGCGCGCTGGATGTCGCGCTCAGCGCGAAGGTCATCGCCGTCTACGACGCGGTGGAGCGCGGGCGGGCCAAGGCCTTGCTCGACGAGGTCGAGGCCGGCCGTACCGTCCTTGTGGTCAGCGATGCCGGTGTCCCCTTGGTGTCGGACCCGGGATACGCCCTGGTGACAGGTGCGATCGCGCGGGAGCTGGCGGTGACGGTGCTCCCGGGTCCCTCCGCAGTCACCGCGGCGGTCGTGGTCGCCGGTGTGCCGGTCGACCGGTGGTGCTTCGAGGGCTTCCTGCCGCGGAAGGCCGGCGAGCGCCGTACCCGCCTCGCCCAGCTGGCCGGCGACCCGCGGGCGCTGGTGCTCTTCGAGTCACCGCGTCGACTCGCCGCGACGCTCCTGGATCTGGCGGGTGCGTTCGGTCCTGACCGCCGGGCCGCGGTGTGCCGCGAGCTGACCAAGACTCATGAGGAGGTACGCCGCGGTCCGCTGTCGGATCTGGCGGATTGGGCGGCTTCCCATGAGGTGCTCGGCGAGGTCACGGTGGTGATCGCCGGTGCGCCCGAACAGCCGCCGGTAATCGACCCGGAGGCGTTGCGCCGCGAGGTCGAGGCACGAGTGACGGCTGGTGCGACTCGACGGGATGCGGTCGATGCGGTAGCTGGCGAATCCGGGCTGCCGCGCCGGGTCGTCTACGACGCCGCGACGAGGAGCTGAGGTCGGCGACGCCCTGTCCACCTGTGTACGGACCGGTGGATGAGCAGGTGCGTTGCCCCACAAACCGGGGGACAACCGACCGCCTTCTGTGGACGTCCCTGTGCATCAAGAAAGATCTTGAAAATACTTTGAGAAACCTCTTGTGCAAGCTCTGGCTACCCACTACAAATCCGTCTGTCACCGGAAACGGGGACCAGGCAGAGGGAAGCCTTCGGGCCAGCTCTGCAGCGCTAGATGCGAAGCACTTCGGTAACGGAGTGCGACGTACTCGGGCACCAGGGGGTTGATCGTTCGGGCAACCGGACTTCCAGCTTCTCCGGGAAAGCCAAGTACGACGCAACGCGAGTCACCTGGGCAACCAGGGGGGTCGTGAAGCGAGCGGTTCGGGCAATCGGATCGCGTCGCAGAGCTCTCGTCGCGGGTAACCGAGGCGAGGCGAAGCGGAGGCATCGAGTGCGGCTCTCCCGATTCGGGGTCCGGGTTCGTGCAACGCACGGCAGTTGAATGATCGGCCCTGGTTGATCAATCGGCTTCGCCGGTGCAGCAGGAACACGAGCGAAGCCCCTCCGTCTCATACACGGAGGGGCTTCGCGCCATTTTCGCGACTTTTCCCACCGCGGCCGGGCTCCGACACTCGCATCGCCTGTGATCTTCCAGAAAATGCCGGAGCACGCCTGAATAGGCTGCTGACGTGACTCGGCGCATCCTCACCGCGGTGGCCTGGCCGTATGCGAACGGCCCACGACACATCGGCCACGTTGCGGGTTTCGGCGTGCCGTCCGACGTCTTCAGCCGCTATCACCGGCTGGCCGGCAACGACGTGCTCATGGTCAGCGGCACTGACGAGCACGGCACGCCGATCCTGGTGCAGGCCGACCAGGAGGGCGTGACGCCGCGGGAGCTGGCCGATCGTTACAACCGGGTGATCGCCGAGGACCTGCAGCAGCTCGGCCTGAGCTACGACCTCTTCACCCGTACGACGACGCGTAACCACTACGCCGTCGTACAGGAGATGTTCAAGACGTTGCACCGCAACGGCTACATGATCGAGCGCACCACCAAGGGCGCGATTTCGCCGTCGACCGGGCGAACGCTGCCGGACCGTTACATCGAGGGCACCTGCCCGATCTGCGGCTATGACGGTGCGCGGGGTGATCAGTGCGACAACTGTGGCAACCAGCTCGACGCCGATCAGCTGATCAATCCGAAGTCACGGATCAACGGCGAGGTGCCGTCGTTCATCGAGACCGAACAGTTCTTCCTCGACCTTCCCGCTCTCGCCGATGCCCTCGGGGCATGGCTGCAGACCCGTAAGGACTGGCGACCGAACGTCCTGAAGTTCTCGCTGAACCTCATCGACGACCTGAAGCCACGCGCGATGAGCCGGGACATCGACTGGGGGGTACCGATCCCACTGCCGGGATGGGAGGACAACCCGAGCAAGCGGCTCTACGTCTGGTTCGACGCCGTCATCGGCTATCTGTCGGCCTCGGTCGAGTGGGCCCGTCGTACCGGAGACGCAGACGCCTGGCGCGCGTGGTGGTGCGACCCGGCGGCGGAGTCGTACTACTTCATGGGCAAGGACAACGTCACCTTCCACTCCCAGATCTGGCCGGCCGAGCTGCTCGGCTATGACGGCAAGGGGGCGCACGGGGGGACGTCGGGGGAGTTCGGCGAGCTGCAGCTGCCGAGCGAGGTGGTGTCGAGCGAGTTCCTCACGATGGAGGGCCGCAAGTTCTCCTCGAGCCGGTCGGTTGTCATCTACGTGCGCGACTTCCTGTCGCGTTACTCGCCGGACTCGTTGCGCTACTACCTGACCGCGGCCGGACCCGAGTCGAACGACACCGACTTCACGTGGTCGGAGTTCGTCCGTCGCAACAACGACGAGCTGGTCGCCGCGTGGGGCAATCTCGTCAACCGCGCGCTGTCGTTCACCGCCAAGAACCTCGGGTCGTTGCCCGCCGCCGGAGAGCTGACCGATGTCGACCGCGCCTTGCTCGCGACGACGAGCGGTGCGTTCGGCGCGGTCGGCGCTGACCTCGAGCGATCGCGGATGCGGGCCGCGCTCACCGAGACGATGCGGGTCGTCTCCGAGGCGAACAAGTACCTGTCCGAGCAGGCGCCGTGGAAGCTGAAGGACTCTGAGCCCGAGCGGATGGCGACGATCCTTCACGTCGCACTGCAGGCGGTCAGCGATTGCACGACGATGCTTGCGCCGTTCCTGCCGCACACGTCGCAGCAGGTGCACGAGCTGCTCGGTCGCGACGGCATGCTCGCGCCACAGCCGGAGCTGCGCGAGGTTGACGACCTCGACGGTGGCCCCGGATACCCCGTGCTCCAGGGTGACTACGACAGCACCGTGCGATGGGCGAGCGATCCGTTGAACGTGGGGACTCCGGTCGCGCCGCCGACGCCGCTGTTTGCGAAGCTGGAGGCCTCGGTCGTCGATGAGGAGCTTGCCCGGATGCGTGGCGAGTGACGACGTCGGCTTCGGGCCGCGACCGGAGCGCCAAACGCGAAGGCGAGGCGCCACCGCCACCGCCGCCGCTCGCGACGCCGGCGCTCGACAGCCATTGCCATCTGGACCTGATGAAGACCGACGTCGGTGAGGTCATGGCGGCGGCGAAGGCGGTGGGCATCCAGCGAGTCGTGCAGATCGGGATCGACGTGCCGTCGTCGCGGTGGAGCGTCGAGCTCGCTGGCTCGCGCGACGACGTGTGGGCGGCGGTCGCGGTGCATCCGAACGAGGCGCATGCCGCGAACGAGGAGGTCTGGGACCAGATCGCCGAGCTGGCCGCGGCGTCGCGGGTCGTCGCGATCGGCGAGACCGGGCTCGACCACTTCCGGACCGAGGAAGGCGGCTGGGCGCCGCAGGAGGAGTCCTTCCGGCGGCACATCGCGATCGCGAAGCAGGCCGGGAAGGCGGTGATGATCCACGACCGTGAGGCGCACGAGGACGTGCTGCGGGTGCTCGAGAGCGAGGGTGCGCCCGACCGCGTGATCTTTCACTGCTTCTCGGGTGACGCGGAGTTCGCCCGCAAGTGTGCGGATCGTGGCTACGTGATGTCGTTTGCGGGCAACGTGACGTTCAAGAATGCGCAGGACCTGCGCGATGCCGCGGCAGTCGCACCGTTGGATCAGCTGCTCGTGGAGACCGACGCGCCTTTCCTCACCCCGATGCCGCATCGTGGGGCGCCCAACTCGCCATACCTCGTTCCGTTGACGGTGAGAGCGATCGCCGAGGCCAAGGGAGTCGGAGAGGACGAGGTCGCTGCCGCCGTCACGGCGACGGCGGCCCGCGTCTTCAACTGGTGAGCAGCCGGCTCCTCGGCCCGGCCGAGATCCGCTCGCTTGCGGCCGAGCTCGAGATCAAACCGCGCAAGTCGCTTGGCCAGAACTTCGTGGTTGACGCCAACACCGTTCGTCGCATCGCGACGGCGGCGGAGCTCGTCGCCGACGATGTCGTGCTCGAGGTGGGTCCCGGGCTCGGCTCGCTCACCCTCGCGATGCTGCCTGAGGTCGCGACCGTCATTGCGGTCGAGATCGATCCTGTCCTCGCTGAGCGGCTGCCGAGGACGGTTGCGGTGCAAGCCCCATCGCTCGCCGATCGGCTACTGGTCGTGGCCGACGACGCGCTGCGGATCAGAACCCTCCCGGCTGAGCCGACGGCGCTCGTCGCGAACCTTCCGTACAACGTCGCGGTCCCCGTTGTCCTGCATCTGCTCGCGGTGATGCCGTCGCTGCAACGTGGGCTGGTGATGGTGCAGTCGGAGGTCGCCGACCGGCTGACCGCCACGCCCGGGTCGCGCGTGTACGGGGCGCCGACGGTGAAACTCGCGTGGTGGGCGGCCGCTCGCCGGGCCGGAGCGGTGCCCCGAACGGTGTTCTGGCCGGTGCCGAACATCGACTCCGGCCTGGTTGCGTTCGAGCGTCGTACGCCGCCGCGGACCTCGGCGTCGCGGAAGGCGGTCTTCGCGGTGGTGGACGCTGCGTTCGCTCAACGGCGCAAGACGCTGCGCGCTGCGCTCAGCGGGTGGGCAGGCTCGGCGGCGGCCGCGGAGGCAGCACTGGTGGCCGCCGGCATCGATCCGGCCACCCGTGGCGAGCAGCTCGACGTCGCTGCGTTCGCCAGGATCGCCGAGTCGGTCTAGCCCATACGATCGGTCGGGTGTCAGCCCAGAGCGTGACCGTGCGGGTTCCCGCGAAGGTGAACTTGCACCTCGGGGTCGGGCCGCGGCGCGACGACGGTAAGCACGAGCTGCACACGATCTACCACGCGGTGAGCCTGTTCGACCTGGTCACGGTGGAGCGCGCCGAGAAGCGCGGCGTCACGGTCGAGCTCGAGGGCGAACACGTCGACGAGGTGCCGACGAACGAGGACAACCTCGCGGTGCAGGCGGTCCGCGCCGTTGCAGCGGTAGCCGGTGTCGACCCGGCAGCGCGCATCATCTTGCGGAAGGACATCCCGGTCGGCGGCGGGCTCGCGGGAGGCAGCGCCGACGCGGCGGCTGCACTGGTCGCGGCGGACGCGTTGTGGGGCGCGAGCCTGGCGCAACGGGAGCTCGAGCGGCTGGCGGCGGGGCTCGGCAGCGACGTCGCGTTTCTCTTGCACGGCGGGACCGCGCTCGGCACCGGTCACGGTGAGGTGGTGTCGCCCGTCCTGAGCAGGGGGGAGTGGCACTGGGTACTCGCCGTGGCAGAGATGGGGTTGTCGACGCCGAGCGTGTACGCCGAGCTCGACCGGCAACGCGGTGGCGACGAGCCGGACTTGCCCTCGGTCGCCGACGGCGTGCTGGCGGCGCTGCGCGCCGGCGATCCGGTCGCGCTGGGGTTGGCCTTGCGCAACGACCTGCAGGGGCCGGCGCTTCAGCTGCGGCCCAGCCTGGCCAGAGTGCTGGACGCCGGTCGTGAGCTCGGTGCGGCAGGCGGGATCGTGTCCGGCTCGGGTCCGACCGTCGCCCTGCTCGCGCGGACGCCGGGCGACGCCGTACGGATCGCCTCCGCGCTGGCCGGCTACGACGTCTGCCGGACGGTACGGCGGGCGACCGGGCCGGCCCCAGGCGCAAGGATCGTCTAACCCGACTGGCCTGGAGGCGCCCAAGACGTTGGGCTCGGGCGCCTGCGCTGGCTACGCGAGCTTGGCCTGGATGCGTTCGGGGGATGGCCAGCGCACGTCGTATGCGAGGTGCAGCTTCTCGAACGCCCAGATCACGCGGGCTGAGGTGTCGAGCTGTCCACGCAGCACACCGTGCCGCGCCGCAGTCGGGTCGGCGTGGTGCAGGTTGTGCCAGGACTCACCCATCGACGGGATGGCGAGCCACCAGACGTTGCGCGACTCGTCGCGCGCCGCGAACGGCTTCTTGCCGATCGCGTGGCAGATCGAGTTGATCGACCAGGTCACGTGGTGCAGCGTCGCGACGCGGACGAGGCTCGCCCAGAAGAATGCGGTGAGCGCGCCCTGCCACGCGAAGCCCGACCAGAGGTAGCCGACGAGCGGGGGGACGAGCAGGCTCGCGGCGGTCAGCCACGGGAACGCCTTGGAGACCCGAACGATCGCGCGGTCGGCGAGCAGATCAGGGGCGAAGCGTGCCTGGTTGGTCTGCTCGATGTCGAACATCCAGCCCACGTGTGCGTGCCACAGGCCCTTGACCAGTGACTTGAAGTTCGAGCCGTAGCGCCACGGCGAGTGCGGGTCGCCGTCCTTGTCGCTGTAGGCGTGGTGGCGGCGGTGGTCGGCCACCCAGCGGATGACCGGACCCTCGATGGCGAGGCTCCCGGCGACGGCCATCGCGACTCGCAGCGCCTTCTTCGCCTTGAAGGCGCCATGGGTGAAGTAGCGGTGGAAGCCGACGGTGATGCCGTGACCGGAGATCGCGTACATGACCAGCGCGATGACGATGTCGTGCCAACCGAGGCCCCAGCCCCAGGCCACCGGCACGGCCGCCGCGACGGCGAGCAGCGGGATGGCGATGAAGGTGCCCAACGCCCACTGCTCCGCGTGGTGAGCGCGCACGCTCTTGAGCAGTCCGACCTCAGGCAGCGGCTCCTTGCGGGGTCCGTCCGCTGCTGTGATCGGTGTGTCGAGGGTTTGCGTCATCCACCTGTTCCTCTCGGCTGGCGCGACGTCCATGGTCGCACGCCGCCTGTGGACGAGCGTCCTACAGCCCGTCTCGGCCCGTACGACGACGAGACCCTGCGGGCCTGGCTCATGACCTATTCGGAGATCAGTCAACTAACGAGAGCAAGCGTCGGATCGCTGAATCCGCAGATGTTCTAGCTCTATCGGTCGATTGAAGGGTGGTGGCGGGGTCTGACGGGCGGCATTGAAGACAGGCAAGCGCCGTAGGCTGCGTCAGGCGATCCCGGGTGGTCTAACGGCATGACGCAGGCTTTTGGTGCCTTGAGATTGGGGTTCGAATCCCTACCCGGGAGCAAAAGTTCTGCCCCAGAAGTAATTGCGCAGCTCGGGCGTCGCTAGGGTTGGACTCGCCCGATGCCGAGGAGCCCTTGTGACTGACCACGCGCCTGCTGCGGTGGTCGTTCTTGCGGCCGGTGAGGGCAAGCGGATGAAGTCCTCGCTCGCCAAGGTGCTCCACGCGATCTGCGGCCGCAGCCTCCTCGGTCACGTTCTGGCCGCGACCGAGCCGCTCGGCGCCGCTCACACCGTGGTTGTCGTCGGTCACCTGCGCGAGCAGATCATCGAACACCTCGCCGAGATCGACGCCGCTGCGCTGACCGCCGTGCAGGAGGAGCAGCTCGGAACCGGGCATGCGGTCCGGACCGCGCTGAAGGTCGCCGGCGTTCCCGGCGAAGGCACCGTCGTCGTCGTACCGGGCGACGCTCCGCTCATCACCACGGCCTCATTGAAGGCGCTGCTCGCCGCGCATGCCGACAGCGCCGCGGCGGCCACTCTCCTCACCAGTGAGGTCGCCGACCCGCACGGCTACGGCCGTGTGGTGCGGGACAACGACGGGCGGGTCAAGGCGATCGTCGAGGAGCGGGATGCCGACGAGGCCACCCGCGCGATCCGCGAGGTCGGCACCAGCGTCTACGCGTTCGACGGTGCCCGGCTCCGCGCGGCGCTTGCCCGGGTGACCACGGACAACGCGCAGGGGGAGGAGTACCTCACCGACGTCATCGGCCTGCTCGTCGGAGATGGCGAGATCGTCTCCGCGGTCACTGCCCCCGAGGTGGAGACCCTCGGCGTCAACGACCGGATCCAGCTTGCGGCCGCGCGGCGCGCGATGCGGGACCGGCTCGTCACGTACTGGATGCGCGAGGGTGTGACCATCGTCGATCCGCAGACCACGTGGATGGGCGTTCGGGTGACGATCGAGCCCGATGCCGTGATTCACCAGAACACTCAACTGCATGGCGCCACCCACATCGAGTCGCGTGCGGAGGTCGGCCCGGACAGCACGTTGCGCAACACGAAGGTCGGCCGCGGTGCGAAGGTCGTGAAGTCGCTCTGCATCAGCGCCGAGATCGGACCGGGGTGCGATGTCGGGCCGTTCGCCTATCTGCGGGCCGGTACCAAGCTCGGCGCGGACGGGAAGATCGGCGCGTTCGTGGAGACCAAGAACGCCGACATCGGTGACGGCAGCAAGGTGCCCCATCTGTCCTATGTCGGCGACGCCGAGATCGGGGAGCGCTCGAACATCGGGGCGGCGACGGTCTTCGTCAACTACGACGGCGTCGACAAGCACCGCACCGTGATCGGCGACGACGTCCGGATCGGCTCGGACACGATGCTCGTCGCCCCAGTGACCGTCGGCGACGGCGCCTACACCGCGGCGGGCTCCGTCATCGGCGAGGACGTCCCGCCCGGTGCCCTCGGCATCGCTCGCGGCGTACAGCGCAACGTCGAAGGCTGGGTCGAGAAGCGGCGTCCGGACTCACCGGCAGCCGAGGCGGCGCGGCGGGCGCGCGAACAGGCGACAATGGATCCGACTTCCCCGGTCGACAACGAACAGGGAGCGGGCGAGAAGTGACCGGCATCAAGACCCAGGGCGAGAAGACGCTGCTGCTCTTCTCGGGCCGCGCACACCCCGCCCTCGCCGACGAGGTCGCGGAGAACATCGAGATCTCCGTCAGCCCGACCCAGATCCGCGAGTTCGCGAACGGCGAGATCTACGCCCGCCCCGAAGAGTCGGTCCGTGGCGCCGACGCCTTCCTGATCCAGTCCTACGGCCCACCGATCAACAAGTGGGTCATGGAGGCGTTGATCATGGTGGACGCGCTCAAGCGCGCCTCCGCCAAACGCATCACCGTCGTGATGCCCTTCTACCCCTACGCTCGGCAGGACAAGAAGCACCTCGGCCGCGAGCCGATCTCGGCCCGACTGATCGCCGACCTGTTCAAGACCGCCGGCGCCGACCGCCTGATGTCGGTCGACCTCCACACCGCCCAGATCCAGGGCTTCTTCGACGGCCCGGTCGACCACCTCTTCGCCCTGCCGCTGCTCGCGGACTACATCGCCGACAAGTACGGAAGCGACTTCACGGTCGTCTCCCCCGACACCGGTCGGGTGCGGATGGCGGAGCGGTGGGCCGACCGGCTCGGCGGCACGGACGTGGCGTTCGTGCACAAGACCCGCGACGTGAAGGTCGCCAACGAGGTTGTCGCCCATCGCGTCGTCGGCGACGTCGAGGGCCGCCGCTGCCTGCTGATCGACGACATGATCGCGACCGGTGGGACGATCACCAAGGCCGCGGACATCCTGCTCAACTCGGGCGCGACCGAGGTCGTGGTTGCGGCCACCCACGGCGAGTTCTCCGAGCCGGCGATCGATCGGCTGAAGAACAGCCGGATCTCCGAGGTCGTCGTCACCAACACGCTGCCACTCACCGACGAGCACCACTACGACGGTTTGACGGTGCTCTCGATTGCTCCGCTGATCGCCCGGGCGATCAAGGAGGTCTTCGAGGACGGATCTGTCACCTCCCTCTTCGACGGCAACGCGTAACGACCTCAGCGAACGACCGGCGTCCCCTCCGGTCCGCCTCCCGGGCACGATTTCGCGCATTTTCAGGGGTTCGCCTAGACTCGTTCGCGCTTGCCGCGCTGATCATCAGCGCCGCTGATCAAGGAGTCTTTGCTGTGCCCGAGGTCCGTATCGCCGCTGAGCCGCGCACCGAGTTCGGCAAGGGTGGCGCGCGTCGTACCCGTCGGGCCGGCATGATCCCGGCCGTCTTGTACGGCCACGGCACGGACGCGCGTCACATCTCGCTGCCGATCCGCGAGTTCGAGCACGCGCTGCGCACCGACGGTGCGAACGTGCTGCTGGACCTGCAGATGCCTGACGGCAGCGAGCTGGCGTTGCCGAAGTCGATTCAGCGTGACCCGATCCGCGGCGGAATCGAGCATCTCGATCTGATCCTGGTCCGCCGGGGTGAGCGGATCGCGGTTGACGTCGCGCTCCATGTGGTGGGCGATGTGGTGTCGGGCGGGATGCTCGACCAAAGCCTCACCACCCTCGCGGTCAACGCGGAGGCGACCAACATCCCGACCAGCTTCGAGGTGTCGATCGACGGTCTCCAGATCGGCGACTCGATCCATGCGGGTCAGGTCAAGCTGCCAGCGGGCGTCGAGATCGCGGGTGACGCGGAGCAGCTCGTGCTGCACGTCGTCGCCGCACCGACCGCCGCGCAGATGGAGGCCGAAGGCGCCGGCGAGGCCGCCGAGGGCGAGGCTGCCGGTGAGGGTGAGGCTGCGGCCGGAGCTGCGGAGACCGCTGAGGCGCCGGCCGCCGAAGCGCCCGCCGGCGAATAGCCGCAGCATTGTTCGGCCGCTCCCGGGCGGACCAGGACGTGACCGGCGAATCGCCCTGGCTCGTGATCGGGCTGGGAAACCCTGGCGCACAGTACGCCGGTAACCGCCACAACATCGGATACCTCGCCATCGACGTCCTCGCTCGCCGTACCGGTGGCCGCTTCAAGTCGCACAAGGCTCGGGCTGATGTCGTCGAGGCCCGCATCGCGGGCAACCGCTGCGTGTTGGCGAAACCACGCGTGTACATGAACGAGTCAGGTGGCCCGGCCGCCGGACTGGCGAAGTTCTTCAAGACCCCGCTGGACCGGATCGTCGTGATCCACGACGAGCTCGACCTGGAGCCGGGCACGATGCGAATCAAGCTCGGCGGGGGCGACAACGGCCACAACGGGCTGAAGTCGATGCGGGCGTCCCTCGGATCCGGCGAGTTCTACCGGGTCCGGCTCGGGATCGGACGCCCACCCGGTCGGCAGGATCCGGCGGACTTCGTCCTGCGTGACTTTCCGGCCGCCGCGCGTGAAGAAGTCGGCGTACAGGTCGAGCGCGCGGCGGACGCCATCGAGCTGCTCCTTGCCGACGGCCTGGTGGCGGTGCAGAACGCCTTCAACGACTGACGCCCAAGGGCGCGCGTCAGCGGGCCTGACTGGTCGGTACGTGGGGGATAGGGTCCGGCCTCATGATCGTCGTGACGACAAACGACCTGCCGGGGCACCGCGTCGACGAGGTGCTCGGTGAGGTCTGGGGTTTGACCGTGCGCTCCCGGAACGCCTTCTCCCAGATGGGGGCGGGTCTGAAGTCCATGTTCGGCGGGGAGCTCAAGGGCATGACCAAGGCGCTGTACGAGAGCCGGAACGAGGTCATGGGCCGCATGGTCGAGGAAGCCGAGCGCCGTGGTGCCAACGCCATCCTCGCGATGCGCTTCGACACCTCGGAGATGGGCGACATGTGGACGGAGATCTGCGCGTACGGGACGGCCGTGAAGGTCACCAAGGTCTGACATCGGCGGAGCCGCCGCCGCCCGCCCCATAACCTGGGGACCGGTATGTCGCTCTCCCCGCTTGTCACCGCGCTCCAGCCAGACCCGGCGATTGCCCGTCTCTCGGCGGGCGGGGTGTCGACGCTCGACGTCAGCGGGCCGCCCGGCCTACGGCCGTTCGCCATCGCGGCACTAGCCGGCACCGACCGCCCGGTCCTCGCCGTAACAGCGACCGAGCGGGAGAGCCAGGACCTGGTCACCGCGCTCGGCTCCCTGCTGCCGGCCGACCAGGTCGTCGACTTTCCGGCGTGGGAGACCCTGCCGCACGAACGACTATCGCCCCGCGCCGACACCGTCGGCCGGCGCCTCGCCGTACTGCGGCGGCTGTGCCATCCCGATCCGGCCGACCCGACGACCGGCGCCATCGCGGTCGTGGTTGCACCGATCCGCAGCGTGCTGCAGCCCCAGGTGTCGGGGCTCGGTGACCTCGAGCCGGTGGTGCTCCGAGAGGGGGACACTGCTGACTTCGACGATGTGGTCCGTGCCCTGGCCGACATCGCGTACACCCGTGTGGACATGGTCGAGCGTCGCGGTGAGTTCGCGGTGCGGGGCGGGATTCTCGACGTCTTCCCGCCGACCGAGAACCATCCGCTCCGCGTCGAGTTCTTCGGCGACGAGGTCGAGGAGATCCGCAGCTTCGCGGTTGCCGATCAGCGCTCGCTGGACCTCGCACCGCACGGGTTGTGGGCGCCGCCCTGCCGTGAGCTGCTGCTGACGGATGAGGTTCGCGCCCGCGCACGTGCGCTCGCCGCGGAGCGACCGGAGCTCGCCGAGATCCTCGAACCGCTCGCCGACGGCATCGCGGTCGAAGGGATGGAGGCCCTCGCGCCGGTCCTGGTCGACGACCTCGTCCTGCTGCTCGACGTGCTTCCCTCGCAGACGCGCATCGTCGTGTGCGACCCGGAACGCGTGCGTACCCGGGCAGCCGACCTGGTCCGAACCAGCCATGAGTTCCTCGACGCATCGTGGGCCGCTGCCGCGACGGGCGGCAAAGCCCCGGTCGACCTGGGTGCGGCTGCGTACTGGACGGTGGCAGACGTCCGCGCCCGTGCAGCCGAGCTCGGTCTGCCGTGGTGGTCGGTCAGCGCGTTCACCGCGGACGAAGAGATTGACGATGCCTCGGTCGTCTCCGGCGTGCGGGCTCCGGAGCGGTATCGCGGAGACCTGAAGAGCGCGGTCGAGGACTTTCGCGGCTGGCTGCACGACGGCTGGCGGGTCGTCGTCGCAACCGAGGGCCATGGCTCCGCGGACCGGCTCGCGGAAGTATTGCGGGAGGAGGACGTCGCGGCTCGCGTCGACGAGACCCTCGACGCCGACCTCGCCGCCTCCGTGGTCCACGTCACCACGGGCTGCCTGGACACCGGATTCGTCGCGCCGGCCCTGAAGCTGGCGCTGCTCACGGAAGCCGACCTGTCCGGCGTACGCGGCACGAGCCGCGACGGCACGCGGATGCCGAGCAAGCGTCGCGGCACGATCGATCCGCTGACCCTCAAGCCCGGCGACGCGGTCGTGCACGAGCAGCACGGCGTCGGCCGGTACGTCGACCTCGTCCAGCGCACGGTGGCCGCCGCGACCCGTGAGTACCTCGTCATCGAGTACGCGCCGAGCAAGCGCGGCCAGCCCGGGGACCGGCTCTATGTCCCCACCGATGCGCTCGACCAGGTGACGCGCTACGTCGGCGGCGAGGCGCCGGCGCTGGACAAGCTCGGCGGCGGCGACTGGGCGAAGCGCAAGGGCCGCGCGCGCAAGGCGGTCCGTGAGATTGCCGCCGAGCTGATCCGCCTCTATGCCGCGCGGATGTCGGCGCCTGGTCACGCTTTCGGACCGGACACCCCGTGGCAGCGAGAGCTCGAGGACGCGTTCGCCTACGTCGAGACCCCGGACCAGCTCGCGGCAATCGACGAGGTGAAGGCCGACATGCAGGCGCCGCATCCGATGGACCGCGTCATCTGCGGTGACGTGGGCTACGGCAAGACCGAGATCGCAGTCCGCGCCGCGTTCAAGGCGGTGATGGACGGCAAGCAAGCCGC
>Ga0164242_10001785_pt1 | contig 25258 bp, 43 predicted proteins | sample OricomgcompostMG_FD_108783 | JGI IMG/M metagenome (GOLD analysis project Ga0164242, IMG submission 108783) | Miracle-Growth compost microbial communities from Emeryville, California, USA - Original compost - Miracle growth compost (MG) ...
TAGGATCAAACGCGCAAAGAAGACACCATGAAAAATCCACCGATTCATATTGCTAGCACTGCATCGACAGATAGCAAACAAGAGCTCGCTAGGCTTTGCTTAGCGAGTCGCCTCTATACCCCTGGTGGCTACATGAAACACCAGTACGAGATGATGCGGGATAACCGAATCTCTGCACGGTATCGGCGGCTTCTAGGGTGCTATTACTGTGGTGAGTTGGTGGGTGCCATTATCGGTGTCGACCAGTACATCATGGTGTATGTCCTTCCGAAGTTCCGTCGATGTGGTGTAGGTACCTTCCTCATCAACACGTACGCGAGGAAATATCGCGTCAAACGGAGCAATCTAGAAGCCTTGACCGGCAGTAAAGGGTCAGGTCATTTCTATTTCGCCAACAGTGTCCGGAGAGCAAACTCCACGCTTCAGTTTGTGGAAGCTTTCGGCTTTCGTGTCATCTTGCCACTGAAGCACCAACCGCCGCGAGGAAAAGCTCATGGAGCTCGGTAATGCTGTTTTCGGTCACAGTCGTGGTGAGTTCGCCATTGATGACCGTTATGGGTACCTAGAAATCCTGAGGCCTCTTTTCGATGTCTTGGGATGTGACATCTACGGTACCCATGTCGACAACGAAGTCTTCGAAATGCACCCCTATTGCTGGTGTGACAATGAAGACTGTGTGCAGTGTGGTAAAGGCGAGCAAGCCAATTTCCATTACAAGCCCACAGGCTTCACGTTGACATGGTACAAGTACGCCTTGCGTGATGCGTACATGTCGAAGAATCTCTCGAAGAGTGAATTCAAGGAGATCATCGATCGCTGTGTCGCGAAGATCACCGAGGGGCGTCTGGAAGATGGTGTGGTCGTCAGTAAACCCGTCATGCCGCTACTATCGACGCAATACGATGCGGCCAAGATGAAACAGTTTCACCAACGAGTGGCTTCTAACAGCTTGTACGGCGCGCGTGGTGAACGGCCTAAGGTAAAGATGATGAATCCAGAATACGATTTTTCCGGTGGAACCATGGTGACGAAGAAGGTACTTGCTGATGCAAGAGAGAAAACCTGCACAGAAGCGCCAGAGCTGAAGCCGTTCTTCAAATCGCCTTACTTCGTGCGACAGCGGCAAAAGGCGAAGATCTTCGAAACCATCTACAAAGAAACATCGAACCTCGCGACACCCGGTGTCTTACGCATGTCCAGGAGTGCCTATCAGAAGGATGGTTTCGAACGTGTCCAAACCAAAGGTAGAATGATCGGTCTAACGATCAAGAAACGCCAGTGGAAGAACTATCTCAAACTGATGCGTGGTGGTTTTGGTCGCCCGATGACCATCAAAGAGAAGCATGCGTATGCTGAAAAGCTAACGCGGCGAGGCTACCGGATTACCACAGTCGTGAAGGCACTTGATGCCTGCAAAACGGTGCGGTCATGAATCAGTACGACTGGCTCGAAAAGCATTTCATGGACTTCTATCTGAAGATCTGTGAAGTCAACAACATCATCCCTCATCCGGATGTCAACGAGGGTCTCATCACCGCACACGGAGATAAGTGTTACCAGTATAAGCGTGAATGGGAGGGGAATGGTATCCACTTCTTCCACGGCTGTGCCTGCTACCTTTTGACTTATTTGTTCCCGTGGTCATCAGAAGTGCGTGCCACAGACAACGGTTGGGTAAAGCCCGTACAGTGGGTTATGGATAACTACGACACTCGGTTCCGTCCCTACCTTCCGATGATCATGGAAGTCGAACTGTCGTACAAGAAGGAACCACCGAAACCTACTCCTGATGGGCAGAAGGTGCGATGGGTATCGGACTACTACCCCATTGGACATTGGGAGGATGAGGATGGCAATCATCTCATCATCGAGAAGCAACATTTCCATGCACGGCTCAACGGTCGAGAGGTCGTCGTCGTACTGGTGAGTGTGACGCAACACGGTACGCACGGTGAGGGTAGCATTACCGGCGACCTACCACGCTTCTACGACCTGGAGACCTCCAAGAGCGTTCAGGTGGAATCGATGGGTTATCTGACACTCATCAACACGGTAGCGGAGAAGGAGCCACCACACGACCCCTATAAAGGCTTAGTGCAGGTCGGTGAAGTTCTCCCTGGTCGCGGGATGGTCAAGAACGAAGTGTGACATAGACGCCCCTCCCAAATGGGAGGGGCGCTTTCTTTTGCATTAAACCCTTTTCACATCCATATCATCCACTTAGTAAGCTGCCTACTGAGGTAAGACATGTTGTTCGACGATCTCGATGAGGAAACTCGGTTGAGTACCATTAAGTGGATCGAAGAATCCCTCTTTGGCGCTCACCTGTTTGGCTCTCACTATTTTCGCGATGTGCCAGCGACGATGACAGGATTCAATGAATCCCGGCGCACAGAGCTTCCGCACTACCGCGTTAATATTGCGCCAGGATTTCTCAAATAAGGGGATGATGTAATGCAAGTAAAGGGTACCCGAGTTACTCGTGAAGCTGTGGAGATCGAGGTATCTCCAAGTGACATTCTTGATGTTTTGGGAAAACAATTGAAGCAGAAGTGGCGCGTTGGTCACGACTGGTACATCAATGACAAAGAGCATTGGGAAGAATGGGTAGATACAGGTCACGGCTCTGGTTTGACAACCGTGAATCGTCCAGCAACCAGTGAAGAGATGCGCGCTATGCGCGCTCTGAAAGAGCTTCGGCAAATCAGTTCTGGTCTGTAAAATTTACACAGGCAGATGTATGTTGTGAAACAGACTCGTTGGTAACTTCCGTGAATCCGCCCGTAAGGGAGGTAGGGGGTGCCGAGATAGATGGTTGACCCTAACACAGTATCCCTTCCAAGAAAGTTCCGGTTCCGCCGGCAGTTCCGCTATGGACTAGAGCAGCGAGAAGCTGTAGTAGCCTTGGGAAGATATGATGCTCCACGAGGAGTGTGTTAGATGGTTAATCGTCGAGGTGAATAATTCGGGTGGAGGAGCCTATGGACTCCAGTGAAGCCCTAACTGTTCAATCTCGCCGCAACCGGTAAGCGGCACTTTTTTCCGTGTATGGTGGAATTGGTAGACACAACAACCTTAAGTGTTGTCGGCTAAGGTCGTATGGGTTCGAGTCCCATTGCACGGACCAAGTTATGGAGCACCAATGTCAAAAACAGAACGTGCCGTTCGTAGCCTTGTAGAAAAGGGGTGGACGGTAAACGATAACGGTGAACCGGTCGCCCCAAACGGTGAAGTGAGAAAGTGTAGGGTAAAGAAAGGTAGGTGCAATCCAAACACCGGGATGTGTCAGCCTGACTACCTCACCTTCAATGTCAAAGTCGACAAGGTGTCATATCCCGTTCCGGTACACAAATTCGTTGCATACGTGAAAGATCCAGACACCGCTTTCGCTGAGGGTGTTCATGTGAGACATCTGAATAGCAATTCGCTGGATAATCGACCCGATAACATTCAGGCGGGTTCAGTCAGTGAAAATATGTTTGACATTAACCCACATGTCAGACTTGAGCACTCTAAGAGTGCGGCACGACTACTCCGACGATTTAGTGACGCGGAAGTTGTAGAAATTCGTGCATCGAATGAATCAACAAAGTCGTTAGCCAAGAAGATTGGATGTTCGAAGTCGACCATTTCTGATATCCGAAACTTTAAGTCTTACGCATGTTGAAAGATTATGGGTGTATGAAGCACGGTGAGGGGTTTACGGACGCGGGTTCAACTCCCGCCATCTCCAAAATGTGGGGATGTACTGGTTTCGACGTGGGCCTGCAAATCGTGTGGACACCTCAGAGAGGCGACTGTCTGTGAAGCAGTTGTGAAGATTGGATAAAGCCAGGACGAAAGTCTAGTGCCCGTTTCCGATACAACACTGTGGATGAAATCAGCGCAAAACCAATAGTCGCCAATGACAGCGCCTATGACCAGGCCCTCGCTGCCTGATCCGATGTAGTCAGGACACGTCTACCTACCCGACCCTAACCAGTCCGCTAGGTAGCGCATCGTCACCGAAAGTCCTGACCAGCTGTCCTCTTTTTGCCGACCCAAATCGCCATGAAGAGGATATCTGTAAGCTACTTCTTCGTGAGGTGGTTTACAGATAGTGAATCACCAAATCTCTAGACAGGAGCAGTTGCTCCTGTCTTTTTTTGCCGCTACCCAAAGGAGTCACCATGGAACCGAAAACCAAAAACTACTATATCGCCTTTTCCATCCACGGCACGAACAGCTTCATCGTGGCGACCAGGAGTATGACCGAGAAGGAATACAAGGAGCACATGGCTTCGAGGATGCTCTTCCCGCTCACCTCACGGCTTCCGAAGCCCCTCCCTGGACACACAAAGCTAGGGTGGACACGCCTTAATACCAAAGACGGCACACCCCTGCGTTCGCCTCCTTTGATTCTTAGCCGGTTTAGTGAGCTGGCAAAGAACGGGTGGACGGTCGATAAAGAAAAGTTCGTGGAGAAACACTACCGTGGAAAGCACGCTCGTTCTGTATCGCGGTGACTACGAGAAGATCCGTGAGTTCGACATCAGTAAGACTAACCGGCACTGTTTGGTAGGTCGGGGTATCTACCTTACGGATAGCTTGAAAGTGGCACAGACCTACCGTACCAAAGGGCTCTACGTGAATACCGGGATTATCACGTTAGCTGCGGGTAAGTTCCCTACCAAAGGCGCTGTTATCGAAAAGGCGATGGCTGCGTTCTATGAATACCGGTGGAAAGAAGTTCATGGTACGGAGTGGTCGACGGCTAAAGGTAAGGAAAAGGAACTCTTTCGTGTTAAGTGCCTGGATGAGTGGGAGCGCCTGAAAGATCAAGGTAAGATCACCATTGCGAATGAAGACGTAAGGATAGGTACCTGGGTGAAAGGTAGGATCGTATCCACGATAGAAAAGCAGACGAAGGTGACTTACCGTCCGTCTGATAAAGTGGTCGGTCGTATCTCTGTCTTCGCCTTTGACAATACGGAAAGCGCTTTTGATACGAAGGTCGTGAATCTTTCCGAAGTCATTCGAGACGAAAGAGTTCGTGAAGTGATGGCTGACATCCCTTACTTCAATCCTCTGGGCGTTCCGAAAGACGAGTACGTGAAAGATTTCATCCGAATCGTTGTGGAGCAGGACCTTCAAATCTGCCCGGGTGGTTATACCTCGCATGTTTATAATCGCTTCATCATTAGGAAGAGGTTACCCCTTGCGGAAAAGGAAATGACCATCATCGAAAAGGTAAAGCAGCGAGGCGCAAATAACGCCTTGGCCAAACTGGCTCGACGTCTCCGTGACAGAGGCTTCTATGGCTTCGAATACAATGGTGGTGTGATCACCAGTAGTATTCGTCACCGCGCTTTCTGTTTGTGGGATGACACCTTCGTGAATGACCACTTTATCGAGCGCCGCTGTTAACAGCATAAAGCCCCTCCCGAAAGGGAGGGGCGATATGTTCACTCGAACTTTTATCCGTTCGGATAGTGCGTTTTGATCGCATTGAGAATGGCTGTACCATCAGGGGTGCCTAGACCAGTGGTAGGGTCCCAGCCCACACTGGCCGAATAGCCACTGTTATTTCCCTTGGTGATGTCGTGGAAAACACTCGTGGGGAGGTTGTAAACCATCGTTTGGATCTGACCGATGGTCTTACCCAAGGATTGGTTCATACGAGCAATGAGAGCCGCCCAGAGAGGCGCTACAGCGCTCGTACCGCCCACGACCTGCATCTGTCCATTGACCGAGACTTGATAACCCGTTACCGGATCACCCAGACCGGCTACATCCGGTACACCACGACCGGTCAACTTTTTGCTCGGGCTCTGCCATGACGGCTGAGGGAAGACATCCGAGATACCACCACCGGTAGCACCATCGCCATTGGCATTCTCATTCCACACCGTCTCCAGAGAAATACGACCCTGGGGAGCGATAAGTGTCGTACCACCGCATGCGAGCACATACGGCGAACTGGATGGGAAGTCGCAATGATTCTTGCCATCAGTCACACCATCGGCCGCACCGTTGTCACCGGCTGCGACTGTGACTGAGAGACCGAGCTTGGCTGCATCCGCCAATGCAGAATTGATGGCATCGATCGCCTGCTGGCCCCACTCGTCTTCAGGGCCACCCCAGGAGATGGAGATCACTGAGGGTTTGTTGGTGACATCGTGAGCTGCCTGAGAGATCGCCTCGAAGAAACCCTGGTCGGTATTCGGTGCAAAGTAGACCGCCTGTTTGGCACCTGGTGCACAGCAACCGATCACTTCGATGTCCAGCTGGACCTCACCGTCTGCTTCACTGCCGGGTGAATTGGTCGTACTCAGCACGGGGACATCGACGATAGTCGGTGCACGAATACCCATCTTGCTAAAGTAGTCATCGAGAGTGTTCTGCGTGAAACCACCACCGAGCTCAATCACCGCGATGCACTGACCTGTACCGTCCGTGCCGTCTGGGAAGTTGTAGAGATGGGCCACTTCGGCAGGCGGATAGGAGACCTGGTCACCACTCATACCGAAGCTACCAGGCGCATGTGCTTTGATGTAGGTGGAGGCACGCTTACGCTGATCCAGACCCAGCACAGCGATCACACCTTCATGAAGCTTCGGCTCCTTGGAGGTAGTGACGAACTCTTCGCCAGTGTCAAGACTCTGGTAAGTGTGAAGTTCTACTTCGAAGAGGTTGGCCAATGCCTTCGGACAACCTTTGAGGCGCATCACGCGACGATGAGGATGGAAGAGGGATTCCTGGATCTTGGCTATTTCCAGCTCTGTGGAATGTTCTTTTGCCCGTTCGATGGCGTTCTGATGATCGACAGCCTTACGGAATTTGCTGACGGTCTCATCGGCTACACCGTAGTGGTAGGCGAACGTTTGATGATCCACGTTCGACGCATAGCTACCGTCCTTACGTTCGAAGACGACCGTGACTTCGATGGGGTCGGAGCAGTTGTGCGGACCCACAAAGTGAGCGCGCTTGGGCGGAGTCCAGCGAGGCAGAGACGTCATGATCGTAGCTTCCTTCAGATAGGAGGGTGATATTACCCTCATCTGATTAGTAAGTTATCGTCTATGATTTTTTACTAACACACTGTATCCATGAAGACTTCTGACAGAAGGGGGATGTTGTGTCAGTGCTACACGTATTGGAAGTCCACACCGTTCACGAGGCTTTACTTCTTCTCCACGGAAAAGAAACAGTGACACGTGATGAAGTTCGTCGTGTCGCTAAACGCATGGTAAAGCTATCTGAGGGTACCTTGAAACTTTCAGGTGCTTACTCCATTATTGCCAGGGACATGGGCTATCGTAACTGGCATGGTCTTTGCAAGATCTTCAAGGTCAGCAACGATACGGCAAAACACTGGCGTAAAGACAAACCCGCCATTACTACCATGTGAGATTTCAGGTGGCCAAATCAACGTTTGATGAAACCCTCCTGTGGCTGCGTGCTCAACTTCTTTTGGAAGTGGATCGTATCCGCACCATTCATGGACTGACACCTCGACCGCAAACCTCGATCGATGAGTTGAAGTCTTTCACTACCACGATTAATGACTGCAATCAGCGCCTGGCTAACTACGTCCTGCTTCTTAAGAAGCTCCAGGAGGCCGTAGAGACACCGGCAGAAGCACAAGCCATTGTGCAAGGGTCGTCCGTCCTCAATCTCTTGAACCAGTCGATCAATATGACCATCGCGGTCGTACAAGTCGAACTGCAACGCCGAGGTGTCGATCCACCGGCTGTCAAACGCCCCACGTAGGAGTAGGCTTATGAGCAGTGAACACTTCAATACCTTGTTGTCCGAGTTACACGAAGCAGTGAAAAGCCACTGCCGTTCCTGCTCAAAGGTCTCCGCTGAATACAACGACATCTTCTACGATGCAACCTCTGCGGAAGAAACAGTTGAGGCTGTCAAAAAACAGATGATCTTGGCGAGAGTCTCTGCACTTTTGATTGCAGGTGAATCCGTTCGACTCGTTCTCAACTATGTCAACCGCCGAGCGTTGGCATTGGCAGAGGACGGTCGTATCACGACTCAGCAATCGAAGCGGTTGAAGGCCATCGTCAGCGCATTTAGTAGCTCCACTCAATCCTTGAGTGATACCGCCAAGGGCATTCGTCAGAATGCTCATATGGCACGAGAAAAACAATAGCACGCAAAAGGTACGCACATGTCAATCCTGAACGACGAAGAGATCATTGCACTCTGTGTCTGTCCGGACAAGAAGTGGGTGCATCCACCTGACCCGAATCACCATGTGGATCTTGGCCAGGGTGTCCAGTCAAGTACGTTGTTGGGCTATGATCCAACGCCCTACGAAGTACCGCTCACCGAAGAAGAAAAGATCGCTTTCCGTCCGATGATCTCGCCTTTCGTGAGCGGGCAGGTCAAATCCATCATGGGGTCTTACACCAAACCCATGAGTGACGGTCTGGGTGGTATCCACATGGTGACCATTCCCAGTGGGCCCGAACGTAAACTGCTATCCTACGGCGTGTCTTCTTTCGGATATGACGTGCGGCTGTCGGATGAGATCAAGATCTTCTCCAACATCAACAGTGCCATTGTTGATCCCAAACGGTTCGATGAAGCTTGTCTGATCGATGCGACACCACGTATCGATGAAGACGGAGCAAAGTTTGTTATTTTGCCGCCGAACAGTTACATGCTTGGCCGTACTGAGGAGTACTTTGATATCCCGCGTGATATCCTGGTGATCTGCCTCGGTAAGAGCACCTACGCTCGTGCAGGTGTGATCATCAACGTGACTCCCATCGAACCGGGCTTCAAAGGTAACGTCGTCCTTGAAGCCTCCAACTCCACGAGCCTTCCGGTGAAGATCTATCTGAACGAAGGCTTCTCTCAATTTGTCTTCCATCGCGGTAATCCGTGCAAAGTGTCGTACGGTGACCGTGGAGGCAAATATCAGTCGCAGCGCGGCATCACGCTCTCCAAAGTCTAATTAGACCAACACAAGGAAATATCCATGCGTTCCAAGATCGACAATCCGCTCGTGACCCCCGAATCCAGCTATCAAAACAACGTTCGTCGTGAGGTCGGTAACCAGATCCACAATCGGAATCCCATCCTCTCGAAGAAGGAGGCGGCCAGTGCTAATCGCATCGTAGCGCGCCTCAAGGAATCGGCTCTTCACGATCCGCAGTTCGGTGAGGGCTACGAAACACTTCGTGCGCACTCGAACGTGCTCGATCCCATGCCGTGGGGCACCGAAAAGTTCGTCAGTCCGAAGGACATGACCAAGGAAACTCGCTTCACACCGGAAGCCATCCAGGCTGTGGATACGATCATCACCAACTGCAACGATACACTCGCTGCGGTGGAGAAATTCGTGGAGTCCACTACGAATACTGATGATCTCCCATCGGTGCGTGGTCACCTGGAGAACGTCGCAACTTCAGCGGTGGGTCTGAAGACGACAGCGCAGGTTACCAAGAAGCAGATGCTGCTTCTGAACGCTACGCTGGATTGATGTCTCACGACAGCATAAAGCCCCTCCCAATCGGGAGGGGCGATATGTTCACTGATTCGAATGGGCTTGACTGATGTCTTTGGGTTTGATGGGTACACCTAAGACGTTCACTGGCGAGTTGTCAATCTCTTGATCCGTAGCGAACTTGTCTCTGCCGTAGCGAATACAGAGCGTCAACATGAGAACGCGGTTATCTTCCAGGGTTTCCCACTGCGCCTGGGTGATGAGCACACTTTTGTTGAGCTTAAGCTGTCTGGCAAAAGCGCCATCAGCATAGATCAAACACTGCTTCGTACGCTGGAAACGCGTTTCCATTGTCATGGAGTCCGGACCGAAATCCATGCAGCTATTCAAGATCACGGGATCGCGCGTTTCTTTAGCGCAATCGGGAACCGGTACGGGAGCGAACGTCTGCGTTGCGCCATCAGCCGTTGTCTTCTGATCGACCTTGCCGTCCAAAATCGCGCAGCTACTCAAAGACAACGCGACGGCAAAAAATGACGCTGTCAATAAGCCTTTACCAGCGAGTCGCATAATTTGTACCTCTGATGAATGCCTCAAACTATAATCAAAATAAGGAATGGTTGTGGATATCCCTTATGCCGGACTCTTCATTCCGATGCCTGACAACACAGAACTACCCCTCAACCTTTACCCGTTCGATGGTGTCATGTCGATGGAGATTCCGGTCGCTGATCAGAAATACATTCCGATCCTGGCGAGTAACGTCTCCATTGACCACGAAATACCCGACCATGTTCACGCTAGTGAATTCGGTAAGCAGGTCATCAGTCAGCTACTTGATACCCTTCAGCACGAGATGTCGAAGAACCACCATCGCTTAGCGTGTCTTGTTGTTCCTTACGGCGAGATGCATCGGTTCAGCTACGCTCACAATGATTTCCTCCATAATCCGCTTGTCTGTGACTACATGCGTAGCATGAAAGCATCGTCCGTGAGTGGATTCCAACCTACCAGTCACTAAAGCGGGAGTCAATATGACTACGATAAAAGATGTAGAAGACACTATCGAAGAATGCCAGAAGGTACTCTCTAATGTGGCGACGTTACGACCGAAGAACCTACGAGCTGATAAGGTCGCTGAGGAACTTGAAGCTCAAGTGACGGGTTATCGTAACGACCCCACTCCGGCCGAAAAGAGTGATGCCAAACGCATTGCTGACCGCATGAAACAGCTCAACATCGATGTCATGGCGGATGTCGAAGATATCGAAGACGAATACGGCTCCCGTTTGGATAGCATACCTTACAGTGTCGACGATGAAGCTTTTGATCCTCGTGATGGCCACTACCGGCAGAGCTTTGCGCAAGACGAAATTGCGGTCGTCAAGGACGTCGTGCAGAGGTGTCAGAAAACTGAAGATGCCGTGCAGACCTTCATTCGTGATACGGAACATCTGACCGATCTGCCAGCAGCTGCTGAAATGGTCGGTGAAGTTTCTATGATGGCGCATGGCTTCAAGTTGCAGATGCAGTGCGTCTTGAAACAGATGGAATTGACCAACGAAAAGAAGGACTGAATAATGCGCTCCTCTCCATATGGAGAGGAGCCATTTATACCCTAAATAACCTTTTTTTGTACGCACATCATCCATGGACTGACCTGGATAAATCCAAGGAATGCTTTATGAAGATAAGTTGGACGCTACTTTTCGCAGCCAATCGTGGTGCGGATCATCTGAGACAGGAGATAAACTACCTGAAACTCAAGCGTATCCTGCGCATTCAAATTGCGCTCGTGCTCTTTCTGTGGATTAGCGCATTCGTGATCGACAAGGATTACCATAGCAGTAAGCTCCTTTTCCGGATCCTTCTGCTTGTTGGTCTTCCTCTTTTCTATTGGGTTTGCAAAGGCGCACCCATTCCTGTTCGAAACAAACACAAACTGGAAGCGGATAAAAATGAGTGCATCACCGGAAGTCAATACCATCGACTACCTTGATCATCTGGTCAAGTACTTCAATCGCATCAGTAGCCTTTGGGAAGGTTGTGATGGCGCACCTGATCCTGGAACTGTGATCTGTAGCAAGATCATCGACAACCTCAACGCGCTGAAACGCGAACCACAAGCACTAGGTATCAAAACGGTGCCGGCCGTTTCTGAATATCCCACAGGGGGGAAGAAAATGGACATGTTCCACGAGACGGGTGAAGTCACCTACCTCAAGTATCAGCATGGTCGATTGCTAACGAATGCGGCCATCGAACGCATCAATGGTGCGATCTGTACTCAAGAACCGCGCTCAATCGTGTTGCAGATCGGTAATCAGGGGAAGTGGGTTACCAATGATATCGAGCTCGAAATCAAGCTGTCGGCAGCGGATCGCGGGTTTGCGGGTATCAACTTCCGTGATGGTCATCCCGTAGAGGGAAAGTTTGTCTTCCTGAAGGACGGCACCTTCTTTCTCTTCGATGGTAACATCACGCACTCCGACGTACTTCACCTCGTAGGTGTCACCGACAGGGTTGCTGTGCTCTCAGCGGGTTTTGCCTACATCTACGAGACCGATATCTCACTCCATGGCACGTCGGTGTCTTTGGACTGTGGTCCACGATTTGATGGCTACGATCTCAAGAAGATCGCTGAACATCTTCGCATCCCCCTCAAAGTAGAGGCTTAACGATCATGGCATTTTGGATGTTTGGGAAGAAAGCGCGTCTTCAAGAATTCATGGAACAGAAAGAGCGAGAGCGTCAGGAACAAGAAGACCAAAGGTCAAATCGCCATGGATCCATCGAGCTCTACGCGAACATTTGTGCGAGTATAAGAAACTCGCGCAGTGACCCGAAAGACATGTTGACCGAGTCGGATTACCATCGGCTGGAACGTTCTGTCTTTCGGCTTCTTCTTACTATCCTTGCGATGCAGACGTCGGGTATAGGGACACCAAAGGATTTTCGTCCAAGCAACGATAACCTACAGCTCACCACCTATAACTTCTGCAAACGCGTTATGTACGTGCTCTGGGACGCACTGTCAGCACGTGGAATTTTTGCAGCCAAGCTGCATCTTCTGCAACTTACTCTGAGTGAAGGAAGCGCTGTTCTTACCGTCGCTGATGCACGTGGCTCAAGCAGTGAAGGTGTATCCTGGCCTGTCGTTCATACGCATCGGTTGAGTGATGCTGTGGTCATCGGCTCTCTCATTGGCCACCTCCTTGCCAGTAGCGTTTTAACACGAAACCATCTTCTTGGTGAACCCGCCATCGATCTCACCGAACAATGGTCGAGGGCTATCCAGGGTAATGTAGAAGCGGCTATTCGTGATGCAGAAAAGAATGGTGGATTTGGGTTGGTCATTCAAGTCTTTAATCGCGAAGTGGCTGTCATGGCGCAAGCCGGAACCTGTGCAGACGTCTACCACCGAGATGTCTTTCTTCCGCCCGATGTTTTGGAACACATCAAGAAAGACGATCTTATGACGCTCAGCAATCACACCACGTATCCCACAGCCATGTGGTATGTGGCGAATAGGCAGGCGCAAGAGAGCACTAATCGTTTTGATGTCTTCCCGACCCCAACGAAGCGGCGTGCTCGTAAACCCAACGGCCAGTATGCACGAAGTGGTGAGAATCCTACCCATGACTAACTTCCTCTCCTGGGCGACTCAGAACCCAGGTCTAGCCATTGTCATTATTATCGCCGCAGCGATCGTTTTGACAACCTTCATCCAAAGCATCTACCTGATTGTCAAACATCTCATTCGCATGGTGAACATCTCCACGCGAGGGTGGCCTCCGTACTACCTGGATGCCGATGGTGACTTTCGTCCCGAGTTTCCCAACGACGAATAATCATGTAGGTCAAACAGGGGTAATGCGGTATGGGTAGTGTAACTGATTTGAACGACATGTCGGGCAATCAACAGACGTTCTTCGGGGTTCATCCGATCAACGTGCAACAGCAGTACAACGATACCGTCAATTCGGTGCAAGTGCCTGATCCAGGCATGGGCATCGATACATCGGTGAACCAAGGGTTCGTCAAAGATGCACCCAACTTGGGTTTTTGTCTTCCGTTTCTACCGTGTAACAACCCGAAGTAAAAGAGACCCCGGTGCTCCTATGGAGTGCCGGGGTTTTATACCCCACTCTGTGAGGCTACTATGAGTAACGTCATTTCGCTCCATGCCAGGAGGCACTCACTGGCGAAGATGCAAGACATCCAAGCTTTGGGCGATTTGGAGAAGGAGTACCTGGCGTTACTCGACGATTTTGACCATCGTCGAGAAGACCTCTGGTACTTGCGATCGATCGTCCAGCAGTTCTTCATAACCACTGCATCGATGGTGGAGAAGATGGATAACTCCACCCCACCGATGTACTTCCATTTGTTCCCATGGTATCGCCAGTCGTCCCCTTCTCGACCAAGTGTTTTCCGGATCTATGTAGGGAACAATCGTGACCGTCCTAAAGAAGAGGTCATGCGCTTTTCGATCAAGTTCTACCACAAAGACAATCTGGTTCCTCGTGGTCCGAACCATCCAAAAGCATGGCGTCCTGTTCCTGACGTGCGCCAGGAGGCGCTCAGCGAGCTGCTTCCCATAGGGAGTAGTGAAGGTACACCTCATCTCTATACGGCTGATGTGATCCTCTGGGAGGCCTTTGAGGACTCCTTCTTACACCTGATGGGGCCAGAGACCGTCGAGCTCAATCCCCATCGTTCATTGCGTACCGATCACATCGGTGAATGGAACTTCGAAGCGTTTGGTTCCCGGCGTGAAGGGAATTACGTCTGCATGCGGGCCCGTCGTAATGTCTCCGAAGACTACCGTCTCATCGTGACGGGCTTCTACAACACGAAGGCGGTGGAGCACTATTTCAAAGTTCGTGAAGAGAGGAGTCATCGTGTCGAATCAAGTACGTGACTATCAGTACATCGATAAGGGCATCACTAACGACGCCGTCCTGTCATCGCTGAACATGCTTAATAAAACTCAGCTGATGACACTCAAGAAAGATGTGGATTACATTCTCGGCAGGGACGCTTTTGGGGGAACGGTTCAGTGGCTCATCGTCATTGCAGTGATGTTCGTCTTTCTTGCTCTGTACAAGCATGCTGCTGAACCGTTTGATATCTACCATCTCTTTCGACTCTTCACCATGATGGTACTCGCATTCCTAGGAATGCGAATTCAACGTATCCGCGTGATGCATCGGTTCCTCGTGCGACGAGCTTTGCGTCTACGGCCATTGATCGTGAAGTCGTATACCCGGTTTGAGATTACCCTCATGGCCTAAAGGGGTGAATGGATGGTATGAGGTCGGCTTCTCAAAACCTCATTGGGAAGCCCCTCGCATCACTCATTGCTGGGGTCAACGAGCATGGCAAAAGCGACACAAAACCGCAGACAGCAGCGGGAAGAGCGCCGCGCGGAGCGACGCAAGGGTAAGATTAAGTATCAGGGTAACCTGATCACCCTCCCCCCTGTAGACCAGTTCTCACCGGACAAGCATGAACTTCTTACCGAGTTCAAAGCGATGAAACCGGCGCAAGAACAGTATGCGATGCTCATCAGGAACAATATCGTCACAATCGGATACGGTGCCGCAGGTACCGGTAAGTCGTTTGTCGGTATTGCATTGGCTGCTTTGGATATCAAGGAGCAAAAGAAAAAGCGCTTGATCATCACTCGCCCGATTGTGGAGGCCAAAGGCGGTGGTGGCGGTCTGGGTTTCCTGCCCGGTACCGTCGAACAAAAGGTAGACCCCTACCTTAAGCCGGTGAAGGAGATCTTGGCGAAGTTCTTTGCGCCAGGGCACCTTAACTATCTTTTCGAACACGATGTCGCGGAATTCGCGACCTTTGAGCACATGCGAGGTCGTACGTTTGATGATTCTTACATCATCGTCGATGAAGCCCAAAACGCTACCATCGAACAGATGAAGCTGCTCCTGACGCGTATCGGTCGTAACACGAAAGTCGTCATCAATGGCGACACGAAGCAGACCGATCTCGTGGGACAAAAGCATATGTCGGGCCTGATTGATGCCGTACAACGTTTTCACGGTAAGGAGGGTTTTGCGTCGTATCAGTTTACCTCCAAGGACGTGGTGCGTCACGATATCGTACAGACCGTCATCGAAGCGTACGAAGCTGACTGACCTTCATACCCCCGGCAGGATGGGCTCCTGCCGGGACGGCTTTATTTTCCACCACCGTAGGAATTTACCATGGCTCGCTACCAAAGCAGGCTCCAGCATTTCAAGTCGCCTCATGTTGCGGCGAACTTCGGTATCTCTACCCCCCATTACCTAATTCACCGTGCGCTTTCTGATCACTTCACATCGAAAGCCAAGGTCGATCCTAACAACCAAGCTTTCCAGGACGCGCTGCTTTTCTTCACGCGCGCGGAAGCTGAAAAGGGCGTCGAGTCCACGGAAGGTAAACTCGGTACCACCAAAGCGTATTTGCACCTGCATTGCGCAAAGCGTTCTCTCCTCCACCCGAACTACGACTTCTGGCTGACGATCTGCGCATCGCCACTGGACAGCAAAGAAGTCCAAGATGAAGCCGCTGCAGAGGAGGCTCGCTACAAGCTCATTACGGGTGGCAAATGGATGGTGCACGGCAAGAAGAATGCCGATGACATCAGTGAAGGCCTCAAGAGCGACATGGGTTTCGTTCTGAATGCAGCTGAACATCTGGATGTCATCTTGCGACAGCTCGGTGCCAAGCCTATCGGTACGCATACCGCACACCAGAACAAGCAGACCTTTGCTGCGGATGCACGCACCGAAGAAGGCCATGCGGAAGATACCGGCACTACCTCGGTGCTGCGCAAGGACTACTTGTTCAATAATCACCTGGTGACGTTCACCACGAATGCCACTGTACACAAGTAACATATCGCCCCTCCCGTTTGGGAGGGGCTTTATGCCGCTGTAGAATTTCAGGGTAACACTATTCGTATGTCGCACTACCCCTCAACCTTTTCTAAGGAGAAGTACAACTGAAAGGCCATTCACAGATTAGACAGAATACCGTCTAGTCTCATGACCGCTAAGTCCCCTAACGTAATCGGGGCAGATACCATAGGAAACCATCCATGCGTTACGTACTGATTCTCCTTGCCATGCTCTTCATGGCGGGTTGTGCGACCAAAGAGACCATCAGAGCTCCTCTGAGCTCCTCTGCGGCCATCGTGGCATCTCAACCTACGACGGTAGCACCCGTCGTGAAAACTGCTCCAGCGCCGATTACGGAGCTTACAGCGACACTCCTTCCTCCACCTAAAGATCTTGACAATCGTCAGGTTGCCTGCATGGCAGATGCCATTTACTACGAAAGTAGAGGCGAACCTGAGAAAGGTCAAGAGGGTGTGGGGTACGTCGTCCTCAATCGTGTCCATAGTAAGAAGTGGCCTGACACGGTATGTAGTGTAGTCTATCAATGTACACGTGTTTCACGACACAGCAAACGAAAAGTCTGTCAATTCGGTTGGGCCTCCGAGAGACACCATGTTACTGATGCCAAAGCGTATGCGCATGCGCTGGATTTGGCACGACTGGTCATGCTTGGATTTGCACCCAATCCCATCGGGCATTGTACTTACTTCCACAGTACGGCGGAACGGACGCCACGAGGAGTAAAGTACGCCCTTCGAAAGCGTATCGACCATCACGTCTTTTACGCTTATCAAGACGAGCTAGCGAAGCTCTAGCATCTTTAACCAACCCAAAGCGCTTTAGCGCCATACTCCCCTCCCGTGGTGGGAGGGGAGTTATGATCCTACACACAGGGGTAACGACAATGATTGAGTTAGAAGAAAAGTTGTGCGGTTTTAGTGAGAGTTTATTCGCTATTACCCGTAAGGCAAAAACTGCGAGTGAAATTGAGACATGTGAAACAGTCGAGACGCTCCGGAGAGCGATTTACAAGTATGTCACTACGCCGGAGGATAGGCGCAATGCGTATCCGATACGGAATGCGTGCTGGGATCTAAAGGGTGAGTTCATCATGGAAGCGATGGGTGTCTGTGTGGTGATGATCATCCTCAGTTACTTTACGGCCGCTGTCGGACACGTCATGGTATTTCTGATCAAGTACCATCACATTACGTCATTCGCCAACCATACCGTCGCACTCTGTTTGGGTATCGTGGATGGCTTAGGCTTGATCTTCTTTTTCTGGAAACTTTGGCGAGTCATTGTTTTTCATCGTCGGACAGGTAAGATTGCTCGAAAGATTCTGAAAATCACTAGCCCTACGGAATAAAAGCGAGGGCCTCAGGGCCCTCCTTTTTTTTTGTCTAAATAAAGCGACTTCACACGTACATCATTGTCTGGATAGGTAGGAATGCTTCCCACCTTAAGAGCTAAGGAAACTTACATGAGCAGTGAAGTTAAGGAACACGTCAGGAAAGAGATTCCTTTTGAGCGCCAGTGGTTAGATAGCAATGGCTTCTTGACGAATGCGTGGGAAGCACTCAAGAAATATCCTGAGGCTAACCATCTTGTTGGGCACATCGATCCTGACCTTGATGATCACACCGCAATGATTCTGGTGGAAAAGGGTAACGGGACGAAGGTCTCTATCAAACTCTTCAGTATCGCTGAGAATCTAATCAAGCAGCAGTTCACTTACAAGAAGCGCCTCCAGGCAAACGTTTCCTATAATCCCAATGAAAAGCCATTGGACTACATTCCTGTACCCGCTATCGCGCTCATTACACGAGGGGCCATCGAGGTACACATGGACGGCATCCCTCGGGGACAGCAAACACTTCTTGAGAAATGGGTACTGGTGAGTGTGACCCATACGCATGGCGTTGTTAGGGATGTCCATTTCAAAACGCATTATTGGCGCATGGTGGAAAGGACGACCACGATCCAATACGGCTACAGTCCGAACGATTGGCCAGTCGACACTTACGAGTTTGTTTGCCATTTGATCAGTGAAGTCTACGTCCAGCTGCAACAGCGGGGCGGGATGGAAGTCATCAAACGGCAAATGGAAGACCAGCTGAAAGAACGCTGGAGAAAGATCGGTGCGTTGCGTAAAGCGGGAATCATGATAGATGACGATGTTCGTCTGAACTACATCGAAATCTTTCACCGCTGGCAAGATAGTGAGTACGATGATACGACGTTCCAGCAAGCCTGGGACACATTGGATGCACAGATCTATACGACGTGAGGAGTCATCATGAGTGCGACAAAGGTTCCGCCGTGGCTGGCAGCGGCGGTTGTGAAGATGGAACGGTTTGTGGATGCCACAGTGGAGCAGCATCTGGAAGCCATCAGTCCATCGGATATGTCTCGACTTCGTGTGGCGTTTGAGGCCCCGAAGGCAGGCCCCACTCGGACGACGGTTGAATTGACCGAAGGCTTTCCGGTGACAGGCTTCAGGATTACGCAGTACCGCAACAACCAGCAACATCGGCGCTTTACCGTCAAGGCGGACCCCAAGCGCTTTGGAAAACCAGCGGTCTGAGTAATCTTGTGGATAAGGCTTAACGGAGGGGATCATGACTACAGCACACATCATTTTGACCATCTACCTCGCGGTGGTGGTAGCACTGTCTATCTACGCGTGGTTCCACCGGTCTCCCGACGACGAAGCGCCGGCGATACTGCTCGTGGTCATGATCCTCCTCTGGTTTGTGATCTTCCCGATCGGGTGGTTCACAACCATCAGGAACGTCCTTCTCCACCCTGAAGACTACTAACAGGAACCGTCATGTCTGATGCAACCAAGACTCCCGCCACTGCCGCACCTGCCTCCGGTGAAAAGAAAATAACGCCGCTAGGTCCGCGTCGTTTCTACTGCTTCGAATACCAGAAAGACGATCTGGAGGAGCTCGGTTTCTTCGCTGATCTCAAGGACTGTGTCGCCAAGACGGGTGTGGCTGAGAAGGGCACACCGCGTGAACACCAGTGGCCGCTGGTTGAAACCGAAGTCAACCGCTGGATCCTCCTGGTGCGTAGTCATCCGGAAGAGACCGCCTTCTTCGCACTCAATTACAAAACGGGCAAGCTCGAATTCTTCGGCGACTTCCCGAGCAAAGAAGCTGCACTGGCAGCGCGTACCGAAAAGGGTGATCCGGACGAACAGATCTGGGAAATCCTCGATACAGCCAAGCTGCGCACTTGGAAAACCTCTTCGTCGGAAGGTGAGAAAGTTCCGCTGACTCCTTTCTCGTACGACCACCATCAGAAGAACGCAGAGGCCGCTGCTGCAGTCGTCAAGGCCCCTAGCAAGTAAACCCCTCAACTGTCAACGATTTCATGGAGTTCCCATGCGTTACGTTACGTTCAATTGGAAGACCCATGCTCTTGGGGTCACGAAGGAATTCGCTGATCCCAACGAGCTCTGGGGTAAAGAGTACGAAGACACCTACTTTCTGGATGAAAGTGATGTGCGTAGGTTCCTGGATAGCGTCAAGGCACATCCGGAACCGACTGCGCGCTTCATCTACGATGGTGTCAACCACATGCTGGGTTATGAAGGGAACTTCGACTCAGAAGAAGCGTTCAAGGCACACCTGGATAAGGCCTATGGTGAAGGTCCTTACACCATCCTTGATCCGAATGTCGTTCGTAGGTGGACGCTCGAATGAAATACACCGTGGTGGTAGGGACTCGCGACATCATGGCGCACTACCTACACACTGCGAGTGCGCTTAAAAAACTGATTGGGTGGCAGGCTCTCTTTGAGGGCCTGCTGCCTCATCTCACTGAAGACATTGATGATTCCTTTGAAGGAATGTATCAGTACCTTGTTAGCTGGCAAGATGACGGCATGGAACTTCATCCACTTAACAATGGTGAGATGATGGAGGTAGCCCGTCTCTTCAGTGCGCTTTTCCGAAGACTCCGTGAACGATCTAACTCACTCTTTTTGACGATACCTAAAGGCTTTGTCCACACGGTTCAGATTGAAGGTTGGGTGGGATTGGATTTAATACTTGCGTTTAGTTATACACAGCCCTCCTATTCAGTAGGTGGGCATTCCTAACCATGTAGCAGGGGGTGCAACGTGTCAGGAACCGAGGCGTATCTCGCAGTTAGCAGCGCCAAGTTCAAGAGTTTGGAAGAAGCCGATCGGTCACTCGATGCTGTGTCGATGGAGCCAGGGTTTGTGTTTGGTTACATTGACAAAGAGAAGATGCGGCATGTCAGCTTTTTCCAGGGGAAGGATCTCTCGAAACTGGGTGTGGGCGAAGCCTTCACTACGGTCAAGGGGATCCGTCGTCAAATCGAATTGAGTCGGTTGCTTGCAACCGCTTGATTCGGTCGTCACTGCCAACCAAAGTAAGAGGGGGTTCTACCAATGAGCAATCGCAATGGTCAGTTCAGTGCGTCCTACATGGCACGCCACATGTCGTCTCATGAGGACGGGGTGTTTCGCGCCAAGGGCCGGGGCAAACAGGTCGCACGGAACCGACGAACGGATGCGTTCGAAGCTGAGTTCAATCCGAAGCTTAATCCTTCCAACACCACACAACACCATTTCACCTCGCACCAACCACAAGCCGTGCTCATGAAGACCATGCGCAACGGTAAGAAGCTTTACACCGTCAAGCGCTAAGGAAACTGATCATGTCCCTGGGTAAAATCGGCGTCGGTATTATCACGATGGGTGTTCGGAAGATTCATCCGAATATCAAGGAAAAGAGCCGACAAGACAACCTTGTTCATGTAGAGGTAGATACCCAACGTGTGGGACCTGCCATTACACGGAACCGCTGTCTGAAGTACCTGATGGACCAGGGATGTGATCACCTATTCATGTTTGATGATGACTGTTACCCCATGATGCTTGGATGGGAAGAGTACTTCATCAACACCGCTAAAGAGCACAACGTTCACTTCTTGGGACTACCGAATCCGTTCGGTAGTTTCCTGCTTTCACTCAAGGGTGAATTGGCTCACTGGCACACCGTCCTCGGTTGTTTTAGCTACCAGGATCGTAAGATCATGGAAGCAGTTGGCTACTACAACACCGCCTATACGCGGTACGGTAGTGAAGACGTGGCGCGCAATTGGCGTGTCATGCGGAGCGGTTTGTGTGGATCGGTAGATGGACGACAGGGTCACGCAGCGCCTTTCAGGGCTGCAGCGTACATCATGTCCGAAGATGCCTACCACATGAATCCCCCTGCCAATCTAACCGTGGAAGAAAAACAGCACTTCATCAAGCTCAATGAGCCGGTGTATGAGGCTGAGATCCGGTCAGGGAGGCTCTACTATCCCTACAGCGATACGAAGGTCTAGTTACCATGTACCCCAAACGGTTTGTTGACACGATACCGCTTCCGATAGGAAAGTCTGTCAACATCAAAGAGAATCTCGATCCGGGATTTGATTTGAACTATTTGGGGAAGGTATCGCTGAAGCTTTACCACCTCTATGCGGATGATGGGTGGTTAGTGCGAGGGGAGTTCCCTCGCTACATGCAATCATTTCGTCAGGAGAAGGATGAAGAGGGACATCTACTCTCTCGGTTTGAGTTTATCGGTGGCTCTTCATGCCAATTCTTAGATCACCCAGTGATGGTCAATTTTTACATCACACTGGATGCAACCACAGGAATCTTAGAGAGCCGCGCCGATTACCAGATTGATTATAACCCGGAGCCTACTGAAAGCCCACCTGAAGGCTTGCGCCTCCTGTCAGTCATCCTCGAACTTCAACGTGCTCGCTCTGAGACACCATGACTCTCTTGTCGCTCAAGAATCCCCATCCTGTCCAGCCGTCAGCGGCTGACATTCTTTTTCATGCACTTCAGGAAGAATTCAAGAATCCGGATACGGTCGTCGCCGTCAAATTCTTTTTTGAGCTGATCCGTAAACTCAAGCTGCGAACCGATATTGCGTTCGCGCCGGGTCGGCGATGGAACAAAAGCAAAGCGGAGCAAGCGGGTTGCAGCGAACTCCTCCGGAATATCGTTAAAGCCTTCAAGGAAGTTCACGGACGTGTCCACGATGATGAGATGGTATTGTGGCTCGGTCTCCTGGAATCTGAATTCATGATGGTAGGACCGAAGGGTCAAGACCATCTTCGTCGTACGTTGTATTGCCTCCACACCCCTAAGGGCTCCATTCCCTTAGACCAACCATTGGGGATTTCCCAGCATGCACTTCTTCAGCGTAAACAATCGCAGCCAGCTCAAGCACGTCGGTGACTTTCCTTCGGAAGAACAGGCTCTTCGTTGGTTAACCGCACAGCCAGAAGAGCCGACTGAAACAGAAGACGACGTAGTCATGTACATCTCGATCGATGATGTGCGTCGTCTTGTGCAAGAATTCTTGCTTTTCTGCATGGGCAAATTGATCACTCCGGATAGTCATTTCGGTATCAAGACGGAGCCGTCTTCCAATGGTCGTCGGGTGACCTATCTCGGTGACTTCCCTGATGCACGCGTTGCCCAGGATGTCATCACTGATCAGCATGTGGCTACTACCCTCGCAGAGCTCCATGGAACGTCTCCTGGCGATTACCTGGATTTAGCGTGGGTAGTGAGCACCAATGACTTCCGACAGTGGCAGAGCTGCACTGAGGGCGTCGTAGGGCGTAAGCTGTGGGAGACTAACTAACGAGAGAGGGCTACGGCCCTCTCTTTTATTTCCTTTTGTGAAAAGAGAGGGTCTATGTCTAACATTAAAGATAAAGATGGCGTCGTTTATGCCATCGTGAACAAGGTGAATGGAAAACGCTACATTGGGTCTACGATAAACCCAACTAAGCGACATAGCCACCATGTCCAAAGTTTAAATAGTGGGTCGCATCCAAACAACCATCTACAACGTGAATGGAATGAATACGGCGAAGATAACTTCGAATTCATCGATATAGCAAAAACAAACGACTACTCTATCCTTAGAGGACTAGAGAGCACGATGATCAAAGTGAACGATGCCACTAATCCAGAAATAGGTTACAACAAATTTCTGGATACTGGTTCTCAGAGAACTGAGTATTCCGATGAGTTCAGACAGAAAGCCTCCGTTCGGGGTAAGGAAATTGGTATTTCTGATAAATGTCGTGAAGCGCAAGCAAAAGTCTTTAGGGGCGATGTAGCAAGGGCTGCTCAAGCTAAAGCTGTTGAAGCGCGAAAGAGAAACGGGAGTTACGGTCGCCCGAAGCAGCACTAAAATAAGGATACATAACCCTGTCAATGGACATGGTATGGTACCTCCAAATCAATTAGGTGTGACATGACTACCACTTTGAGTACAGAGAAACACTGGAACAAAGCGCAGAAAGATGCCGCACCGGACGAGTTTTGGGCCCTTCCAGAGAAAAAGAAGCTCCGCATTTCGGACGCCAAACATACCGAACTTGCATGGACTCAGGTTGATCGAGTCAAAGGTCTCGATGATGCCGAAAAGAAGAAGGCGCGTAAGCGCATTCAGGCTCGTGCCAAAGAACTCGGCATCGATACCTCCAAGTGGAAGAAATACAAGGGCATCAGCAAGGAAGAGTTCGATAACACAGGCGCTAGCTTTGGTAACACCGATAGCGTGTCCCATTTGCTCGTTCATTCCATGACCGAAGCGTCTGGACTGGCTCATGAATTGGGTGAATGCCGCCGTAGTAATGCCCTGGCTGCGGGTGATACCGCCTGCCTGGAAGCTATCAGCAAGCGTGTCGCCGACCTCAAGGCATGCCTCGCACTCCTCGATGAGGAACTGGCTGAGCTCGGTCTACCTTGTGTGACCCCCGATGCCGAACAGTGTCAGGCTGCCGAAGAAGCCAAGCGTGATACGCTCAATGGCGACTTCGAAGGTGGCCAGTTTTACTTCCTGGAGGCTGAACCCTCTCCTCCAGATGAAGACGAATCGACTGAAGACGAAGGCTGAACATACCGCCCCTCCCAAACGGGAGGGGCTTTTATGCCGTAAATTGGAGAAGACCGTGACTGAAGAAACGAAAGTAGAGAAGCCAACCTTTCAAGAAATTCGTGATGAGGTCGTGGGTCCGGGTGGTAACTACGAACCCGAAACAGTTGTATGCTGGGACATTGTGATGGATCAGTTAGTCGATAAGGCTAGCGGCCTTGAACAAAGTCTTGCTGAAGTCGTTACCAACCTACTCGCTCGCCGGAGTGAAGGGATTAAATACGCAGCCTTTCGCAGTCTCCCAAAAGAGAGTCATGAAGCAGAAGACTACACCTTCGTTCTTGACCTGGAGGCCGGCGAGTATGTCGTACCCGAAGGCAAGAATAGGGTAAAGATCGAAACCATGAAAGGTATTTCGCGCCTTCCGTGGGAAGAGCATTATGCTCAGTACATCGCGGAGAAGAACTACGTTGTCATCTTTTCGACAAAACGTGTTCGCAAAGACGGCGGTATCGGCATAACGGAAGTGAAAGCGAACACCACCGGTGAAGCGGTCTTTAAGTGGAAGCAGATCATGCCGGAGTACGGTATCCACGAGATCATTGTCATTACCAAGGGTAGCATCGTCTTCGATATGGCCGATGAAGCGCTCATTGATAAAACCAATCAAGAGCTTCAAGAGTACATCAACGATCACCCTGTTCTAAAGAAAGAGCTCGAAGAAAAAGTGATGAGGATCCTGAACGACAAAGGGGAAGGAAATGGAAACGTACCAACCGATCCAAACTGAAACAAAGCGGTTCTTCATGTGTCCCAACTGCGAGAAGGGGGAGAAGTGCTACATCGACCACCTCCTTGAGGACTTCGGACCAGCCTCTGAAAAGGCTAAAAAGGTAGGACCATGGGTCTGTCGCAATTGCCAGCACTCCATTTCTGGTTCGTTGTATTACGAAGCCAACGTTAGTGAA
>Ga0164242_10001786_pt1 | contig 25255 bp, 22 predicted proteins | sample OricomgcompostMG_FD_108783 | JGI IMG/M metagenome (GOLD analysis project Ga0164242, IMG submission 108783) | Miracle-Growth compost microbial communities from Emeryville, California, USA - Original compost - Miracle growth compost (MG) ...
CCCGTCGCCGGCGCGTGAGAGCTATCTGCGCGGCGACCGCATCATCGCCGCGGCGAAGGAGACCGGGGCAGGGGCGATCCACCCCGGCTACGGCTTCCTGTCGGAAAACGCCGATTTCGCGCAAGCCGTGATCGACGCCGGCCTTATCTGGGTCGGCCCCAAGCCCGCCAGCATCCGCGCGATGGGGCTCAAGGACGCCGCCAAGAAGCTGATGACCGACGCTGGCGTGCCGGTGACGCCCGGCTGTCTCGGCGAGGATCAGGCGCCCGACCGGCTCAAGGCGGAGGCCGATGCGATCGGCTATCCGGTGCTGATCAAGGCGGTCGCCGGCGGCGGCGGCAAGGGGATGCGGCGGGTCGATGATTCCGCCGATTTCCTCGAAGCGCTCCAGTCCTGCAAGCGCGAGGCGACAAGCTCGTTTGGCGACGACCGCGTGCTCCTCGAAAAATACATCCTCAGCCCGCGCCATATCGAGGTGCAGGTGTTCGGCGATACCCATGGCAACGTCGTCCACCTGTTCGAGCGCGACTGCTCACTCCAGCGCCGCCACCAGAAGGTGATCGAGGAAGCCCCCGCACCGGGCATGGACGAAGCCGCCCGCGAGGCGGTCTGCGCAGCGGCGGTCCGCGCGGCCAAGGCGGTCGATTACGAAGGCGCCGGCACGATCGAGTTCATCGCCGACGCCAGCGAAGGGCTAAAGGCGGATCGCATCTGGTTCATGGAAATGAACACGCGGCTGCAGGTCGAGCATCCGGTGACGGAGGAGATTACTGGGCAGGATCTGGTCGAATGGCAGCTGCGGGTCGCCAGCGGCGAGGCGCTGCCGAAGCGACAGGACGAGCTGTCGATCAACGGCTGGGCTATGGAGGCGCGGTTGTATGCCGAGAACCCGGCGACGGGCTTCTTGCCTTCGACCGGGCGGCTTGACCACCTCGCGCTTCCCACCCCTGGATTTGAAAATGTCGCCCTCTATTCAAGTCCACGCATCGATACGGGAGTGGTAGAGGGAGACGAGATTTCAGCGTTCTACGATCCAATGATTGCCAAGATCATTAGCTGGGGGGAAAGCCGTGACGAAGCGATAGACGATCTGACTAAGGCGTGCAGTGCTGTTGAATGTGCACCCGTACGGACCAACGCGTGGTTCTTGAGGCGGCTCCTCGATCGCAGCGAGTTTCGTGCAGGTCAAGTGACGACCGGCTTCATCGGCGATCATCTGGACGACCTGACGGTAACGCCTTGTCCAAGTGCTGAGCTGCTACAAATTGCCGGTGATGCGATTGCCACCTCGCCGCCCTTCGTTTTCGGTCGCCGAGGCGATCTAGACTTTGAGCTAGCGGAGGGACTTCGCGGCTTTCGTCTTAATGCCTCGATTCAGACGGAGATGAAGCTGACGCTCGATGGTGAGCCGCAAACGGTCGCGATGACGATGTCTCCTAGAGAAGTTATTGAGGCGGGATGGGATTGGCCGACCGTGTTGATCGACGACGCCGGCACGATCACTGCTTACGAGGGTGGCGCGGCGTTCGTCGTCGCGCCCGCTCGTTCTTCTGGAAATGCCGCCGGCACCGCCGCCGACGGTGCGATCCTGTCGCCGATGCCGGGGCGGATCATTGCGGTCGAGGTTGTGGCGGGGGGGAGCGTCGCCAAGGGGCAGAAGCTCGTCACGCTCGAGGCGATGAAGATGGAGCATACGCTGACCGCGCCGTTCGATGGGGTGGTGGCGGCGCTTTCGGCCGAGGAGGGCGCGCAGGTCAGCGAAGGGGCGCTGTTGGCGCGGGTGGAGCGCCCTTCCGAATAGACACCGCCCCGGCGAAGGCCGGGGCCCAGGTGGGGAAGGTAGAATGATGACGCGCAGCGCTCGCCAACATGCCGCTGTGCAACTGGACCCCGGCCTTCGCCGGGGTGGTAAGGAAAAGGGATGACCGGCAAATTCTACGACCAGTGGCGGATCGGCGAGGTGATCGAGCATCCGCTTCATCGCACCGTCACCGAGACCGATAATCTGCTGTTCTCGACGATGACGCACAATCCGCAGCCGCTGCATCTCGACGCCGAGGCGGCGATGGCCAGCGAGTTCGGGCAGATCCTTGTCAACGGCACCTTCACCTTCGCGCTGATGGTGGGGCTCACCGTCGCCGAGACGACGATGGGGACGCTGGTCGCCAATCTCGGCTATGACAAGCTGGTGATGCCCAAGCCGGTGTTCATCGGCGATACGCTGCGCGCCACCAGCGAAGTGATCGAGATGCGGGAGAGCAGGTCGCGGCCTACCGCGGGGCTGGTGACGTGGAAGCACCGCATGCTCAACCAGCGCGACGAGGTGGTGTGCGAATGCTTGCGGACGGCGTTGCTGCGGAAATCTGCCTAAGCCAGCAGTTTTGCCTTTTGCGCATCGAACTCGTCTTGCGTGAGCAAACCATCCTTCAGAAGACCGGCTAACTTTGAAAGCTCATCGGCGACGGATGAAGATTGCCGTTGAAGTTTTCCCATATGCTCCTGAATCCAGTCGCGGAGCTCGGCAAATTTGCCCGCTTCGCTTCGTTCAAATGATAGACGATTTTGGTTCTGAACATTCGGGCTTGCATGAGGCGGAGGTGCCCGCTCGCCAAATATGGATATTTCCAGGAAGCCAACGGTCCAGTCGCCTGGGTCCTTCCAATTGATCGCAGTGATATTGGAAACAGGAACGCGCTTGGTCCCCAAAAAGCCGTAAAACATAACGCCATACTTTATCAGCATGGCGTCGTCTTCTACCCAAACCGTCAGACCACGCCCTTTAAGCCGTTCCCCCGGATTTATCATCCCCGCTCTCCTTCGTCGCGAAGGGTATTCTGTCATTTCCAAAGGCGCAACGAACAGAGCGCTCAGACCGTAAAGCTCTCGCCGCAGCCGCAGGAGCCGGTGGCGTTGGGGTTATTGAAGACGAAGCCCGCGGTGAAATCGTCCTCCACCCAGTCCATCGTCGAGCCGACGAGGTAGAGCACCGATCCGCCATCGACGAAGAAGGCGCCGCCCGGCGTCTCGATGCGTTCGTCGAACGGGTCGGCTTTCGTCACGTAATCGACCGAATAGGCGAGCCCCGAGCAGCCGCGGCGCGGCGTCGAGAGCTTGACGCCGATCGCGTCGGCGGGGGCCTTGGCCATCAGCTCGGCGACGCGCGCTTCGGCTTTTTCCGTCAAAATGACGGGCGCAGGGCGCTGTCTGACAGTGGATGCCATCGTCACTTCTTCCTTCCTCGATCAAAGTACCACTTTGATCGAAACTTTTAGAGCATCCCCAATTCCAGCTTGGCGTCGTCGGACATCTTCTGCGGGTCCCACGGCGGGTCCCAGACGAGGTTGACGTCGGCGATCGCCACCCCCGGCACCGCGCAGACGCGCATTTCGACCTCGCCGGGCATCGATTCGGCGACCGGGCAATGCGGCGTCGTCAGCGTCATGGTGATCGCGACGTGGCCGTCGGCGGTGACCTCGACGTTATAGATCAGGCCGAGATCGTAGATGTTGACCGGAATTTCGGGGTCGTAGATTTCCTTCAAGGCGTCGATCACCGCCTCGTAGAGCGCGCCGCCCGGCTCGCCGCCCGACAAGGGCTCGGGCTTTTGCGACAGGAAGCCGTCGAGATAGTCGCGCTTGCGCTCGAAGGTCTCGCGCGCGCTTTCCTCGACGCGCGCCTTGGGCGGCGCTTCGACCGATGCGACTTCCTCAACCTCAATCTTGCGCTGCTCGTTCACCCGAAGATCCTCGTTACCCGTTCGATACCCTTGACCAAAGCCGCCACGTCGGCCGGGCCGTTGTAGACGCCGAAGCTCGCCCTTGCCGTCGCCGGCACGCCGAGCGCCCCCATCAGCGGTTGCGCGCAATGGTGGCCGGCGCGGATCGCGACCTCGCCTTCGTCCAATATGGTGGCGACGTCGTGGGGATGAACCCCCTCCACCGCGAAGCTGACGATGCCGGCCGAATCCTCCGGCCCGAACACGCGGACGCTGTTGAGGCCCGCCATCGCCTCGCGCGCTTCGTGGACCAAGGCGATTTCGTGGGCGTGGATGCGCTCCAGGCCGATGCTCTCGACATAGTCGATCGCGGCGTGGAGGCCGACGACGCCGACGATGTGCGGGGTGCCCGCCTCGAAGCGGCCGGGGGACGGGGCGTAGGTGGTGCGCTCGAACGTCACGCGGTCGATCATCGAGCCGCCGCCCTGATAGGGGGGCATGGCGTCGAGCAGCTCCGCGCGGCCCCACAGCACGCCGATGCCGGTTGGGCCGTAGAGCTTGTGGCCGGAGAAGACGTAGAAATCGCAGTCGAGCGCCGCCACATCGACCGCCATCCGCGGCACCGCCTGGCAGCCATCGAGCAACAGCTTCGCGCCGGCGGCATGGGCGAGATCGGCGGCGCGGCGGGCGTCGAGCACCGAGCCGAGCACGTTCGAGACATGGGCGAGCGCGACCAGCTTGTGCGCCGGCGTCAGCATCGCGGCCATCGCGTCGAGGTCGATGCGGCCGTCGAGCGTCAGTGGGATGACGTCGATTTCCGCGCCGATCCGCTCGGCGACGAGCTGCCACGGGACGATGTTCGAGTGATGTTCGAGCGTCGACAGCAGGATGCGGTCGCCGGCCTTCAAGTGCGTGCCGGCCCAGCTGTGCGCGACGAGGTTGATGCCCTCGGTGGCGCCGCGGACGAAGACGATCTCGTCGGGGGAGGGGGCATTGATGAACTGGGCGACGCGCTTGCGCGCGGCCTCGTAGGCGAGCGTCATGTCGGCGGAGCGCTGATAGACGCCGCGGTGGACGGTGGCGTAGGTCTCGCCATAGGCGCGGGTGATCGCGTCGACCACGACCTGCGGTTTCTGCGCGGTCGCTGCGCTGTCGAGATAGGCCCATCCTTCGGGAATTGCGGGAAAATCGGCGAGCACGTCGAGCGGGGCGGCGGCCAGAAGGGTGCTCATGCCGAGACTCCAAAGTGAAGGAAAGTGCGCTTGATCGTTTCACTTTGGCCCATCCCCCGATCCCCGCGCGAAGTAGCAGGCGATCGGGAGGCATCGACATGGCGGCCAGCGGAGCAAATCAATTCCAACATTGCAAGCGCGCGGTTCGAGCCGTCATGCCGGACTTGTTCCGGCATCCAAGGAGCCGCAGGCGATATCGCCCGTTGAGGGTTGGACCCCGGCACAAGGCCGGGGTGACGGAGGGGGCGGGTCATAACGCCGCCTCCAGCCAGCGGTCGGCGTCGGCGGTGAAGGCGTCACGGACCGCCTCGTTGCCGATGCGATCGAGCGCGTCGGCGACGAAGGCGCGGGTGAGCAGCGCCTTGGCTCGGGCAGGGGCGATGCCGCGGCTGGTGAGGTAGAAGAGGGCGGTCTTGTCGAGTTCGCCTACCGTCGCGCCGTGGGCGCATTTCACGTCGTCGGCGAAGATTTCGAGCTCTGGCTTGAGGTTCACCGTCGCGGTGCGATCGAGCAGGAGGCCGCGGAGCGATTGCTCGCCGTCGGTCTTCTGCGCGCCGCGGGCGACCTCGACGCGGGCGGCGAGGCTGGCGGTCGAGCGGTCCTTGGCGACGGCGCGCCACAGCTGGCGGCTCTGGCCGTCGAGCGCGTCGTGGCGGAGCGACACGGCGGCTTCCTGGCGCTGCTCGCCCTGCGTGAGGAGGGCGCCGCCCATCTCGGCATAGGCAGCCTTGCCGGTGAGGGTCAGTGCACCATCGATGCGGCTGTCCATGCCGCCGGCGCCGAGAAAGATCGACACGAGGCTGGCGCCTTCGCCGAGCTCGGCTTCGTCGTGGAGCGAGATGAAGCCGGAGCCTTGCAGCATCCGCACCGAGCGCATCAGACGCGCCGAACGGGCGAGGCTGATCTGCGTCAGGCGGTTGGACCAGCCTTCGCCGACATAAGTCTCGACGATCGCGGCAGTGCTGTCCTCGCCGAGCGCGATGTGCGCGGGCAGGTGGTTGGCGCCGCCGGTGGCGATGTGGACAATCTCGATCGGGTCGCTCGCCTGTTCGGCGTCGAGCACGAGGCTCCAGCCGGTGCCGGTCGCCTGGCGCGCCAGGGGGTGATCGGTGGCGAGGCGCAGCGGCTCGATCGACACGCAGCCGAGGGTGCTGCGGTTCGCATCGAATTCGCCATCAATGAAAACGAGGCGCGGGCCGCCAAGGCTTATGAAATGCGTGCCGGCGACGGCGCGCGCGCCGTGCGGCGCGTCCACCAGCGCGCGAAGCGCATCCAGACGCGACCAGCGCCACGACTCCTGACGCGGCGAGGGGAGGGTGAGCGCGTCAGTCATCGGCTCGCCCGTCACTCCAGCGAAGGCTGGAGTCTATCGCTGCTGCAATATGGCTCATCGCTTGCGGCGAGAGACATGGATGCCAGCCTTCGCTGGCATGACGGAGGACGTGTGTCACGCCGCCACCTCGGCATAGCCTTCGGCTTCGAGCTGACGGGCGAGCTCCGGGCCGCCCGAGCGGATGATGCGGCCGTCGACCATCACGTGGACGCGATCGGGGCGGACATATTCGAGCAGGCGCTCGTAATGGGTGATGAGCAGCACCGCCTTGTCGGGGGCGCGCATGATGCGGTTGATGCCTTCGCCGACCGCCTTGAGCGCGTCGATGTCGAGGCCGGAATCGGTCTCGTCGAGGATGGCGAATTTGGGGGCGACGATGCCCATCTGGACCATCTCGTTGCGCTTCTTCTCGCCGCCCGAGAAGCCGACATTGACCGGGCGCTTGAGCATCTCCTGGTTCATGCCGAGCAGGTCCGCCTGCGCGCGGGCGAGCTTGAGGAACTCGCCGCCGGAGAGCGGGGCTTCGCCGCGGACCTTGCGCTGCGCGTTGAGCGCCTCGCGGAGGAACTGGACGTTGGAGACGCCGGGGATCTCGACCGGGTACTGGAAGCCGAGGAACAGCCCCGCGGCGGCGCGCTCGTGGGGGTCGAGGGCGAGGAGGTCGATCCACTCGCCATCCGTTCCCCGGCGAAGGCCGGGGTCCAGTTGCGAAGGTTCTTGTTGGAGAGCGCCCCGCTCCGTTTCCGACTGCGCCGATACTGGACCCCGGCCTTCGCCGGGGAACATGGGACGAAAGCGCACGCCGCCCCCCGTCACCTCATAGCCGGGCCGCCCGCCGAGCACATAGCCGAGCGTCGACTTGCCCGCGCCGTTCGGCCCCATGATCGCGTGCACCTCGCCCGCGTTCACCTCGAGGCTGAGACCCTTGAGGATTTCCTTGCCGTCGATTTCGGCGTGGAGGTTTGAAATTGCCAACATGCTAATTCTCAAAATGGATTAATGACGATGAGTAGGGAAAGTGTCGCCAGAAGCGCAGCCATCAACACGAGGCCAAAGATGTAAAACGCGACATAAAATCGGTACATCAAACCATCTTGGGCTTTCGAAATCTCGATGCCTCTCGGTTTAATCACTCCAGAATGAAATGCGTCCCTCAGTCCGCTTCCCAACGCATAAAGGGCGAGGAGGCAACCCAGCGACAAAAGAATGCAGAAGATGCGGGCAATCACCCCACGCTCCCTTCAAGGCTGATCCCCAGCAGTTTCTGCGCCTCGACCGCGAATTCCATCGGGAGTTGCTGGAGCACTTCCTTCGCAAACCCGTTGACGATCAGCGCCACCGCGGCTTCTTGATCGAGCCCGCGGCTCATCGCGTAGAAGAGCTGGTCGTCGCTGATCTTCGAGGTGGTCGCCTCGTGCTCGATCTGCGCCGAGGGGTTGCGGACCTCGATGTACGGCACGGTGTGCGCGCCGCATTGGTCGCCCAGCAGCAGGCTGTCGCACTGGGTGAAGTTGCGGACGTTTTCCGCCGTCGGGCCCACGCGGACGAGGCCGCGATAGGTGTTGTCGCTCTTCCCCGCGCTGATGCCCTTCGAGACGATCGTCGAGCGGCTGTTCTTGCCGAGGTGGATCATCTTGGTGCCGGTGTCGGCTTGCTGGTAATTGTTCGTCACCGCGACCGAATAGAATTCGCCGACGCTGTTCTCGCCCGCCAGCACGCAGCTCGGGTATTTCCAGGTGATCGCGCTGCCGGTCTCGACCTGGGTCCAGCTCGCCTTGCTGTTCTTGCCCTGGCACAGCGCGCGCTTGGTGACGAAATTGTAGATGCCGCCCTTGCCCTGCTCGTCGCCGGGATACCAGTTCTGGACGGTCGAGTACTTGATCTCGGCATCGTCGAGCGCGACCAGTTCGACCACCGCGGCGTGGAGTTGGTTCTCGTCGCGCATCGGGGCGGTGCAGCCTTCGAGATAGGACACATACGCGCCCTTGTCGGCGATGATCAGGGTGCGTTCGAATTGCCCCGTGTTCTCGGCGTTGATGCGGAAATAGGTGGAGAGCTCCATCGGGCAGCGCACGCCCTCGGGCACATAGACGAAGGTGCCGTCGGAAAAGACCGCGCTGTTGAGCGTGGCGAAATAATTGTCGCGCTGCGGCACCACCTTGCCGAGCCATTTGCGGACGAGATCGGGGTGCTCCTTGATCGCCTCGCTGATCGACAGGAATATCACGCCCGCCTCGGCGAGCTCCTTGCGGAAAGTGGTGGCGACGGAAACCGAGTCGAACACCGCGTCGACCGCGACCTTGCGCGCGCCCTCGACGCCGGCGAGGACCTTCTGCTCCTCCAGCGGAATGCCGAGCTTTTCGTAGGTGCGCTTGATCTCGGGATCGAGGTCGTCGAGGCTCTCGAGCTTGGGCTTCGCCTTGGGTTCGGCGTAGTAATAAGCGTCCTGATAGTCGATCGGCGGGATGTTGAGCTTGGCCCAGTCGGGCGTCTCCATGTCGAGCCACAGGCGATAGGCCTTGAGGCGCCAGTCGAGCATCCATTCGGGCTCGCCCTTCTTGGCCGAGATGAAGCGGATCGTGTCTTCGCTCAGCCCCTTGGGCGCGAACTCCTGCTCGAGCTCGGTCGAAAAGCCCCATTCGTACTTCTTGTTGGCGGCGGCGAGCGCCTCGGCATTGCGCGTGGCCATCAGTTCAACACCTTTACACTTCCCCGGCGAAGGCTGGGGTCCAGTTGGGAAGGCTTAGCGAACGAGACGCTACGCTCTCCCAACGATCGTTCCGTAACTGGGCCCCGGCCTCCGCCGGGGAGGGAGGAAAGCGACGCGAGGGTGACGCCGGCGAGCGCGCCCCTTACCGCCTCGTTGACGATTCCCCAGTGCGGCTTGACGCAGCACGTGCCCTCGATGCCGCAATCGTGGCGGCCTTCTTCGAGGCAGGTCGTCATCGCGATTGGGCCCTCGACCGCCTCGATCATGTCGGCGAGCGTGATCGTCGCGGGCGGACGGGCGAGGCGCAGGCCGCCGCCGGTGCCGCGCACCGTCTCGATCAGGCCAGCGGCGGAGAGGCGGCTGACCAGTTTCTGCACGGTGGGGAGGGGGACGCCGGTCTGTTCGGCGAGCAGCGTCGCGTTCAAGCGCCCGCGCGCGCCGCAGTGACGCGCGGCGGCGGTCAGGATGACGACCGCGTAATCGGCGAGGCTTGAAAGACGCATGGCTCCTAATCGGACTGATTCGATCCGATTGGCAAATGGGCTCGCGGAGGGCGGCCGTCAACCCTTCGATCAGGTGTCGCTGATCAGCGGGCCGACCTGACCGCCCAAGGCGTGACGTTGCGCGATCGTCAGGCGGGCGAGCAGCGGCGGGTCGGCGGCGATCTGGCGCGGCGTCAGCCCGGTGAACTGCTTGATCTCGCGGATCAAGTGCGATTGGTCGTAGAACCCGCGGTCGATCACCTCGTCGAGCGACACCCGGCCCGAGGCGAGTGCGACGGCTGCCCGCAGCGCGCGATATTTGCGGGCGAGCAGCTTTGGCGGCGCGCCGTAGAGCGCATTGCACTTGCGCTCGACCTGACGGCGCGAGAGCCCGGTCGCTTCGGTGAGTGCGTCGAGATCGGGCGAGGTGCTGTCCGCCAGCCAGGCATCGACTGCATGGACAAAACCGTGCGCATCGCCGTCATGACGGCTGACCAGCGCGCTGATCAGGGGCGTCGCGATCCGTGCCATCTCGGCAACGTCGCTGACCGCGGCCAGCCGCTCGACCACACCGGCGAGCGCATCCCCGAACAACTCGGCGGCATCGAACACGCGGTTGATCATCGTCGAAGCTTCGGCCCCGACCAAAGCCAGCCAGCCGCAGGGCGTGATGCCGGCGCCGAACAGGCGCACCGGCCCCTCGGCGCGGACTTTCACCGCGCCAGTGGTCGGCCCGACGATATGGACTCCCATCGCCTGCTGCACCGATCCATCGGGAAAGCGGTATTCGGCACTGCGATTATTGAGGCGGAAACGGATCTGCGCATGGTCGGCGCGCTCGGTATCCTCGAACACCGGCGTATCCGCTTCGAATAAATAGAAAAGCGTTATGTAATCGGATAGATCGGCTTCAGGTATTGCATAATCTAGTTTAATTTCCGACACGGAAAGACCCCCCTGGTGATCTTTCTTACATCACCGGGCGGCACATGAAAAGCGGCCCAGCCGGTGAAACCGGCCGGGCCGATAGGATAGGATCCCCGATCGGGTCGAGGAGTCCTCGGGTCGCACCTATGCAAGTACCAGATTTACAGCTATTGTATTGGATAGAAGCGACGAGTCCCAGAAAGAGAATATTTTTTCTGACTATACCCATTTAGGGATATTTTGACGGGCAGGCGCCTGGATGCGATGGGGCCGGCGATGACGACCGATCCGCTGCGCCGCCTGCTGTTTACGCTCGATGCCGAGCGCGCCCATCACCTGGCGATCGATCTGCTGGCAGCGTGGGGTGCTGCGGGGGCGCCGTTCGGGCGCAGGCCCGCCGATCCCGTGCTGCGGAGCGAGGTGGCCGGGCTGACCTTCGCCAATCCGATCGGGCTCGCGGCGGGGCTCGACAAGGATGCGCGGGCGATCACCGGGCTGTTCGGGCTGGGTTTCGGCGCGATCGAGGTCGGCACGCTGACGCCGCTTGCGCAGCCGGGCAATCCGCGGCCGCGGCTGTTCCGGCTGGAGCAGGATCGCGCGGTGATCAACCGCATGGGGTTCAACAACGGCGGGCTGGAGGCGGCGCTGCCGCGCATCCGGCGGGCGCGGCGGCGCGGCGTGCTCGGCGTCAACGTCGGCGCCAACAAGGACAGCGCTGACCGCATCGCCGACTATCTGAGCGGCGTCGAGCGCGTCGCGAGCGTGGCCGATTACGTGACGATCAACATCAGCTCGCCCAACACGCCGGGGTTGCGCGACCTGCAGCACGGCGCCGCGCTCGCCGAGCTGCTCGCCGCGTGCGATACGGCGCGGGGACGGACCCCGTTGTTCCTCAAGGTCGCGCCCGATCTCGACTCGGCGGCGATCGACGCCATCGCCCGCGCCGCGATCGAGCATCGCATCGATGCATTGGTCGTCGCCAACACCACCGTCTCGCGGCCGCCGCTGCAATCGCCCGACGCCGGCGAGACGGGCGGGCTGTCGGGGGCGCCGCTCGCCGTGCTGTCGCGCCAGCGGCTCGGCGACTTCCGTTCGGCGACCGCCGGCAAGCTGCCGCTGATCTCGGTCGGCGGGATCGGCGACGCCGACGAGGCCTATGCCCGAATCCGCGCCGGGGCGAGCCTGGTCCAGCTCTACACCGCATTGGTTTATGAAGGTGCGGGGCTGGCGTGGCGCATCGCCAGCGGGCTCGCCGAGCGGCTGCGGCGCGACGGCTTCTCGTCGCTCGGCGAGGCGATCGGCGCCGGTTGACGTAGCGTCTTGTTTCGCCGCCGTTCGTCGTTAGGGTCGGCCGAGGGGGCAAGGCAACGGTTCGGCTCCTTCAGGAGGGACGTTTGCGCACGGTCGAGCCTTTTCCCAATCTGGTGACGATGTTCTTCGCCCGCGCGGCCGACGGCGGCGACAGGCCGTTCCTGTGGCACAAGCAGGGCAGCCGCTGGGTCTCGATGAGCTGGGCGCAGGCGGCGCGCGACGTGGCGGCGCTGGCGACCGCGCTCAAGCATATCGGGCTGAAGCGCGGCGATCGCGTCATGCTCGTCTCCGAAAACCGCCCCGAATGGTGCATCAGCGATCTCGCGATCATGGCGGCCGGCTGCGTGACGGTGCCGACCTACACCACCAATACCGAGCGCGATCACGCCCATATCATCGAGAATTCGGGCGCCCGCGCGGTGATCGTTTCCAACGCCAAGCTCGCCAGGACGCTGATGCCCGCGGTGCTGCGCAGCTCGCAGATGCAGATCGTGATCGGCATCGACGAGATGCGGCTGGGCCAGCCGGGCGAGGTCGCCTTCCACGACTGGCATACGCTGATAAACCGCCATCCTTCCGAGCCCGAGGCGGTGGCGATGGAGGCCGATTTCACCCGCGAAGACCTCGCCTGCATCATCTACACCAGCGGCACCGGCGGTTCCCCGCGCGGCGTGATGCAGCACCACGGCGCGATCCTGCACAACGTCACCGGCGCCGCGGCGATCATCGCCGAGGATTTCGGCTGGGACGACGAGGTGTTCCTCTCCTTCCTGCCGCTTTCCCACGCCTATGAGCATACCGGCGGCCAGCATCTGCCGATCGGGCTCGGCGCGCAGATCTATTATGCCGAGGGGCTGGAGAAGCTCGCCTCGAACATCGAGGAGGCGAAGCCGACGATCATGGTCGTCGTGCCGCGGCTGTTCGAGGTGCTGCGCACGCGAATCTCCAAGGCGATCGAAAAGCAGGGCGGGATGGCCGCCTGGCTGCTCGACAAGGCGCTGGAAATCGGCGCGCGCGAGTATGAGGGCAAGTCGCGGCTGACCGACCTGCCGATGAAGCTGCTGCTCGACCGCACGCTAAAGCCCAAGATCGCCAAGCGCTTCGGCGGGCGGATGAAGGCGATGGTCTCGGGCGGCGCGCCGCTCAATCCCGAGATCGGCATCTTCTTCCAGTCCTTGGGGCTGACGTTTTTGCAGGGCTATGGCCAGACCGAGGCGGCGCCGGTGATCTCGTGCAACCGCCCGTCGGCTGGCCTCAGGATGGACACGGTCGGCCCGCCGCTGGCCAACACCGAGGTCAAGATCGCCGACGACGGCGAAATCCTGGTGCGCGGCGAGCTCGTCATGCACGGCTATTGGCGCAATACGGCGGAGACCGAGCGGGTGCTCAAGAACGGCTGGCTGCACACCGGCGACATCGGCCTGATCGACGCGCACGGCCGGATCAAGATCACCGATCGCAAGAAGGACATCATCGTCAACGACAAGGGCGACAATGTCGCGCCGCAGAAGATCGAGGGGATGCTGACGTTGCAGCCCGAGATCATGCAGGCGATGATCTGGGGCGATCGCCAGCCGTACATGGTCGCAGCGCTGGTGCCCGATCCCGAATGGACTCAGGAATGGTGCGCCCGGAACGGCGATCCGTGCAACTTCGTCACGCTGGCACAGAACCATGATTATCGCGCGGCGCTGGCCAAGGCGGTCGAGCGGGTTAACGCCGACCTGTCGCAGATCGAGCGAGTCCGCCGCTTCATCATCGCCGACGAGCCGTTTTCGATCGAGAACGAGCAGCTGACGCCGTCGCTCAAGATCAGGCGCCATGTGCTGAAGGAAGTGTACGGCGCTCGCCTCGACGCGCTGTATCGAAACTGACGCACGCGCCGGGCGGTTGGCGCAGTGTTGCCGCTTTTTGCCATGATTTCGACCCAGAGCGGGATTATCCGCCGCTCGGTAACCGGTCGGGGGGCGCACGACACGGAGCGGCGCGACCCGGCGGGCAGGGCGTAAGTGACGATGAGCGTAAGAACCTCCGCAGCGATCCATCCCGAGGCGAATCGTGCCGCGGCGCGGCTGCCGGACATCACCGCGGTTTCCGGCGCGCCGAGGGCAGGGGCGCCGCTCCGGGCCGAGCGCGGGCGACCGCTGATCGTGCGGTTCGGCAAGCATCTGCGCGGCGTGTTCGACCGGCTGATCGCCTCGTCGTCGCAAGCCGCCAACGACCCCGTGCTCGATGTCCGCGATTTTCCCTGGACTGCGGCGCTGCGCGATAACTGGCAGGCGATCCGCGACGAGGTGGTCGCGGTCGCGCTACGGCGGGACGCCGCGCCCTCGCTGGCGACGATCTCGCCCGACCATCGAGCGATCGCCGAGGTCGACATGTGGCGCTCGTTCTTCCTGTGGGGCTACGGCTATCCGGTTGACGAGAACCTCGTCCGCTGCCCGGCGACGGCCAAGGTGGTTGGGCAGGTGCCGGGGCTCAACAGCGCCTTCTTCTCGATCCTGGCGCCGGGCACCCACATTCCCGATCATCGCGGCGTCACCAAGGCGCTGATCACCTGTCACCTTGGCCTTATTGTGCCGAAGGACGGCGATGTCCGGATGCGCATCGACGATCGCATCGTGCGCTGGGCCGAGGGCGAGACCCTGGTGTTCGACGATACCTACAACCACGAGATTTGGAACGACACCGACGGCACGCGCGTCGTGCTGCTGGTGCAGTTCGAGCGGCCGCTTCGCCAGCCGGGCAAGTGGATTGCCGATGCCTTCATGCGGCTGGTGCGCCGCTCCGCCTTCGTCCAGGAAGCGCGCGACAACGTGCTGCGCTGGAACGCCGCGATGAAGCAGATGAATATTTGATCCTTCTAAAGTCCTCCCCTGCAAGGGGAGGGGGCCCGCGAAGCGGTGGTGGAGAGGTGTCGTCTCTGTCTAGCGTGACACCCCTCCGTCAGCCCTGCTGGCTGCCACCTCCCCTTGCAGGGGAGGATCAAAGCACCCCTTGATCCAACCCCTGTCACCCGCCACATGAGCGCCATGCTGATCGAGACCGAAACGACGCCCAATCCGGCGACGCTCAAGTTCCTGCCCGGCCGCACCGTGATGGAGGCCGGCACCCGCGACTTCGCGAGCCCCGAGGAGGCTGAAGCCTCGCCGCTGGCGGTGGCACTGTTCGGGCTGGGCGATGTGACCGGCGTATTCTTCGGCCGCGACTTCATCTCGGTGACGGCGGCGCCCGGCGTCGACTGGGTGCAGCTCAAGCCCGATGTGCTTTCGCTGCTGCTCGATCATTTCTCGGCCAACATGCCGCTGTTCTTCCCCGGCTCGGCCGCAGGGATCAGCGTCGCGGCCGACGACGATCCGGCGTTCGCCGACGATCCGGCCGACGAGGATATCATCGTCCAGATCAAGGACCTGATCGAAACGCGCGTGCGCCCCGCCGTGGCCAACGACGGCGGCGACATCATCTATCGCGGCTTCGACAAGGGCAAGGTGTACCTCAAGATGCAGGGCGCCTGCTCGGGCTGCCCGTCGTCGATCGCGACGCTCAAGAACGGCATCGAGCAACTGCTCAAATATTACGTGCCCGAAGTCACCGAAGTCCGCGCGATCTGATCCGCGCCCGCCGCAAAGGGGTTTTCATGGGCGAACCGCTCTCCGATTCTGCGCTCGACACGATCTTCCGCACCGCGCGCACCTATAACGGCTATACCGACCAGCCGGTCACCGAGGCCGACATCCGGCGAATCTACGACCTCGTCAAGATGGGGCCGACATCGGCCAACCAGCAGCCGGCCCGCTTCATCTGGTGCCTGAGCCAGGAGGCCAGGGACAAGCTGGCCTCGTTCGCCAGCGAGAAGAACGCGCCCAAGATCAGCAAGGCACCGGCTGCGGTCATCATCGGGATGGATGAGAATTTCCACGAGGAGCTGCCGTGGCTGTTCCCCCACGCCGACGCGAAGAGCTGGTTCGAAGGCAATGCCGCGATGCGCCATGAGCACGCCTTCCGTAACTCCTCGCTCCAGGGCGCCTATTTCCTCATCGCCGCGCGTGCGATCGGGCTCGATACCGGACCGATGTCGGGGTTCGATAATGCCGCGGTGGATGCGGCGTTCTTCGCCGATCGGCCGAGCGTGAAGTCGAACTTCATCGCCACGTTCGGCCATGGCGATCCTGCGACGATCTTCGAGCGGCTGCCCCGGCCCGAGTTCGAGCGGTTCAATCGCATCGATTGACCTGCCGAGCCACCCCGGCGAAAGCTGAGATCTCCTTGCAATGAAAAGATGCCAGCCTTTGCTGGCATGACGGATGAATGGCCAAGACGCTCGTCATCGACACCGCCACCGCCGCCTGCTCGGTTGCACTGATCGACGATGATGCGGTCGTCGCGGCGCGGCATGAGCTGGTCGGCCGCGGCCATGCCGAGCGGCTGCTGCCGATGATCGCCGAGCTGCCAGATGGCGGTCGCGCAGCGCGCGTGCTGGTCGATTGCGGACCGGGGAGCTTCACCGGCGTGCGCGTCGGGCTCGCCGCGGCGCTGGCCTTGGGGATCGGCTGGGGCGTGCCGGTCTCCGGCTACAGCTCGACCGCCGCGGTTGCCATCGCGGCATTCGCGGCGGATCCGGACCTCGAAGCGCTTGCCGTCGTGCTGGAAGGCGGGCATGGCGAGGTATTCATGCAGCCGTTCACCGCCTCGCCCTTCGCTGCTTCCGCCGATCTGGTGTCGTTGACCCCCGAGCGCGCGGTAGCTTCGATCGATGCGCTGCCGATCGTCGGCAGCGGGCTTTCCTGGCTGACCGATGTGCCTTCGGAGCGGCAGTTGGGCAAAACGCTGCCGCGCGCTGCCGACGCCATCCGGTTGCCATCGCTGCTGACCAGCTTGCCGCCGCGGCCGCTCTACGGCCGTGCGCCCGATGCCAAGCCGATGGCGGGCTACCGGCCGGCGTGATGGCGCGGACGATCGACATGATCGCGCTGCGGCCGGGCAGCACTGCCGACCTCACGGCGATCGCCGCGATCATGCAAGCTGCCTTCGACGCCCGCTATGGCGAAGCCTGGACGGCGAGCCAGTGCACGGGGGTGATGGCGATGCCTGGGGTATGGCTGACCGTCGCGGAGATCGATGGCGCCTCGGGCGGTTTTGCGCTGAGCCGTGTAATCGCCGACGAGGCGGAACTGCTGCTGCTGGCAGTGAAGCCCGAATGCCGGCGGCGAGGATTGGGGCGCGCATTGCTCCGTTCGGCGATCGCCGAATCGCAGGCGCGCGGTGCGGCGCGAATTCATCTCGAGGTACGGGCGGGTAACGATGCGGTTGCGCTGTACCGGCTGGCCGGGTTCGAAAAGGTCGGGCAGCGCCGCGACTATTATCGCGGCTTCAGCGGCAAGTTGTTCGATGCGATCACTTATCGAAAGCTGATCGGCTGATCTTTCGGCGTCGGTCTATCGATTGGCACTTGCGCTTGCGATCATTGATCGGATAGGTCGCCCGCTCATGTCGCGGTGACATCATTTTGACGGGGTCGAAAGGAAGCTCATGGATAACTCGGACGAGATGCAGGAAACGCTAGTCACGTTGACGGCGGATATTGTCGCCGCCCATGTCAGCAACAACAGCGTGGCGGTGTCCGATCTGCCGCAGCTCATCCAGAACGTGCACGGTGCGCTCGCTTCACTTAACCAGCCGAAGGTCGAAGCGGCGGAACCGCAGGAGCCGGCGGTGTCGATCCGCGCTTCGGTGAAGCCCGACTACATCGTCTGTCTCGAGGACGGCAAGAAGCTCAAGATGCTGAAGCGCCACCTGATGACGCACTATCAGATGACCCCCGAGGAATATCGCGCCAAGTGGAAGCTGCCGGCCGACTATCCGATGGTCGCTCCCAATTACGCCGAGCAGCGCCGCAGCCTGGCCAAGAAGATCGGTCTCGGCACGAAGCGCGGCAAGAAGTAAAACGGGGCGCTGCTCGTCCCGCAATTAGTGACGGGGCGAGCGGTGGTGGCATGTTCACCGGACGAGCGCCGGTGGACAGGAATAATCGGGCGGGCGACAGGAAGCTACTGCGCCGTCGGCCAACCGTCGCTTCCCCATGCCAGCGGCCTGATCCGCAGCGTCGGCGCGCCGTTTCGCTGCGTGTCATAGGCGTGATAGGCGATGTAGGACTGAGTACCCTCGTCGAGGATCGACACCGAGCCGGGGCCGACGAAGCGCCCGGTGCCGTCTTCGTTGGTGGCGAGAACGGTTTCGGCATAGCCGTCAGTCATCTTGCGGCCCTGCTTGTCGACATAGGGGCCGGTGACGTCGGTCGAGCGGCCGACCACCGTGTAATAGCTGCTGCTCGCGCCCTTGCAGCAATAATCATACGATGCGAATAGATAGAAGTAACTGCCGTGATGGACGAGCACCGGCGCCTCTTCGGCGTCGGGCGAGGGGCGCTCAGCGAGGGCGTAGATCGTCGGGCTGCTGCCCGCGGGCTTGCCGGTCGCCGGATCGAGCTCGACCAGCTTGATGCCGCTCCAGAAGCTGCCGAAAACCATCCATTCGCGGCCCCGGCCGTCGGCGACGATGCTCGGGTCGATGGCGTTGTAGGAGTCGGCGGTCGTCGAGCCGATGACGATGCCCTGGTCGGTCCATTTGTAGGCCGGGTCGTTCGGATCGAGCGTCGGCGAGGTCGCCATGCCGATCGCCGAATTGTTGCTGCCGAAGGTCGAGACAGCATAATAGAGCCGGTACTCGCTACCCTCCTGCCAGATTGCCGGCGCCCAGATGCCCGAAACGCCCGGGACGCGGTCCTTCGCCCATTGCGGGATCGCCTGGTAAACCGCGCCGAGCAGCGTCCAGTCCTTGAGATCGGCCGATCGCCGGATCGGAATCAAGCCCGGCGTCTCGCCGACCTGGCTGGTCGAGTAGAGGTAGTAATAGCCGCCTGCGTGAATGATCGCCGGATCGTGGACCGGCGAGATGTCACCCGTCAGCGCCAGCGCGCCGGATGGGGACGGGGTTGGTGTCGGAGAGGGGCTTGGGCTGGGAGATGGGCTGGGCGAGGGGGAGGGGCTTGGCGCCGGCGTAACCGGAATGGAGCTGCCGCCCGAGCCGTTGCCGCCGCCGCAACCGGTGAGGGCAAGCGCCGAGGCCATAGCTGTCGCCAATACGAGGCGTGTCGAGACTTTCGTCATCACATTCCTTTCGTCGCCTCGGGCGTGCGTACTCCTCCGCCGTCCTCGCCGATGAACATCGGTCGAGGACGACTGCTTTACGGTGGGAAGCGGCGGAGGACCGCCTCACGAGAGATGCCGAAGGTCGGCGCTCCTTCGCCTGGGGGCACCGCCGGGGACCGCTTCGTCGTTCCGTTGCCGCGATCAGAATTTCACGCGCGCGCCGAATTCGAAGGTGCGGTCGTACATGCGAGTATCGCGCGGCACATTGGAATCGGAGCCGACGAAGCGGTCGTGATAAGTGCGGTCGAGCAGGTTTGTGGCATCGATCGTCAGCGTCAGCCAGTCGACGGGGGAATAGCTGCCCGAGAAGTCGAGCTGACCGATCGGCTTCACCTTGATTGTGCTGCCCTGGAGGCCGCCCGAATTGTAGCTGTCGACGTAACTGCTGCGCCAATTGTAGGCGAGCCGCAATGAGATCCCATATTTCTCATAAATGCCGACAAGATTGTAGGAATATTTGGATACGTTGGTGAGACGCTCTTGTGCGCCGGTAAGGGGATCCTGGGTCGTTCCGATCAGGTAAGTGCCGTTGATTTGCGCGCCGAATCCATTCAGTGCACCCGGCAGGAAATCGAAGAATTGCTGATAGGCTGCTTCAGCGCCGTAGAGCTTGCCTGAACCTGTGTTGCGAGGACGGCTGACTAGATAAGTGGTCGGCTTGCCGTTCGCGTCGGTGCCGTGCTGCTCGGGCGAGGAGTAAGTCTGAATATAGCCGTCGATCGCATGGTAGAAGCCGCCCAGCGTCACCGACGAATTGCGATTGAAGTAATATTCCAGCGAGGCATCATAGGCAGTCGATTTGATCGGCTGCAGATCGGGATTTCCGCCACCGCCGGTGCCATAATATTCCTGCGTACCGGTTTGGCCACTTGGAACATAAGTGACGAGCGGATTGAGCGCCGCGAAATCGGGGCGCGTTATCGTCTTTCCGAACGCCAGGTGCGCCTGGAACTTGTCGGTGAAGCGGACGCGCGCGGTCAGGCTCGGCAGGACATTGAGATAGTTCTCGCGAGCATTCACGCCGTCGCCGGTCAGGTTTTCCACAGTGTTGACGACGCGCGCGCCACCAACTCCGTCGACCTCGATCGATCCGATGTTGAAGCCGTAATTGACTTCCTCGTAAAAGGCATAGGTCCGCTCGGTATCGAAGAAGTCGAGCGTGGCATCATAAGGGCGTGGTCCATCCGGCTGGCCGAATATTCCCCGGATCGTATCGGTGTGATCGAGCAGGAAGTCCGTGTCGCCCAGAACGAACCGGTCGACACCGAGCTTGCCGTTGACCAATCCACCCGGCGACAAAGTCGCAAAGCCATCGACACTGGTGACGGGCGTACCATTGGGGTTTGGATTAGGTAGGCCGACCGATGCGGTTGCCTGTGAATCGGCCCGACGATCGGTGTAGCGGACGCCCAGCTTAAACGTCTTGAGTGGCCCCGCATCGACATCATAGGCGACATCGGCGCGCCAGGCGTATTGCGTGCTCTTGGCGAGGCTGTGATTGTCGAACAACGTGCGCATGTAGAAGTTGGACGCATCGGTCAGATCAACGCCGCTGATATCGAGATGCGGGGTGCCGTTACGATCGAAGTCATAAGTGACGGACGGTGCGTTGAACGACGTGTCGACAATGGCATTGCGATCGGGCAGGCGGCTGAAATTATATACGAATTCGCTGCTGATCGTCGCGCGGCCGCTGGTCCATTTGCCCCCGATATCCGCCTGATAGGTATTGGTGATATTGTGGTAGGCCTGCTTGCTGGTCAGCGTGTAATCATTGACCGTCGTGGCCGTCTGCGCGAGCCCCGAGCCATCATCGCGCGCCGTGACCGACGTCATGTTGCCGGCCTTGGGCAAGCCGATAAAGAAGTTGACGCCGTAAGTCTCGTCGTAGCGCGTGTAGATGCCGTCGGCATAGAATTCGAGGTTGTCACTCGGCTTCCATTGAAGTGAAGCGTTGAAGGCCGTGCGGGCACGATCGCCGTCTTGATAGATGCCGCCAACCGTATCCGGCGTCGCGACGGGCGCACCCGAATAGACGAAATCGAATGCCGTCTGATCCTCATAACGACGCCGATTGTATGACGCGCCGAGCAACACGCCGACATCGCCGATTCCGGTCGTCCAGCGATCGCTGACCAGCCCGTCGGCGAGGTAGCCCCACTTGCCGGCCTGATCACTATAGACGCCGCGGCCGCCGGCAGCGACTTCCAGTCCGTTGAAATCGAACGGCCGGTGTAGCCGAATGTCAATGACGCCTGCGACGCCGCCCTCGATCATATCGGGCGCGCTGGTCTTGTAGACATCGACGCCGGCGATGAGTTCGGCAGGAATGTCCTGCAGTGCAACGCCGCGCCCCGTTCCGGTGAAGACCTCGCGTCCGTTGAGCAAGGTGGCGGCATTGGGAAGCCCGCGGATGTCCACGCCGGTTGTTTCCCCGCCGCCGCGCGTCACCTGCACACCGGTGACGCGCTGCAAGGCGTCGGAGACCGTGTTGTCGGGCAGCTTGCCGATATCTTCGGCAACGATCGAATCGACGATCTGCGAAGCGTTGCGCTTGATGCTTTGCGCAGACGCCAAGCTCGCGCGGACGCCGGTGACGACGATGTCGGTGCTGGCCTCGCCAGGGGCGGCATTGTTCAACGCGGCCGGATTGCCAGGTTGCGCGTCGCCGGATGCGACGGTGTTGGTGTCGGAATTGGCGCCTTGGGCGCCGCCGCCGTCCTGGGCGTGCGCGACGCCGGCCAGGCTGAGGGCCAGAACGGATGCGGTACAGAATGCAAGTGATCGGAATGCCACGATCTATCCTCCCGAAATGCGAGGCTGGTCGATCCCAAGCCTCTTATTGATTACTCCGTCTATTTATTTGTCCGACTATATATATGCAAGCGAAAACGTTGGCTACAGGCGGATTTGCCGCTGCCATGTTGCATGAATGTCGCAAAGAGGGGCAGGTGCCCCTTTTTAACCCCGACAATTGACGTCAGTCGGGTCGCCATTGCGCGCTTGGGGCGGTTTGCTCGCCCAGGCCGATTCGGCTGCCGGTCACCGCCAGCGCCCGATCCCCGGAGCCATCGGCCAGGAAGCGCACGGCCCCGGCCTCGGTCCCGGCCAGGCGACGGAAACGGCCGCCGCCCGGATGCGAGTCGATCTGCTCCAACGGCACCAGTGCCACGCTGCCCGCCGCGGTCTTCGCTAGCGCGTGATCGCGCAGCAGGATCGGCGAGAGATGCACAGCGCCGCCGCCGGCATCGAGCGACCGAAACTGGGTATTGGCGAGCGGCGCATTGCCGACTACCTCGACGGTCGTGCCTGCATGAGCCAGCCAGGCACCGGGCATCGCCACCGGCGCGAAGCGTTCGGGCATTGGGCCGTTGCCGACCGGCACACCGAAGTCGGGCATCCCGTCGGGCTTGAAATAGAGCCGCTGAACGCGCGTGTGGCGGTTGGGATCGAACAGCGGGTCGCCCTTGATCGCCGCATAATCGCGGCCGTGATAGACCAGCATCGGGCGGCCCTTCCGATCGACCGTGAAGCTGTTGTGTCCGGGGCCGTAAACGCCGGTTTCGGGGCAGGAGGTGAATACCGGCTCCTGCGATTTGGTCCAGTTCCTGGCGTCCATCAGGTCCGCGTCGGCGTTCGCCCACAGCAGGCCGAGGCAATAGCGCGCGTCGGTGGCGGAGGCCGAATAGCTGATGAACACGCGGCCCTCGTGCTCGAGGAAGGCGGGCGCCTCGTTGACCTTGAAGCCGCGAATCTCCCACGGCAGCGTCGGTACGCTGAGCCGCACCGGCTTGGCGGCCAGCGTCAGCGGCGAAGCCATCGGCGCGAGATAGAGGTTGGAGTTGGTGTCGATGCCCGGCTCGCGTTGCGCCCAGCAGAAATAGCGCACGCCGCGATGGACGAACATCGTCGAATCGAGGTTGAAGCTGTCCCAGGGCGCCTGGAACTGGCCTGCGACGCGCCAGGTGCCGGTCATCGGGTCGGGGCCGTCGCAGACAATCGCATAGGTGCGGATGCGGAACACGTCCTCGCCGCCGCCGCTCGGCCCGGCGGCGAAATACATGTACCAGCGGCCGCTGACCTGATGCAACTCGGGCGCCCAGATGAAGCCGGACATCGGCCCCTTGGCCTCGTGCCGCCACAGCACGCGCTCCTCGGCGTTGTGCAGCCCTTCCAGCGTGCGGGCGCGGCGCAGGACCAGCCGGTCGTATTCGGGTACCGATCCGGTCATGTAATACCAGTCGTCGGCGTTGCGGAACACCTGCGCGTCGGCTCGGTTCTTGACCACCGGATTGACGATGTCGGGCGCGGGCGGGAACCGCCGGCTGGCTGGCCTGCCGGCCGCGTAGCCGCGCGACGCGCAGGCAATCGGCAGCAGCACGGCACCGGCGGCAAAGCTGCGGCGCGAGATCGTCAAAGCCATCGGTCCTCTCCTTGTGGGATCAATAATCGGCTGCCGGCCAGCCGTCCGCGCTCCATTTCAAGGGCGCGATGCGCAGCGTCGGGGCGCCGTCATGCTGCTTGTCATAAGCGTGATAGGCCACGTAGGTGGTGCCGTCGGTGTCGGTGAACACCCCCGCATGACCCGGCCCGCGGAAGCGGCCCTGTTCCTTGAGGTCGGCGCGGATCAGCACGGTGCCGCCGCCTTCCATCGCCTTGCTGCCGTCCTTGCCGACATAGGGCCCGGTGATCGCCTTCGATCGTGCGATGACCGTGTAATAGGTGCTGTTCACGCCCTTGCAGCAATAATCGAACGAGGTGATGAGGTAATACCAGTCGCCGTGGCGGAAGATGAACGGCGCCTCGATCGCATCGGGCGCGCCGGCCGGGACCGGACGCCGGGCGATCGACCAGGGTTTTTCGCCGGGAAAGGGTTTGCCGGTCTTCGGATCGAGCCGGAGCAGCTTGATGCCGCTCCAGAAGCTGCCCAGCGCCAGCCATTGCGCGCCGTGCGCATCGACGACGAGATTGGGGTCGATCGCGTTGAAATCGTCGCTCGCGTGCGATTCGACCACCATGCCATGGTCGGTCCAATGGTAATCTTTTGAGGTGGGATCGAGCGTCGGGCTGGTGGCGAGCCCGATCGCCGAACGGTTCGAGCCGAAGCTCGAAACCGCGTAATAGAGCCGGTATTCGCTGTTTTCGTGAGAGATGTCGGGCGCCCACAGCCCCTTGGCGTCGGGGATCGCCTGCTTCGCCCAGGCCGGGATCTCGGCGAACACCGAACCGGCGGCGGTCCAGTGCCTGAGGTCGGTCGAGGTCTTGATCCCGATATAGTGCCCGATCGTGTTGTAGACGTAATAAGTGTTGCCTGCGCGGATGATCGCCGGATCGTGCGTCGGTACGAGATCGCCGGAAAGCTGCGCATTGAGAGTCTGCGCGTGGAGGGTGCCGACCGGCGCCAGCACCGCGAAGCTGAGCGCGGCGAGGAGTCGGCTCATTTGAGCGTCAGCACGACGATCGATTTGGCGGGCATGGCGACGACCAGCTTGCCGCCCGCGATCCGCGCGCCGGTGAAGGCGGCGGGCTTGACCGCATCGGGATCGTCGAATGTGTTGTGTGCGGTGATCGCCGGCGCGGTGAGGATCGTGCCGCTGACCGAGGCGGCCTTCGCGCCGTCGAGCGCGATCGTCACCGTGTTGGCCTGCTCCGGATCGACGTTGGACAGCGCGATATGAACCAGCCCGTCCTTGCCCTTCACCGCTGAGCCGCTGATCGCCGGAATGGTGAACTTGCCCCGCGAATAGGTCGGCGTTTCTAGCTGGAGCGGCAGCACCGTCGCGTCCTGCCACGGCTTGTACATGTCGTAGACCCAATAGGTCGGCGTGCGTACCATCTTCGCGCCATCGGTGAGGATCATCGCCTGCAGCACATTGACCATTTGCGCGATCGCGCTCATCCGCACGCGATCGGCGTGGCGCGCGAAGATGTCGAGCGTGGTCGAGGCGATCATCGCGTCGCGCAGCGTGTTCTGCTGGCGCAGGAAGCCGGGATGCGTGCCCGGATCCTGCTGGTACCACGCGCCCCATTCGTCGACCGCCAGCATGACGCGCTTCTTGGGATCGTATTTGTCCATGATCGCCGAGTGCTTCGTGATCAGCTCGTCGATATGCTCGGATTGGGTCAGCGCGTCGGCCCAGCCGGTCTCATCGAAATGGATCGGATCGGTGTGCGGCGGCCAGCCGCCGCCCGGCAGCGTGTAATAATGGAGCGACAGCCCATCGACCTGGTCGCCGGCGATGCGCATCATCGCGTCGGTCCATTTGTAATCGTCGGTATTGGCGCCCGACGCGATCTTCAGCGTCTTCGTCCCGGCCGGCACCTTGACGAAGGTGGC
>Ga0164242_10001787_pt1 | contig 25247 bp, 24 predicted proteins | sample OricomgcompostMG_FD_108783 | JGI IMG/M metagenome (GOLD analysis project Ga0164242, IMG submission 108783) | Miracle-Growth compost microbial communities from Emeryville, California, USA - Original compost - Miracle growth compost (MG) ...
GTGCTGCCCGAGGAACTGCTGACCGATACCCGGTATGACGCCGAGCCGGTCCCGACCGTGCAGTATGCGGCGCTGCAGTTGTTCATCCATGCGGTGGTCGCCGGCATCCTGGCGAACATCGTCGACGACGGGGTGGCGCTGTTGCGTTCGCGCACCCGCAGTTTCAGCCATGCGGTGACCGAGCAGCCGGTCGACGATCCGCTGCTGCAGCGCCAGCTCGGCGAGCTGGCCGCCACGGCCTATATCGCCCGGGCCGCGGTGCTCGATGCCGCGGAGGCGATCGGCGCGGCACTGGATTCGGCTGGGCCGGACGGTGTTCCGGACGCCACCCTGGCAGCCGCCGCGCAGTTGGCCGCCGCCAAGGTCAAGGTGCACCTCGATGACGTCGCGCCGGAGGCCGCCACCCGGCTGCTCGAACTGGGTGGCGCGTCGGCGGCCAGCAGGCAACGCAACCTCGACCGACACTGGCGCAATATCCGGACATCACACTGCACAATCCGGTGGGCCTCAAGGCCCGGGTGATCGGTCAGAACCTGTTGCACGGCACCGCGATTCCGGCCAACGCCTATTTCTAGGCGCCCGGCCTCACCGGGCGCGGATGAGGTCGGCGGCCTTCTCACCGATCAGCACGCTGGGCGCGTGGGTATGGCCGCGGATGATCGTCGGCATCACCGAGGCATCGGCGATGCGCAGGCCGTCGACCCCGCGCACCCGCAGCGCCGGATCGACCACGCTGGCGTCATCGCTGCCCATTCGGCAGGTGGTGGTGGGGTGATACAGGGTATGTGAGGTGGTGGCCAGCGCATTTTCCAGTACCTGCTCATCGAGCCCGGTAGCACCCAACGGCCGAACCACTCCGCCCAGCAGCCCCCGCAGTGCCGGTGCATCGGCGATCTCGGCGGTCATCCGCAGGCCCGCCAGCATCGCGGCCCGGTCGGCACCGTCGGGGTCGGACAGGTACCGCGGGTCGATGATCGGCTTGGCCAGCGGGTCCGCCGATGCCAACGTGACGGTGCCGGAGCTCTTTGGTTTGACCAGAATCGGGCCCATCGCCACGGCGGGTTTCTGGTAGGGCTCGCCGATACCCTCGTCGAAGAAGGGCGCGGGCGCGAAGATCAGCTCGACGTCGGGTTGATCCAGATCGGCGCGGCTGCGCACAAAGCCGTATGCCTCACCGACATTCGACGTCAGCATGCCGCGGCGCCGACTCAGATAGTTGAGCAACTGGACCGGCTTCTCCGCGTCGGTCAGGGTGTCGCAGTTCGCGTCGAAACCCAGTAGTACCAACAGGTGGTCCAGTAGGTTCTGCCCCACCTCCGGCGCATCGACCAGCGTGTCGATGCCATGCTCGGTGAGGTGGTCGGCAGGGCCGATACCGGACAGCATCAGCAGCTGCGGGCTGTTGATCGCACCACCGCAAAGGATCACCTCACGACGCGCCCGCACCCGCTGGGGCCGGCCATCGCTCTGGTACTCGACGCCGACCGCGCGGCCGTCCTCGATCAGCACCTTGGTGACGGTCGCCCCGGTGCGCAGGTGCACGTTGGCACGCCGCAACGCCGGACGCAGATACGCGTCGGCGGTGCTCCATCGTGCCCCGCGCCGTTGGCAGACCCGGGTCTGGACGAATCCCTGGTGGCCGCACTGTTGGGCGGCCTGCAGCCACGCCCCGGTGATGCTGCGCGGACTGCGCTGGGCGGCCAGGGACAGGGGTCCGGCCTCGATCCGGTCGAAATACTTCTCGACGTTGGCGTAGCACCAGTCCTCGCCGGCCAGCGCTGCCCACTCGTCGTAGTCGGCGGGGAAACCGCGCACCCACATCATGGCGTTCATCGACGAGGATCCGCCGAGGGTCTTGCCGCGCGGCCAAAAGATCTGCCGCCCAGCGAGTTCGGGTTGCGGCTCGGTCAGATAGTCCCAGTCGTATTCGGTGCGGAACAGCTTGGCGAAGGCGGCCGGAATACGGATGAACTGATTGGTGTCGGTACCGCCGGCCTCCAGCACCGCCACCTGTACCTTCGGATCCGCACTGAGTCGGTCGGCCAACACCGAACCGGCCGAGCCGGTTCCCACCACGATGTAGTCAGCGATCACCGCCGCAGTGTGTCACGAACGCCTAGGCGATGAGTTCGATTCGCACGGCGTCGGCCACCGAGGCGTAGCGCTCCGGGCTGCAGGTAAGCACGATCACCTGCCCGTCGCCGCCGACCGCGTCGAACACCTCACCCATCCGGGCCAACCGGCCGGCATCGCTGAATCCCAGGGCATCGTCGATGATCACCGGGACGCTGTCCTCCTTGGCCACCAGCGCCGCACCGGCCAGCCGGGCGACGATGCCCAGTTGTTCCTTGGCCCCGCCGGACAGCGACTCGTAGGGCACCGTGCGGCCGGCCACCGTGCGACTGCAGATCCGCAGATCGCTGTCGATCGTCACCTCGAAGCTGTCCCCGAACACGATGCGGCCCAATCGTTCGATCTCCAACCGGAACGGTTCGACGTAGCGCTGCCGGGACTGGTTGCGGTGGCGCCCCATAGCCTCGCGCAGAGTGAGCGCGGCCCGGGCCCGGCGCGCCAGCGCCTCGTGGTCGGATTCGGCGTGCTGATGCTCGGCCTGCGCGGCGTCCAATTGACTCTGCCGCCCCTGCGTGCCATAGATACGCAATTGCGTTGCCACATCGCGCAATTCATCGGTCAAGTGCCGATGCTGTGCGGCAGCCAGTTCCGATTGCCTGGTGGCATGGGCGAATTCGGCGTCCACGGCCTCGGCATCCGCCTCGGCCAGCGCAACCTGTAGTTGCGTCACCTGCGCGGCCGCGCTCTGCGCCCGGGCCGCCTCGCTCTGCGCCCGGGCGGCCAACGCGTCATCGGGCTCCTCGGTACGCTGGCGGACCAGCCGCTCGGTCAGCTCGGCCAGCGCGCTCTGGGCAGCGGCCAGCTTCTCGCTCGCCACCGTCGCCGCGGTGCGGGCATCGGCCACCGCCTGCGCGGCCTGCCCGGCGGCATCGCGCGCGGCGTCGTATCGCACTGTTGCACTGCGCTGTTCGGCAATCGCCTGATCGAGTTCGGCCCGCACCGCCGCCGAATCACCAACCGACTGCTCACCGTGACGCTCGGCGAGTTGGGCTTGGCGCGCGGTGAGCGCCTCGACGGTGTCGTTGCCCAGCGTCGCCTGCCAGGTGGCGCGCTGCTGATCCTGCAATGACGTCAGCTCGCGGCGCCGCTCGTCAGTCGCGCGGGCGGCTGTGACATCGGCAAGTCCGTGGGGCTGCAGCGCCGCCGCGAGAGTGACCCGCGCGGCATCAAGGGCAGCCTGGGTGTCGGCGGCCGGTGTGCCCGGCAGTACCCGGACACTGAGCACACCGGGCACCTCGATGTCGGTCTGCCCACCGGCGCCGGTCGACCACTGCTCCCCCGCGGTCATGGCCAGCGTCTCGCCGTTCACCTGCAGCTGGAGGGCGGCAGCTGCGGTCAGTTCGATACGGGCGCAGGCCTGCTCGGCCTGTGCAGCGGCCCGATCGACGGCACCGGCGGCGGCGGTGATGGCTCGCATCGCCGCATCGGTCAACGTGATCTCGGCCAGCTGCGTCTGGGTCTGTGCGAGCGCGGCGGCCGCCACCTCGATCCGACGCAGCTGGTCGGTCAGCCGATCCAGCTCGGCGCGTTCGGCTAGTTGATCGACCGCGGCCCTGGCCGCCTCTGCACGTTGTCGGCTGCTGTCCAACGCGGTACGACACTCGGTCACAGCGGTATCGGCGACCAACTGTGCCGCTGCCGCGACGGTCTGCGCCTGCGCGGAAAGTTCTGCGGCACTGCGAAGTTCGGTGATCGTTGCGGTGCGCTCGTCAACTTCGGTGCGTATCCGGCGGCGTTCGACCAGCGCGGAGTCGGCGGCCTTGGCGGTGACGTGTGCGGCCTCGGACACCAGCTGCGCCTGGCGCAGTCCGGCCCGGATGACGGAGATGGCATCAGCGGCTTCCCGCACGTCGGCCAGCCGTTCGTCGGCATCCGCCAATTGCACTGTCGCATCGGTCAGTTGGCCGGACAGCTCGGCGTGCCGGCCGAGCGCACCGTCGACCTCGGCGAGCGCCGCCCGGCAGCGCGTCACCTCGGCCTCGGTTTCCTTGAGCCGGTTGATCGCCGCGGCCAGGTCGCCGGTCGGCCGACCGGTCTGGGTGTAGTACTTGAGGTACTCGGTGTCGATCCGGTCGATGAGCAACGACTCGGTTCCCGACAGCGCATCGGCCGCCGACCCGGCCGCCACGTCCAGAGCCCGCGACAGGGCATCACAACCGGCCAGGTCGACCGGCGCGGTGGCCGCCGATTGCAGAATGCGTTGGGCCTTCCACAGATCCGTATCGACCGTCTCCTCCAGCATCGCCCGGACCCGTTCGTGAGCCTCGTCGCCGGTGAGCTGCTCACGGTTCGGCGCCAGGACGGTCAGCCGGGTCTCAGCACGCTTGTGGAACCGCTTGTGATACTCGAACCGATAAGGGCCGGTGGAGATTTCGGCGGTGATCTCCGCTCCCACGTCGGCGTGCGTCGGCTTGACCGCCTTGACCTCCTTGCGGGCCGAGCGGTCCTTCTGTTCCAGCAGCAGATCGATCGCCTCGATCATCGAGGACTTACCGACCTCGTTGTCCCCCGCGACCACCACCACCCCGCGATCGGGAAACTCGATGTCCCGGTGGGCAATTCCACGATAGTTGGTCAACACCAGACGGTGGATCTTCATGCCGCCGCCCCGCGATCGACCAGCCGCAGCAGCAGTGCCAGCGCGGCACGGGCGTCGTCGGCATCGGGACCCTCGACCTTGGCCGCGCTGACCAGTTCGTCGACCGCAGCGGCCGCGAACCCGCCGATGCCCAGGTCATCGAATTCGCCGTCGGCCGGCAGCACGGCCAGGTCGGTGTGCCGGTCCCAGGTCATCAGCGCGGCGAACCGGCGGGCGTAACGGTCCAGGCAGACATCGAGGGCGGCCTTGTCGGTGATGGTCAGCGTGCCGGTAAGGGCCAGCCGAACCACGGTGCGTTCCTTCTCGCCCAGTCCGTCCAGGTTCAGGTCGAGATCGGCGATGTCGCGGTCGGTGTCCACGGCACGGCGCAGGGTGACGAACCGCCACTGCCCCACCGGCCGTGCGTCGACGGAAACCGGCCGATCGGTGACATGCTCATCGATGTCCACCACCAGCGCATGACCCGAATTCACTTCGATGTCATCGAAATTGGTGACCTCGGGAGCCCCGGAATACCAGATGCGGCCGGTATCGCCGACCTCGGTCAGGGAATGCTTGTCGCCCAGTGCGACGTAGTGCACCGCGCCCCGGCCAACCGCCGCCTGCGCGGTGCCGAGCCGGATGAGCGCGGGATTGGTCGGGTCGGGATCGAGCGCATCGACACCGCCGTGGCCCACCACGACCCGGGTGATGCCGTCCGCGGTGAGTCCGTCGAGCACCTCACCGAGCAGGTCGGTGGTGGGCTTCTTGGACCGCCACGGCGCACCGATGATCTGCACACCCGGCCGCAGTTCGTGCACACCGTCCAGGACGATGACATTGTCCGGGCGTTCGGCCAGGAACAGCTCGCTGGTATAGACCGAGGACGCGTCGAGCGGATCGTGGTTGCCGGGCAGCAGAAAGACCGGGACCTTGATCGATCGCATGGCTTCGAGGGACAGGCTGATCTCACGTGGAGCCAGTTGGTTGTGCTCGAAGACATCGCCGGCGACCACGATGAACTCGGCACCGGTCTGCTCGCACAGTGCACCGAGTCGGGCCACCGCCTCCCGGCGGGCGGCCGAATACCGCGGCTGGGCCTCGCCGTTGAGGAAGCGACGGGTCATGCCGAGCTGCCAGTCGGCACTGTGCAGGAACCGCATCTGTGCGCCCCTTCCGTCGGGTGTATCGATCGAGCATGGCGAGTCTAAAACCGGATACCGACAAGTTCGGGGATCTACGGTGGGCGGGTGACACACGCTGCCGGAACCCGCACCCTGATCCTGCTTCGGCACGCGAAGTCGGCCTATCCCGACGGCGTTCGCGACTATGACCGGCCGCTGGCACCGCGCGGTATACGGGAGGGCGCCCTGGCCGGCGACTGGATCCGGGCGAACCTGCCGCCGGTGGATGCGGTGCTGTGCTCGACTGCCACCCGCACCCGCCAGACGTTGGCCCGCACCGGTATCGAGGCTCCGGTGCAGTTTGTCGACCGGCTCTATGACGCCACCCCCGGAATCGTGATCGACGTGATCAACGCCCTCGGCGGCGCTGCCGACACTCTGCTGGTGGTGGGCCATGAACCGGTGATGTCGGCGCTGGCGCTGGGGCTGGCCGGTCCCGGCAGCAGCCCGCAGGCGGCCGACCAGATCGCGGTCAAGTACCCGACGTCGGCGGTGGCGGTGCTGCGAACCGAACACCCGTGGTCGCGCTTGGAACTACACAGTGCCGAGCTGCTGACCTTCCACGTGCCGCATTAGCGTCGACTATGAGTTTGTGGCGAGCGTCAGCTCCATCAGCTTGCTGGCCATGGTGCACGCATCGATCCCGGGTACCTGCGGGTTGACCCACCAGCCGACCACACCGCCGGCATCGCTGGCCACGCCACACGACCCGTTGGGATCGTTCGGGTGCATGATGATCGACTTCACCCCGGCGATCGACTTGTTGTCGATCTTGTAGCCCAGGTGCTGGGCCACCTGGGTTTCCTCGTCGAGGCTGCCGCGCTCGAACCAGAACCGGGTGATGTCGATGAGCCCGCCGGGGTTGAGCGCCTGCCAGCGGCACACCGCCCCGACGAAGGTGCTCTGGATGTCCAGCGGATCTGCGCCGACGGTCTTGGCCAGCACGTCGTTGGTCAGCACGTCGCACTCTTTGAGCAGGTTCGGATAGGTCTTCGCGGAGTCCTGCCCACTGCTGCCTTCGCCGGCACCTTCCTTCTGCGCGGTTCCGGTGACCGAACGCGAGCAGCTGGTCGACATGGTCACGGCCGCCAGAATCGCCACCGAGGTGGCCAGGGCCCGCTGCAGAGACTTCATTTCGCGTTCGCAATCGTCTGTCGGGCCAAATCTTTCGCGATATCGCAGGGGTCGGGGAAGGGCTTGTCGGAGAAGCTGATCGACCATTCGAAGAAATCGTCGTCGAACTGGATGCCGACCTCACAGAGGCTGTTGCCCAGCATCGGGTCCGCGCCCTGGGCGATGAACCCGTTGTGGCCGCCGATGGTGATGTCGTTGACGTTGGCCCGCGACAGTTCCTCGGTCTTGCGTTCGCGACCGATCGGACTGCCCCGGTACCAGGTGAAGGAGAAGTGCGGCCCCAAGATGCCGCCACCGGCCAGCCACTGGCAGCCCACCGAGTTGCGCGCGGTGTTGACCAGACCGGTCACCCGGGTCTGCTGCGCGATGGTCTGATCGGTGACCCCGCCGCATTCGGGGAACATCGGGCCATGCTTGACCGGCGCAGAGGCCGACGGGCCGGACGCGTCCGGGGCGGAACCTCCCGAGTTGTGCGAGTCCGAGCAGGCGGAGACCAACGGGATCAATGCGGCCAGAACCGCAGTCGCGGAGGCGGTCAACACCTTTCTGGGAGTCACGCCTTGCACTGTAGCGGCAGGTCTGCGAAGCAACCACCGACATGCCGATTGACCTGCTCTTTCCCTGCCCGTTGGCGGGTGTGCCACAGTTGTCCCCATGCTCTGGGGGTTGCTGCGGCAGTTCGCCCGGCCCTATCGCGGGCCGCTGGCGGTGGTGGCCGCGCTGCAATTGATCAGCTCGCTGGCCACCCTGTACCTGCCCACCATCAACGCCGGGATCATCGATCGGGGCGTGGCCAAGGGCAACACCGGCATCATCGTGCACCTGGGGGCACTCATGCTGGCGGTCAGCGCGCTGCAGGTGTGCTGCTCGGTGGGGGCGGTCTATTTCGGTTCCCGCGCCGGGATGGGTTTCGGCCGGGATCTGCGGTCCGCGGTGTTCCATCAGGTGCTCGGTTGGTCGGCCGCCGAGGCCACCCGGTTCGGCGCCCCGTCGCTGATGACCCGCACCACCAACGACGTCCAGCAGATCCAGACTCTGGTGCAGATGACCTGCACCATGCTGATCACCGCACCGATCATGAGCATCGGCGGAATCGCGATGGCGGTGCATCAGAACGCCGGGTTGTCCTGGCTGCTGGTGATCAGCGTCCCGGTCCTGGCGGTGTGCAATTACTGGATCATCTCGCATCTGCTGCCACTGTTTCGCACCATGCAGCGGCTGATCGACAACATCAACCGGGTGCTGCGCGAACAACTCACCGGTATCCGGGTGATCCGCGCGTTCGCCCGCGAACCCGCCGAGCAGACCCGTTTCGACGCGGCCAGCCAAAATCTGTCGGACACCGCTCTGACCGTGGGCAATTGGCAGGCGCTGATGCTGCCGGCCACCACCCTGGTGGTCAATCTGTCCAGCGTCGCGGTGATCTGGTTCGGTGGGCTGCGCATCGACCACGGACAGATGCAGATCGGTTCGCTGATCGCCTTCCTGTCTTACTTCATGCAGATCCTGATGGCGGTGCTGCTGGTGACGATCGTGCTGGTGATCCTGCCGCGGGCGGCGGTGTGCGCCGAACGCATCGGTGAGGTGCTGTCCACCTCGTCGTCGATCACCAATCCGGAGGTGCCGGTGCGGCCCCGGCAGACCGACGAGGTACGGCTGGTCGACGCAACGTTGCGCTATCCGGGCGCCGATCAGCCGGTGCTGCGGGAGGTTTCGCTGACCGCGCGGCCCGGCACCGTCACCGCGATCGTGGGATCCACCGGGTCGGGCAAGTCGACGCTGCTGTCGTTGATCTGCCGCATGTACGACGCCAGCGCCGGGACGGTACTGGTCGGCGGGGTGGATGTACGCGACCAGGACATCGAAACACTTTGGGCAGCAATCGGTTTGGCAACCCAACGCGGAATCCTGTTCTCCGGCACCGTCGCCGACAATCTGCGGTACGGCAAGGCCGACGCCACCGAGGAGCAGATGTGGGCGGCCCTGCAGGTGGCGTCGGCGGATTTCGTCGCCGCCCATCCCGATGGACTGGACATGCCGGTGGCCCAAGGCGGATTGAACTTCTCCGGCGGGCAGCGGCAGCGACTGGCCATCGCCCGGGCGGTGATCCGCCGGCCCTCGATCTATCTGTTCGACGACGCGTTCTCGGCGCTGGATGTGCACACCGATGCCCGGGTGCGTGCGGCCCTGGCCGAGGTGTCCGCCGATGCCACCGTGATCGTCGTGTCCCAACGCATCTCGACCATCGTCGACGCCGACCAGATCGTGGTGCTCGACAACGGCCGCGTGGTCGGTACCGGCGTCCATGAGGAACTGTTGACGACGTGCCCGGTGTACGCCGAGTTCGCCGACTCGCAGTCGATTGCGGCCGGGAAGCGGTCATGACACGGCCGGCCCCTCCCACGACGCCGCAGCGGTCGAAGAACTTCCGCGGGTCGGCACTGCGACTGGCCAAACGCCTGATGCCGCAACGGGTGCTGGTGGCCTTGGTCATGCTGCTCGGTGTCGGCGGGGTGGCCGTCGGGGTATTGGGACCGCGCATTCTGGGGCACGCCACCGATCTGCTGTTCAACGGGGTAATCGGCCGACAACTGCCGGCCGGCATCACCCGCGAGCAGGCCGTCGCCGCGGCCCGGGCGCGTGGCGAGGGCACCTTCGCCGATCTGCTGGCGGGCTCACACGTCATCCCCGGGCAGGGCGTGGACTTTGCCGCAGTGGGCCGTACCCTGATGCTGGCGCTCGGGTTGTATCTGGTTGCCGCACTGATGGTGTGGGCCGAGGCCCGGTTGCTCAACGTGATCGTGCAGCGGACGCTGGTGTCACTGCGTGCCGATGTCGAGGCCAAGATCCACCGGCTTCCGCTGTCCTACTTGGATTCCCGGCGTCGCGGTGAGGTATTGAGCCGGGTCACCAATGACATCGACAACGTCCAGACCTCGTTGTCGATCACGGTGAGCCAACTGCTGACCGCGTCGCTGACCATCGTCGCGGTGTTCGCCATGATGCTGTCCATCTCGCCGCTGCTGGCGCTGCTGACGTTGTTGACAGTGCCGTTGTCGCTGTTGGCGACCCGGCTGATCACCAAGCGATCGCGGCAGCAGTTCCTCGCGCAATGGCAGGGCATCGGGCAGCTCAATGCGCACATCGAGGAGACCTACAGTGGCTTCGCGGTAGTGCAGACCTTCGGTCATCGCGCCCGGGCCGAGGCCAGCTTCCGGGAGTTCAATGACTCGGTGTACCGCGCGAGTTTCGGTGCCCAGTTCCTGTCCGGTCTGGTGTCGCCGATCACCGGGTTCATCGGCAATATCAGCTACGTGGCGGTCGCGGTGGTCGGCGGTATTCAGGTGGCCAGCGGTCAGATCACCCTGGGCAGCATCCAGGCCTTCATCCAGTATGTCCGCCAGTTCAACCAACCGCTGACCCAGATCGCGTCGATGTACAACACGCTGCAGTCCGGAATCGCCAGCGCCGAGCGGGTTTTCGAATTGCTCGACGCGCCCGAGGAGTCCGCGGGTGGTGGCGCTGCGGGCGGCGGCCCCGGGCGGGTGGAGTTCGACCGGATCAGTTTCGGCTATCGCCCGGGCGCCGCGGTGATCGACGATCTGTCGCTGGTCGCCGAACCGGGTAGCACGGTGGCGATCGTCGGACCCACCGGTGCCGGCAAGACCACCCTGGTGAACCTGCTGATGCGCTTCTACGACGTCGATTCCGGCCGAATCCTGTTGGACGGCCACGACATCACCACCCTGGACCGGCGCGAGCTACGATCCCGGATCGGCATGGTGCTGCAGGACACCTGGCTGTTCGGCGGCACCATATACGAGAACATCGCCTATGGACGGCCCGGAGCGACCGAGGCCGAGGTTTATGCGGCCGCCCGCACCGCGCACGTCGACCATTTCGTGCACACACTGCCCAACGGGTACGAAACGCGGATCAACGACAGCGGCGCCAATGTCAGTGCCGGCGAGAAGCAGTTGATAACCATCGCCCGGGCCCTGCTGTCCCAGCCGCACCTGCTGATCCTCGATGAGGCCACCAGTTCGGTGGACAGCCGCACCGAACTGCTGATCGCCCAGGCCACCGCCGAGTTGCGGCGCGACCGCACGAGTTTCATCATCGCGCACCGGTTGTCCACCGTGCGCGATGCCGACCTGATCCTGGTTCTGCAGGACGGCCGGATCGTCGAGCGCGGCACTCATGCCGATCTGCTGGCGCGGCGCGGCGCGTATTGGGAGATGACGCAGGCCTGAGTGTCGCGGTCTCACAGGGCCCACCGCTCACATGTGAACAGATCCTTACTCGCAGGTTATTACCAGGAAACCGAATCCGGTCCGCAGTGTTGCGAAGGTGTGCCCGTACCGGTTCTACCCACCAAATCCATTGGGGCCAGCCATATCCGACCGGTCGACATGCTGCACCGACTGAGAGAGGCGCACTGGAGAACCATGCAGAACCGCTACCCCAAGATGGCTGCCGTAGTACTGCTCACCACTGGGTTGCTGTCCACCATCGTGCTGTCGGTGACGGCCGCACCGTACGCAATGGCCGATCCGCCCGCACCCGACCCAGCGGTAGCATCCGGCACTCCCGACGTGCCCGGAGATGACGGCCCGCCGCCGGACACCGGTGCGGTGGCCTCCGCCGATCCGGCCACCGTCACCACCCCGGACGGCTGGGTGTTGACAGTCAAGGCACAAGACGAATCCCAACTGCCGATCGCGCCCCTGACCACGGCGGCGTCCTCACGCGAATATCTGGTCGGCGGCACCTTCACCGGGACCGTCACCGGCGGCGGCAAGACCAAACTCAACGGTGGCACCCTGGAGGCCGGCTACGAGATCGGTTGCGGCATCGAGCTCGGACAGGTCAAACTCATTGGCCAAGTGGGCGTTTCACTCACCGCCTCCTTGGCCAACGTGGTACCCACGGGTGCGGCCTTCCCCATCTCCGGCACCATCGAGATCCACCCCAAACCCGGTAAGACCACCCAGGTGCCGGTGGACAAGAAAGCCTTCAAGGCCGCCCCCGCGCGGGTGACCCTCAAAGACGTCCACATCAAGATCGATGGCTGCGTCGGCCAGTCGTTCTTGCGTTCCTATTCCACCCTGACCAGCTCCACCACCGACACCGACGACGTAGTGGCCTACTACGGCGTGACCAAATCAGTGTGACGTGGTGCAGATGGCGCTTTCATCATCGAGACTGTTGAGCATCAAACCCGTGGGAAGGTATCCATGAGAACTGTCAATCGCCTGACTCGGCGCACCGTCTTCGGCGCGCTGGCCATGGCTCTGCTGGCCGCGTGCGGGTCAACCGCGCCGAGTCCATCCCCCGGCCGGTCCACATCGGGCGCATCGGGGAAGATCACGGTGTTCGCTGCCGCATCACTCAAGAAGTCGTTCACCACCATCGGCGAGCAGTTCAAAACGGCCAATCCCGGTTCCTCCGTGGAGTTTTCCTTCGGCGGATCCTCAGGCCTGGTTACCCAGTTGGCCCAGGGCGCCCCCGGCGATGTGTTCGCATCTGCGGATACCACCAATATGGACAAGGCCTCGCGGGCCGGCTTGCTCGCCGGGCCGCCGGTGAATTTCGCGTCCAACACGTTGACCATTGCCGTGGCACCGGGCAATCCCAAGAAGATCGGATCGCTGGCTGATCTGACCAAGCCCGGGCTCAGCGTGGTTGTGTGTGCTCCCCAGGTGCCATGCGGCTCGGCCGCCCAGAAGGTTGAGCACGCCACCGGGGTGAACCTGGCGCCGGTCAGCGAGGAGTCCAGCGTCACCGATGTGTTGAACAAGGTCAGCACCGGTCAGGCCGACGCCGGTCTGGTGTACGTCACCGATGTGGCCGGGGCGGACGGCAAGGTTACTTCGGTGAACTTCCCGCAGACGGCCAACGCCGTCAACACCTATCCGATCGCGGTCTTGAAGGAATCCAAGAACGCCCAACTGGCCCACAAGTTCGTGGATCTGGTGACCAGCGAAACTGGTCAGAAGATCCTGGGTGCAGCGGGTTTCGCCAAGCCCTGACCGACTGACGGTCCGGACGCTTCCCGGACCCGCCGATGGCTCGTCCGGGGCTTGCCGCTCTGACGACGCCGAGCTTGCGTGCACGATATGTCGCCAACTCGCGCGGCAAGGTGCGACGCGTTGGCCGCTTCACTGTTGAGTTATCAAGGTACAAAACAGGTTTCAGGTCAGGCGGCCGCATCCAGGCGCATGGTGCGACGGTTGTAAGCGGGCAGTGGCCTGCGCTGTGGGTCAACGGTGGCCGGTGGGATGAGCCAGGGGTGGTTGTCGATGCCCATGACGATGTCCCAGCCGTTGTGGTGGATGTTGGCGTGGCAGGCCGGGCACAGCAGGGCGCCGTTGGCCAGGCTGGTGTGGCCGTGGTCGATCCAGTGCGTGATGTGGTGGGCCTGGGTGCGTCCGGCGGGGGCGCCGCATTTGATGCAGCCCTGATCACGCAGGTACAGCGCGTGGCGTAGATGCGGTGGGAACAGGCGTTTACTGCGTCCCATGTCCAACGGCACCCGTTGCTCATCGATGATCACGGTGCTCACCGTGCCATCACAGGACAACCGTCCCGCGGTGGCGGTGCTGATCGGGCCGATGAACGCCAACTCCGACAGATCCGGGGTGTCGGCGGGCACCGTCAGTAGTAGTTGGGTGCGCGGCGCTGAAGCGATGTCCCCGCCGCGGGCGGCGATGTCCAGCACGGTTTCCAGGGCATCGGCGCGCCGTCGCCCTGCACAGCGGATGTCGGGGGTGCCGTCGGGTTCGGGGCGCGGCGCGGACAGTTCTTCGATCGCGGCGGCGAACTTGACGCCCACTTCGGCATCCAGATCCGCGCGTACCCGCAGTCGTCCATCGGCGGTGAGGGTGTGATCGACGGTGTTGATGGTGCGGTCTTCGGCGGCCGGCAGCCCACCGTGACGGCTGGCGTTCTGGTTGCCCAGGCGGCGTGCTCGATCAGAAATCTGGGCGGGAGTGGCCCCGGAGAAGAACTGCCCCACGAGATCGGTGACATACCCGAACCGGGTGGCCTCATCCATCGGTGTGGGTGTACGGGCCGCGATGTGGCCGACACCGCTGATGATGGCGTCGACATGCTCGGCGGGGATTGCCCCGTCCGCGGCATGAGCCGCGACCGTCGGCAGTGACGCTAGGGCGCTGCCGATGCGGGCCAGGCGCGCGCCGACCGCCGGCGCGCACCCGGCCGTGATGAGCACCTCGCGCAGCGTGCGGCCGTGGGCCGCGGGCACGCCTAATCGGTCTAGCACCCCGGTGAGCACCGCGGTCAGGTGATCGACCGTGTTGCGCACCCTCAACAGCGCCCGCACCATGTCCAGGGCGTCGTCGGCGTCGAGATCTTCGGGGATGCGCAGCGCGCGTACCCGGTCGAGGAGGGTGGTGGCTGGTGTGGTGGCCATACCCCAGTGTATCGAACAAATGTTCGAACAGCAAGAGATTTTTCGAACACGGACTCATCGGAAATGCGCGCGTAGACCTGACGGACGGGGTCGATGTTGACTGAACGCAAAGCCGTAGCGGAAGCGAGCGCTCAAACCAAGGCGTGCGACCTCGAGTCGAGACCCCCGCGCAGCCCACGTATGGACCGGATGTCATTGAGTCACTGGCGGCGTGTTGAAAAGAGCGAAAAGTCGTCCGACGAACCGCCGCGCATCGGGACAGTCGGTGGCAGTTCAGCCCGCCTGGCGGCGATATCTACATTCCGGGCCTACCCAGGAGGCACGACGAGAGATCCGCCACCGCCAGCACCCCTCAGCGCTTCAGCACCACCGCAGCACCGCCGGCCACCACCAGCGCCGCCAGCAGTAGAACCGCCCAGCCCGGGCTGAGCAACCACCACAGCAGTGCGATCACGACCAACCCCGGCGAGGCCAGGAACAACAGCATCCCAGGATGCTCCCGCACAACCGCAAGGGCGCTCTTCACCCGGACCGGGTCGATCTCCTTACCAGCCATGAGACCAGAATGCCACGTAGGCCCGCGTCGAAGCCGCGATACGGACCACACACCTATACCCCCTATGGGTATATAGTGGCGGCATGAGCGAAGTACTGAATGTTCAGGGCATGACCTGCGGCCACTGCGTCTCCGCGATCACCTCTGCCGTCGAACCACTGGCCGGCGTCACCGGTGTCGAGGTCGATCTCAAGGCCGGCACCGTGCGGGTAGATGGCGCCGCCGACCGTAGCGCCGTCGCCGCCGCCATCGAAGACGCCGGATACGACGTCCAACCGGCATGACCACCTCGGTCACGCTGTCCGTCGGCGGCATGACATGCGCGTCCTGCGCCACCCGAATCGAGAAGCGACTCAACCGGATCGATGGCGTTCACGCCAACGTGAACTTCGCCACCGAGCAGGCCGCGGTGACGTTCGGCGACAGCGTGACCACCGATGACCTGGTGGCGGCCGTGCAGGCCACCGGGTACACCGCCAGCATCGAAAAGCCCGATGCGGCAACCGAGCCCAACTATCTTCCGCGACTGCTCGGCTCCCTGATCCTGACCCTGCCGGTGCTGGCGGTCTCGATGATCCCAGCCCTGCAGTTCGACCACTGGCAGCTCTGTGCGCTGACCCTGACCACCCCCGTGGTGCTGTGGGGCGCCTGGCCGCTGCACCACGCCGCCTGGACCAACCTCCGGCACGGCGCAGCCACCATGGACACACTGGTCTCCATCGGCGTACTGACCTCTTATCTCTGGTCAATCTGGTTGCTGCTCAACGGTGATCGTCATCTGTATCTGGAAGTCGCCGGCACCGTCACCACACTCATCCTGGCCGGCCGGTACTTCGAGGCCCGAGCCAAACGCCAATCCGGTGCCGCGCTGCGCGCGCTGCTCGACCTGGGTGCCAAAGACGTCACGGTACTGCACGACGGTACCGAAATACACCTACCCGTCGAACAATTGGTGGTCGGCGACACCTTCATTGTCCGCCCCGGCGAAAAGATCGCCACCGACGGCGTCATCGAAGCGGGCAACTCGGCGGTGGACGCGTCGATGCTCACCGGTGAATCGGTACCTATCGACGTCGGCCCCGGAGATGACGTGACCGGCGCTACGGTCAATGTCGGTGGCCGACTGCAGATCCGCGCGACTCGAGTCGGTGCCGACACCCAACTGGCCCAGATGGCCCGATTAGTCGCCGATGCCCAGAGCGGAAAGGCCGACGTTCAACGCCTCGCCGATCGGGTATCGGCGGTATTCGTTCCAGTGGTCATCGGCATCGCCGCACTGACGCTGATCGGTTGGCTCCTGGCCGGAGGCTCGACGAGCACAGCACTGACCGCAGCGGTGGCGGTGCTGATCATCGCCTGCCCGTGCGCGCTGGGTCTGGCCACCCCGACGGCCCTGCTGGTCGGAACCGGTCGCGGCGCACAACTGGGCATCCTGATCAAGTGCCCGCAAGTGTTGGAATCCACCCGCACCATCGACACCGTCGTGCTCGACAAGACCGGTACGGTGACCGCCGGCCAGATGTCGGTGCTGGAGGTACACAGCCTGTCCGACAACGCATTACAACTTGCCGGTGCCCTCGAGCACGCCTCCGAACACCCGATCGCCCAGGCCATCGCCGCCCGTGCGGCCCAAGACGGCCCGCTGCCCGAGGTACACGACTTCAAGAATCACGACGGGCGCGGGGTCACCGGGCTGGTGGCCGGCCACCGGGTTGCCGTCGGACGCCGAAACTGGCTGGGCGACAGCGGTAACGAAGAGCTGCAAACGAAGGCCGTCGCCGCCGAGACCGACGGCCGTAGCCCCGTGTGGGTCGCGGTCGATGACGTGATCACCGCGGTCATCATCGTCGCCGATACGGTGAAAGATACTGCGGAACAGGCCATCTCCGAGCTGAAGAACCTGGGCCTGGCACCGGTGCTGCTGACCGGCGACAACACCCGCGCTGCGCAAGCGGTCGCGGCCCAGGTCGGCATCGATACCGTGATCGCCGAGGTGTTTCCGGCCGGCAAGGTCGACGAGGTCAAGCGACTGCAGGACCAGGGACGGATCGTAGCCATGGTCGGCGACGGCGTGAATGACGCTGCGGCCCTGGCCCAGGCCGATCTCGGACTGGCCATGGGCACCGGTACCGACGTCGCGATCGAGGCCTCGGACCTGACGCTGGTTAGCGGCGATCTGCGTACCGTCGGCGACGCGATCCGACTGGCGCGCGCAACGCTGCGCACCATCAAGGGCAACCTGTTCTGGGCCTTCGCCTACAACATCACCGCCATACCACTGGCTGCGCTCGGCCTGCTGAATCCGATGATAGCCAGTGCGGCAATGGCTTTCAGCTCGGTGTTCGTGGTGAGCAACAGCCTGCGGCTGCGCAGGTTCACCCCGACCCGGTGACTACCAGACCTTGACCCAGTCGATCAGCATGTCGGCCGGGTAGGTACCCGGCCCCGGATCACCGCCGCCGGAACCCGCCACCGCCAGGTCGATCACCGGGAACAGGGTGTAGCCGGGATCGTTGAAGTGCCAGTTGGTCACCGACTTCGCCGGGACGTCGAAGTACGGCTTGGCGCCGTCGGTGTAGTCCTGCCAGAACCGGATACCGGCCTCGTCCCACTGGCAGCGCCAGGTGTGCCAGCCACTGTCCGGCGAAATGCTCTGCGAAACATGTTCGCCGCCATTGAGATTGGTGTGAACGGTGGTACCGGCGGCCCAGTGGCCGTTGCCGTACCACTCCATGATGTCGACCTCGCCACCGATCTTCGGGTCATTGTTGGCCAGGTACCACGCCGGCCAGGCGCCCGGGGTCAGGCAGTTCAGCTTGATCCGGGCCTCCCAGGTGTGGCCGATGCCACCGCGGAAGGTGCCGAAGATCTTGCCGCTGTAGAAGGTGTTGCCGTCCTTGGCCGCGTGGATCACCAGGTTGGACTTGCCGTCTTGGTAGAGGTTGCGCCGGTCGTTGCGGTACTGCCCGACGTGTTCGGGTAGCTCCCAGTAGGTCGGGTCCTGCATCGATTCGCGTTCGGTCGCGATTTCCCACTTCGAAGTGTCCGGCGATGACCCGGCCGGTCCGGTGAAGTCATCGAAGAAAAGGTATGGCCCCGGCTTGTCCGCACGGGCCTCGGGCAGCGGGAGTGCGGCGGCCAACAGACCCATCCCCGCCATCGACAGCATGCTTCGACGATCGATCTCAGCCATGCCCCCATGAAAGCCGGGGGCGCTGCCCGGTGCAAATCGGCATCAGCCCCCGGCGCGTCGCACCCGGAACAATTTCACCTCGTCGCGGATGCCCTTGAGCCGCCGCGCGCCGGCAAATGACCAGGTGAAGCCGCCCACCTCGCCGACGGCTTCCCGCGCGGATTCGGCCAGCAGCACCGCACCGGGCCGCGCCACCCCGGTCACCCGGCTGGCCTGGTTCACCGGGCTGCCGAACCAGTCCCCCGCCCGGCTGACCGCCACCCCGGTGGCCATACCGGCCTTGAGCCGGGGCAATGCGTCGTCCTCGTCAGCGGCTTTCACCAGGTCCACCAGCATGTTCAGCAGCGGCACCGGCTCCGGACTGACCAACATCACCGCATCGCCGATGGTCTTGATGAACCGCACCGGCGGCTCGGCGAGATCCCGGGACAGCTCGGCCAACCGGTGCGCCAGCCGCTCCAGATCCTCCGGCGGCAGTTCCTCACCGAGGCTGGTGAAGCCGACCAGATCGGCAAAGGCCACCGATACCTGCCCCGAGCCGGGCAATGGCCGGCCGGCCAACCGCTCCGACGCACTGACCTCGTCCTCCTGCATGGCGTGGATCAGCTGAGTGCGCAGCATGTCCTGGATCATCGGGCCGAGCAGCGGCGCGACCTGCGCGGTGAGCGTCCCCGATGCCTGTGCGATCTCCAACTCGGTGGCATCGGGCTGTGCGATGGCCGCCAGCACGGCGTAACGCATCACCTCGACGGTGCGGCTCAGACCATCGACCATGACCTGCACCACGGCGATGATCTGGTCCTCGCTGAGCCCGGCATCCAGACAGCGCTGCGCGTAGCCGACCAGCTGCCCGTCCACCGGCAGATACAGCGCGGTTTCGATGTCTTCTGATCGTGGTCGACCGGCGGCATGCAGAAACCGCTGCAGGCAATCGAGATCCATGCCGGTCTGCTCGCTGATCTGCCGGGCCGACAGCAGCGTGCCGTCATCCCCCAGTGCCCGACGGGCCGGCAGCAACATGGGCGCGAAGGAATCGTTGATCTGGTCGGCGGTGAAGCCCTCGGCCAGTAGCCAGTCGACAAGTTCGGCATGCCCCGGTGCGGCAGCGTGTTCGCTCACCGGGTCAATTTATCCTTGCCGCTGTGGCTCCAGCACCCGTACCGCCCACTGAACCACCGATCCGGGAAGGATTGGCTCCGGTCATCGGCGTAACCCCGCGGGTGCTGATCCTGGGCTCATTCCCCAGCGAAAAGTCGTTGGACACCGGGCAGTACTACGCCAATGTGCGCAATCAGTTCTGGCGGTTGACCGGTGCGATCCTCGGTTTCGACGCGGACCTGCCGTACCCGCAGCGCACGGCCGCGATCACCGAGCACGGTGTGGCACTGTGGGACGTGGTGCACAGCTGCCGGCGGGCTGGCAGCCTGGACTCGAAGATCGATCGGAAGTCGTTGGTGTTCAACGACTTCGACGTCTTCTTGGGCAGTAATCCGACGATCGATCGGGTGTATGTCAACGGGCTGACGGCCTTCGAGCTGTTCACCCGGCAGTCCGCCGTCGCGGCCACCCGGCTGCCGTCCAGCAGCGGTGCGCTGACGATGTCCTTCGACGACAAGCTTGCGGCCTGGCGCACGATCGCTTGATCGACCCGCACACAGTCAGACGCGCTGAGCGTCGTCACCGCGCAACGAATGGACCATTGTCTGCAGGATTCGGAACGCCTCTGACTGCTCGGACTCGGTCATGCCCGCCAGCATTCGCATCTCGACGGACCGGACCGCCACGGTGGCCTTGTCCAGGCTCCGTCGTCCTCGTGGGGTGAGCCGCGCCGGAAGGACCTTGCCGACCGATGCCTCCGCGGGCCGGGTCACGTAGCCGTCGCGCTCCAGGGCCTGCAGCAGCACGTTCATCGTCTGCCGGGTCACAAAGGCGCCCCGAGCAAGCTCGGAGTTCGACAAACCCGGGCGCCCCGCCAACAACTCCAGACAGGAGTAGTGCGTCACGCTCATCCCGAGCGGGCGCAGTACCTCGTCCATGGCTGCCCGAAGCGCGCTCGACGCCTCTTTCAGGAGGTAGCCCAGTGACGTCTCCAGATCAATACCGGCATCGCCTTGACCCATGTCAGTATTCTGACATACAGTCAGCCATGTCAGAAAACTGACATAAAAGGAGAATCATCATGCCCGTCACCGGTCCCGACTTCGTCTCGCTGCAAGCACGTGACCTGGACGCTTCCCGCGCGTTCTACGAGAAGTACCTCGGCCTTGTCCGCTCACCGTCCGGACCTCCGCATGCCGTGGTCTTCGACACGACGCCGATCGCATTCGCACTCCGCAACGTCGTCCCCGGCACCGACCTCACCTCGGTTGCCCAGCCGGGCATCGGCGCCGCGATCTGGCTGCACGCCACCGATGTCCAAGCCATCCACGACGCTCTCGTCAGCGACGGTCACACCATCGTCGCGGCACCGATCGACGGTCCATTCGGCCGGACATTCACCTTCGCCGACCCCGACGGCTATCACGTCACGCTCCACGACCGCGCCTGATCGGCCCCGCCCCGCCGTGCGTCCTCCAGCCCCGGTTCACACCGCCAGGTTTAGCCCGCCGACACGGCGGGTACAGGCGCATCGAGCCTCAGGAGCGCGCCATGGCACACATCGTCACAACTCTGCAGAACGCCGCCACACTGCTCGGTGCAGCGTTGGCGGCCCTGATCATCGGCGGGACGACCACCGCCGGTCCGGCCGGTGCGTTCTCCCCACCGGGCCTGCCGATCGAGTATCTGCAGGTGCCATCGGCGGCGATGGGCCGCAACATCAAGATCGAATTCCAGGGCGGCGGTTCGCACGCGCTCTATCTGCTCGACGGGTTGCGCGCCCAGGACGACTTCAACGGCTGGGACATCAACACCCCGGCCTTCGAGTGGTATCACGGCTCGGGCCTGTCGGTGGTGATGCCGGTCGGCGGACAGTCCAGCTTCTACACCAACTGGTATCAGCCTGCGGTTGGCGCCGGTGGCACCCAGACCTACAAGTGGGAGACCTTCCTGACCAGCGAGCTGCCGAACTGGCTGGCGGCCAACAAGGGCGTCGCAAAGGGCGGTAATGCAGTGGTCGGACTGTCGATGAGCGGTTCGACCGCGCTGATGTTCGCGGCAAATTACCCGAGTGAATTCCGTTACGCCGGTTCGCTTTCGGGCTTCCTGAACCTGTCTGACCCGTTCTGGCCGCCGCTGGTGAAGCTGGCTATGAACGATGCGGGCGGGTTCAATCCCGACGCCATGTGGGGCCCGCCCGGTGATCCGGCCTGGGCCCGCAACGACCCGACGGTCAACGTCGGCAAGATCGTCGCGTCCGGAGCCCGGCTGTGGGTGTACTGCGGGACCGGCACCCCCGATGATCTGGCCGGTGCCACCAGCGGTGTGCCACAACAGTTCCTGGAGAGCTTCACGCTCAAGTCCAACACGAACTTCCAGAACGCCTACGTAGCGGCCGGCGGGCACAACGCCACCTTCAACTTCCCGCCGACCGGCACGCACACCTGGGCCTACTGGGGTCAGCAGTTGCAGCAGATGAAGCCGGATATCCTGCGGACGATCGGTTAACCCGTCGGCGGACGGCGGTCCGCCCACGGCCGGGCGGCCTCGACCTGGGCGCTCAGCGACAGCAGCGTCGCCTCATCAGATGGCCTGCCCGCCAACTGAATCGATGTCGGGATGCCATCGAGATCCAACCCCCAGGGCAGCACGGCCGCCGGCTGACCGGTGATGTTGCACATCGCGTTGAACGGCGCCCGGTTGGCCACCGCATTCAACGTGGACAATGCACCCATGCGCTGGTACTGCCCCACCCTCGACGGGCCGGTCGCCGTGCCCGGTGTGATGACCACATCGACGGCATCGAAGATCGACAGGATGCGCTTGCTGAATTCCGGTTCGGCGGCGCGGATCGCCGCCATCCGCCGATCGGAGATCAAGCCGCCGATGCGCGCGAAGGACCGGGTGCGACGGTCGAGTCGTTCGGGATGTGGCATCGACGCCACGTCATCATGCACACCCCGGAAGTACCGCGGGAGCGCCTGGCCGAGCGTCGAGGAAAACGGGTAGTCCGGATCGCGGTTGACGACGGTGTGACCCAGTTCCCGCAGCAGCACGCCGACCTGTTCGACGGCCTGCAGATATTTCTCCCCCACCCGCGCGGTGACCAGCGGAGGCAACTTGGTGCTCAACGCAATTCGCAGCCGGCCGGGCTCGCGGCGGGCCGCCTCGACGAAGCCGCCGTCACTGGTGACATCGAGGAACAGCGCAGCGTCCTCGACGGTGTGGGCCATCGGGCCGTTGACCGCCAGGCCGCCCCAGTCGGCGTCGGGGTTGCTGGGCACCCGGCCGCGCTGCGGCTTGAGCCCGAACAATCCGCACCAGGTGGAAGGCACCCGGATCGAGCCCATGCCGTCCGAGCCCAGCGCCATCGCTGCCAGGCCCGCGCCCACCGCGGCGCCGCTGCCGCCGCTGCTGCCGCCCGGTGCGAAATCGGTGTTCCACGGATTGCGAGTGGCGCCGAAGGTCAGCGTCTCGGTGAACGGCCAGATCATCATCTCCGGCACGGTGGTCTTACCCAGGATGATCGCGCCGGCCGCGCGCAGCCGCGCGACCACCGCGCCGTCGGCGGTGGCGGCCGGGCCATGTGCGCTGCTGCCGTAGGTGGTCAGCTCGCCGGCGACGTCGGCGTCGTCCTTGATCGCGATGGGTACACCGAGCAGCGGCAGCCGCTCACCTGCGTCCAGCCGCCGCTGCGCCGCACGCGCCTGTTCCCGAGCGCTGTCGGTCAAAACGATTCGGTACGAACGTAATTCGGCGTCGATGCGGGAGATGCGTGCCAGGTACAGCTCGACAAGTTCGGGTGCGGTGATGGTGCCGGCGGCGAGCAGTCGGGCCTGCTCGGCGGCGCCGGCGAAGGCCAGATCGACAGCGTCCATTCGGCGCAGACTACCCATCAGCGCCGATGTTTTGTGGCGTACCCTCCCGGCGTACAGCCCAGCATGGCCCGAAAATCGTTGATGAAGTGGGCCTGGTCGTACCAGCCGAACCGGACCGCCAGGTCGGCGAATTCGGTGTCCGGTTCGGTTTCGATCGCCAATGCGGCGTGCTGCAGTCGGTAACGGCACAGCACCCACCTGAGCGGTACCCCGACGTAACGGCGGAACACCCGTTGAGTGGTGCGTTCGCTCCACGGGGACAGCGCCATCACCTGTTCGACCCGGTGCAGTTGCGGGTCTGAGCTCATCTGATCCAGCAGCGCCAACAGGCCCCGGTACACCAGATCGTCGCCGTCATGATTACCGATCGCCGCATCGAGTTTTTCGGTCGCTCGGTCGCGGTCATCATCGAGAAGCATTGGTGTGCCGAATAATTCGTCGTCAACGGGTAGTACGAGTCCGGTCAGCGGTGAGACATCGCGATCGAATCGGGCCGCGAAGCCGCCGGGCCGGAACTTGGCACCGACCACCGACCCGGCGCCGGACAGCGTGGTGGTGAATACCCGCTCGACCACGCCGTGCACCAGCGTTGCCGGCAGCTGATGACCATGGCGTACCCCGTCGGTGCCCCATTCGTGGGTCAGGTGCAGCACCGGGAAGGTGATGACGGCACTCTCGAACGGGTCCGCATCACACCGATCCCAGGTCACCGACCAGAAGTGTTCGACCCAGCGGGCCGCGGCAGCCGAGGGCGCCCACTGTTGCAGATCGAATACCGCCCCGGTGTTCGCGCGGCCGACCACCCCCAGCCGCGGCGCCGGTGTCGGATTTTTCCAAGCCGCCATCACACGACCCTACGAAACTAGGCGCCATGAGTGTGCAACCAATTCCGCAGGGCTACACCGCCCTTACCCCGTTCCTGGTGATCGACGGGGCCGCCGCAGCCATCGACTTCTACGTCGAGGTGTTCGGCGCCAAGCTCGTCGAGAAGATGGATGGTCCGGACGGCACGGTCGCGCACGCCGAATTGGACTTCGGCACCGGTCGCCTGCAGTTGTCCGACCCGATGGCCGATTACGGCCTGGTCGCGCCGCAGCGGACCGGTCCGGTGACACACTCGGTGGTGTTGTACTGCGCCGATGCCGATGCGGTGGTCGATCGCGCGGAGCGGGCCGGCGCGACGATCCGGGAGCCCATCGCGACGTTCGTCACCGGGGACCGGTACGCCTCGATCGTCGATCCGTTCGGGCAACGCTGGGCGGTGATGACGCGGGTCGAGGAGGTCGACGCCGCGGAGCGTGAGCGCCGATTGTCACAGTGGGCGGGCACCAACGTGTGAAACCCGGTAGCCGACGGTGACCGGCTGCCCTACGGTGAACCGATGGCCTGTGTGTTCTGCGACATCGTCTCCGGCGAAGCGCCCGCGGTGCGGATCTACGAAGACGACGACTACCTGGCATTTCTGGATATCCGGCCGTTCACCCGCGGCCACACCTTGGTGATCCCCAAGGAACACTTCGTGGATTTGACCGACACACCGCCGGGCATCGTGGCCGGCATGGCCATCGTGGGTCAGCACATCGCGCAGGCGTCCCGCGAGTCCGGCCTGCACGCCGATGGCAACAACATCGCGATCAACGACGGCAAGGCCGCCTTCCAGTCGGTGTTCCACATCCATTTGCACGTGGTGCCGCGGCGATCCGGTGACAAGCTGGCCTTCGTCAAGGGCATGTTGGTGCGGCGCGACCCGGATCGGGAGGTGAGCGGAAAGATCCTACGACAGGCGGTAGCCCGCCTCGGTGATCCGCAGGCAGACTTGACCCCATGAGCATGCCGCTATGGGAGAAGTACCTGGGCCTTCCGCTGTTGAAGGTGCACGACACCATCTACCAGAAGACCGAGGGCTGGGTCGGACACCGAATCCCCGGCGCTCCGCCCAGCCTGCTGTTGCACACCGTCGGCGCCAAGACCGGCCTGGCCCGCACCACCTCGCTGACCTACGCCAAGGACGGTGACTCGTACCTGGTGGTGGCGTCCAAGGGCGGCGAACCGACGGCA
>Ga0164242_10001788_pt1 | contig 25237 bp, 38 predicted proteins | sample OricomgcompostMG_FD_108783 | JGI IMG/M metagenome (GOLD analysis project Ga0164242, IMG submission 108783) | Miracle-Growth compost microbial communities from Emeryville, California, USA - Original compost - Miracle growth compost (MG) ...
AAGTACCTGGCGACTGTAGTGGATAGGTCATATTCCAGCCCCTTTACAAACGGTGGATTTCGTTACCGGTATTTATCCACGGGTCGTAAAGGTGGGCGGATTATGTGCTAGGTGAATCTACCTAGTCTCAGAACTATGCGGCTTCTTGAACCCATCCAAAGAGATTACGGATGGCCCATTTACCAGCATCATTGAGATCACGGGTTCCGATGCCAGCCCAAATTCCTTCTGGCTTGGGTGGGGTATTAATAGGCTTCCAACCACCAATCCATTGAAACCACTGCTCTTTGATCTGGTCAAAGACGTAAAGGGGAATAGGTTCAAACTCTGCGAGTTTGGCTAGACGATCAAGGAACATTTGAACTGCCCATCCCGTACCACCATCCACAAGACCTTTATCATTGATGGTGCTCACAGCATAGACAGATTCAGCCCAGGCTACCTGATACCAATTGCGTCGTAGAAGCGATTTGACGTTCAATGAGCGCTTACCTGGCCAAGGACGCTTCAAGGTCTTACTAGCCAGTTTAAGGGCGTCATCAGCCCTTAGAAGCTGATCCTGAGATAGTCTAACTACCTCCTGCTCGGCCACAAAATGCTTATGACCTTCGAAGGACCAATGGATGACAGATTGACCATCGCGACCAGCATTCATCCCCCATTGGGCGTCTGAGCCTTTCGCACCACCACTAAGGCAGATGTTGCCCTTTAGGATCTCGTGAAATGGTTCTGCGTCAGACATGCTACTTTGGTATATAGGTTAGCAATAGTGCTGTCATTCTCAATTACATCCACATTCTCTGAAAGCCACGCATACTCCGAAAGGTGGACGTTCTTATAATCACGTGCCATATGTGCCACAGCATCTGGCACACCTAGAGCAGCATGAACCGCAACATCAAACCATACTGGCTCGGGGCCCCGTTTCACTCGGAAGAGCACGCCATTATATTGGCGAATCAATCTACATTCATTGGGGAAACGACAATCAGTCACCACCACTCGGTCTTTATCCCGGAGCCTGGATTCCAAGCTCTTAATCCAAATACTATCATCGAAATGGTTCCGCAGAATATCGGTACCAAAGACCTGTAGCGCAACCCTTGGAGTGAAGCGGCCCAAATAGCTTCCTGGGTTAGTGGCCCAATCCAACTTGGCTTCCCACCACTCATCCGGTGTTTCGCGCCATTCCCTTGAGTCAACTGTGTTACCCTCAAGGAGGGCTCGATCCCATCCAAACACCGCAGCAACGAGATCCTTGAGTGGATTGGCGAAGCTTTCAACGATGAATCCATGCTCTCGAACTAGGTATTCACCTGCCGTATCCTTACCTGAACCCTTGAATCCAAGGATCCCTACAACCTGAACCATAATGGCCTCACAACTAGAGTTTGTGAGACTCTAGCTGGAGGCCACTCAGGTTGTCAGTATTCTGGTTAGATACGATTGGCCAGATTCAGAATCAGAAACACAAATACTGGCACTACGATCAGAGCGAGAAGAGCCGTCTTGAGCGTCAGCGTCTTAATTCCGGCACCACGCATGGTGATTAGGATCGCAAAATTAGCCGATGCGATCAAGCCAATAAGAATTAAGAACGGATTCATGCGGCATCATTCGGATAAAGGCCGAACCGAGCCAGCAGAACGCGCAAAGCATCCTTATCACCCAGGACGTAAGCCGTGGTGATCTCCTCACGGAAGTGAACGTTGAAGCCAGGGGGGCCGCTGACTGGATCCATCGTGTTATGCTTCTCGTCGATCAGCTTACTGAGCTCCTTATCGACCAAATAGGGGTAGGTCGGATCGACAACCACATCAGCAACGAAGCCCAGCTTCTTGGCCGCCGCTACAACCGCCTGAACCGTTGCTAGATCCAGCTGGTTCTTGTCACCCAGCGCGATCGTGGTGCCGAAGCCCTTAGCCTGCTTATGCCAGTCGACCACATCCTGCGCCGGAACCTTACCCTTCTGGAGGGGCTCGACGATCTCACGCCAGGTCAACTGATTACCAGCGTGCATCGCGTGAGCAATAGCCTTACCAGCACCCAGACTTGGCAGGTCAGTACGGACCAAGCAATATGCGTAAAGATCAGCCAAATAAGCCTCCTATCATTGTGTCAATGTTGATCTAACACAAGAACTATGAGTGTCAACCAATTTGGCTTATGAGCTTCTCTTGCTCACGCTGTTGGAATTTCACAGCATCGCGAATATTGGTGAAATAGTCATAGCGATCAAAAGACCACTTTGGATCTGAGCCACTGGATACCATCAAGCGATGGGTATCACCATTCTCACTATTCTGGCTTTCCCAATAGCTCAATTCATCCGTAGATGATATCCGACCTGGCTCAACAAAACAACCATATTGATCCTTTGGCACATGAGCAAAGAGCCCGAAAGATCGTAGAGTGGAGATGTGACTTTCAACATCACCGCTTGAGCCTCTGACTACAACCACCTTGTAGATGCTAGCTTGGTTCAAACCAAGAATTTGTTCGGGGAAGATGATGGCGCTGCGGTAATGACGGAGGCGAGCTTCACGATTGCGATAAACTCGATTCCAAGCACCAGGCGCCTGGAGAATACGCCACACTTTGTATGGCTTTGTGTGGACCTTGGTAAAACTGATTGCTTGTGTAGCCATAGAACCAGTTGAGCACAATCTTACCTGAATGTCAACTCAGAGCGGCCAATCCATTTGCCCCAATGCTCATCCATAACGGAGAAGGTGGTTCGTTTGACTTGATCAGGTGACCATCCATCTATGTGGAATACACCCCGACTTCCTACCCGATAAGTCTTTTTGTAGATCGGCTCAGGATTATGCCAGGGTCGATCAGAATCAGCCTTAGGCATCTCCCAATCTTCTGTGATGTAGTGACTAATCCTAAGAAAGAGCAAAGCGTAATCGATCTTACAACGGATAACTCGTTGTTTGTCATAATCGGATAGGTCATTGAAATTGGTGAAAAGAAGCGCAGCAATCTGAGCTGGCGTATAGAAGGCCGGTGGCTCACCTTTGATCTTCTCATAAGCAGCTAGCCGATATAGGGTTCCCCAAATGTCATAGGGGTGGGTTCGGTTCATCCGCCGCCATGGATCGACTTTGCGTGGTTTGAAAAACGGGCGAACCGATAGAGCCATTCTGATACCTCCTTAGAAGCATCCTAGCAGACTCTGGAGAGATGTCAATCAACCAAAGAGGAAGCCGTATGCGATGTTTTGCTCGACATTGTTGGCCAGCTCTTGAAGCAAGTTATCCATCTCCTGCTGACCCTCAGCCTTCAAAGCATCACCATTGAGTGTTGTGCCACCCTGAGGGCCGACAAAAGTTCCAAAACGGCTACGTGCTTCACCAAGAAAGACCTTTGCCTGGGCTGTTGTGAACCTAACAATCCAAGGACGAGCATATGGATCAGTAAGGATCAACTCATCAGCACGATGAACGTAGACCCAAAGGAGAACTGTTTCGATGGCTCGTGGCTTACGGATGATATCCAGGCGGTGACGTGTCGGTTGCCAGTTAAACATGATATGAGCACCAAACATCGTACCCACGAGCTCCTGGAACCCCGTAAAGAGCTCATAAGTCACTAGGCTAGATTGGTTAGTATTACCAGTGGCACCCAATAGTGTCTGGTTGGCAATCTGAGCTCCAAAAGGCTCGAAGAAGTTACCCACACCAGAAGTAGCACCCGTGACACCAGCACGGAAGATCTGGCGGACCTCAATGATTTCATCGGGGAGAGTATATTCGGCCTGATCGGGTTGAAGTTCTAGGAAGGCGAACCGTTCTTCAACCGAATTAGCTGATCTCTGACGGTAAGTCGCAAGAGCAAAGTTCAGAGCATCATCATAATGCTCAGGGGTGAGCTCAATGTTGACCATACCGCCACCTAGACGGCGGAAGACTTCCTTGATCAATAGTTCGCGCTGGGTTTCCATTCTGGCCTCCGATCCTATCGAGTATTTACCTAGGTCTAGGTAAATACTCAGACTTGTGGAGGATCAAAATGGCCAAAATGTCGCTTTGGAATCGTCAAAAGAATGACGATTACTACTACATTGATGAGCAAGTCAGAGAGATGTTTCGCATCGGTGGTGTAGAGGTATTGCTCCACCGTTACATGGGTGTGGTTGATCAGGGTGACACCGGTGATGCTACCCAACCAGGTGCCGCCACTAGCACCAAAAAGGGTATCCAGCAGATCCAAGATCTCTTCTTCCTTGAGAACCGCGATCGCGCCTACGATCCAAATGTCTATGAAATGCGGTGCGCCTACAACATGCAGGATACCGAATTTGATATCAGGCAGTTCGGTCTATTCTTGGAAGCCGATACCCTATATGTTGAGTTCCATATCAATGACGTGCTGGAGAAGATCAATCGCAAGTTGATCTCAGGTGACGTTCTAGAGTTTCCCCATTTGAGGGATGATGCGCTCCTTGATGAGAGCTTACCAGCAGTCAACAAATACTATGTGGTTCAAGACGTATCACGTGCTGCTGGTGGCTGGGGCCAAACTTGGCGCCCCCACATGTTTCGAGTGAAATTGAAGCCACTTACCAATAGCCAGGAGTTCAATCAGATTCTAGATGGCGAAGTTACCAACGCCAACGGTGATGATACTGGATTTGATCTACGTGATCTGATCAGTGACTTCCAGGACCAGATTGGTATCAGCGATGCCATTGCTGAGCAGGCAGAAGCAGATGCTCCGTATCGGAACTTCCAAACAGCGCAGTTCTATGTGGTTCCTGGAGATGAAAAGGGTAGCCAATATCCATGGATCTTCGCTGGTGATGGTAAACCACCAAATGGTGCTGAACTAGCGAGTAGTGGTAAGAGTTTCCCCGATGAAGCGCAGGATGGAGATTGGTTCCTCCACACTGGTATGGAACCAAACGTTCTCTATCAATTCGTAGGCCAACCTACTGATTCAATGGGCCAACCAACTGGACCAACTGGCGGTGTATGGGAAAGGCGTGAAGTTGATCTGCGTAAGAAGTGGCAGGCTGCTCATAGAATCCTAGAATCCTTTATTTCTAATAAAAATTCAGATACTATTAACGGAGAGAATGTTGAAGAGAGACAGATGCTATCTAAAGTAATCAAACCTAGAGCTGACTTCTGATCCAATCAGATTCCCAAATATCAATTAAATGATAACCAGAGCTCTTAATCTTTTGGATTTTAGCCTGAGTTCTCTCATACAGGAATCCATATGTAGTCTTAGTTACTGGATGTATATCTAACAGATTGACCACATCTGGGTTTCCATGCCATTTATCTCCCCAGAATTCATAAACCGTGAGGGTTGATGGGTTATAGCCATCAGCCACTATCCTGCTTCCATCATAAAGCATAAGTGTTACCTGTCGGTTCTCTGGAGCGGTTGGAAGCCCTAAGGAATCCAACCAGTCATCCTGCATTCTATATTTGTTTGAACATTTAGGACATCTGGTTCCAGCCAAATGGTTACAAGGTAGTTGAGTAAAATCACCATGTTGATAGCAGTTAATAACCACCTTGGTGTTGAGATTCACATAATCAACCTTGGAATAGTCATATAGATCACCATGTTTTTGAATAGCCCTATCTATGAAAACCTCCGTATTGAGCGGTTTTACTCTAGCACATGCTGGGCACCCAGACCCAGATAGATGTAATCCAGCAATCTGATCAAATCTACCATGATCCTTACACAAAATAGTAACTTCCAACGAGATGTTAGAGTATCTTACTTCGGTGTAATCGTATCTCTGACCATGGACTAGTTCTGCCTTAGCTAGAAAACCTTCTAATCCATATCCTCTTCTTCTACTTTCCTTCTCCGAAGCACAGGTTGGGCATCCGCTACCAGCAAGATGATTTATAGGAATTTGGTTAAAGTCTCCGTGGTCTGGGCACGTTATAACTACCTGTTTGTCTATCCTAGAATACACCAGCCTTTCATAACCATAAAAATCGCCATGAATCTTTCTGAATCTATCAATTATTACATCCCTACCTAATGATCGCCTGGCCATTGTTGATTATCCTCATTTCTGATTAGATCGGATACTTATCAATAATGTGCCTTTCCCACTAAATACAAGAAACAACCTGTGGGGAGGAACAAATAATGAAGATCGGTCAAAACGGACTCAATTTGATCAAGGCAAGCGAGGGATTTAGAGCCCAAGCCTACCTAGATACTGGTAAGGTTCCAACAATCGGTTATGGCACAACTCATGATGTACACTTGGGCCAAGTCATCACTGAATCACAAGGTGAGGAATTCCTAAAGCGAGATGTCTCAGATGCTGAGCATACAATCGATACACTGGTGAAGGTTCCATTGACCCAGAACCAGTTCGATGCTCTCGTCTGCTTTGTCTACAATATCGGTGAGGGGCAGTTCAAATCCTCGACTCTCTTGAGAGTTCTTAACGCCGGTCATTATGATCAGGTGCCTGCCCAATTGGCTCGTTGGAATAAAGACAATGGAAGGGTTCTCAAAGGCCTGGTTATCCGCCGTGCCAATGAGGCAAAGCTCTTCCAGACCAAGTAAGGAATAACAGGAATGGCCCATTTGGATTACTTTTATGATGGCCAACTTCGCCGTTACTGGCTACAGTTCTGTCGTATCTTCCAGAGCTTCAGCTATGAAACTGGAGTTGGAGCAGATGGTACTAAGACTCTGAAAGCCATTCCTGTTAAACTGGCGAGTAAGAATCGCCAGGTTCAGCACATCCTGAAGAATAACAGTGAAAACACCATCCTTAGTACTCCGCAAATCACATGCGAGCAAATCAGCATAGCACTTTCAGCTGAGCGTCGTCAGAACCCCAACCATGTGAGAACCCTGAATGTCTGGGAGCGAGCCATTGATCCAACGACTAACCGATATACTGGTGAACTGGGTAATACCTACAGCGTCGAAACCTATATGGCGGTACCCTACGACATTGTGATGCGAATGGATCTTTGGACTTCTAATGAGCTCCAGAAGCACCAGATCATGGAACAAATCATGGTGCTATTCAATCCATCCATTGACCTTCAGACTGGCAACAATCCAATTGATTGGACCAGCCTTACCATTGTTGAACTTCAGGATATTCAATGGACTAATCGCGAAATGCCAATTGGCACAGATGATGACATTGAGGTCTCGAGTATTACCTTCAAGATGCCAATCTGGATTTCTCCACCAGCAAAGGTAAAACGCCAGAATATCATCCAACAAATCATCACCAACATTGGAACGATCAACGTGGAGGAAGAATACAAGGATGGTCAGGCGGGTGGCTATAACTTCTCTCCGACTGACTTACACACAAGGCAGATCATAACTCCAGGTGATCATCAGGCTAGAGTTGAGGTTATCAACACACCAGATGGTCTCCAATTTGAAGCAACCCTGTTGAGCTCCAAAGGTCTAACTACTGATCCAAATGGTGATCTATTGGATTGGAAGGCTCTTCTACATCGCTATGGCGCCTTCCGTTCAGGTGTAAGTCAGTTCCGCCTCAAAACCACTGATGATATGGACGATCATGATAGTGATATCGTGGGTATCTTCGGTTTCGATCCAGTTCAACCAAACAAGCTCTGGTGGCAACCAGATGGAGACACCCTACCAGTCAATACCCTACCGAGTATCAATGGTATTGTTGATGTGGGTCATGCCCCAGTAGAAGAAGGTTCTTGGAACCCAGCACGCTTTCCAGGAAATGAAGGTATGCCAGAAGCCGAGGAAGGCCAACGATACATTCTAGCAAGTGATCTCCATAAATGCCCCGAGTGGACTGATCTTGAAGCATCGGCCAATGACATAATTGAATTCAAGGATGGTCAATGGGTGATTAGCTTCGATGCCAGTATAATGACAAACAAGGCAGTTGTCTTGAATTCCAAGTCTGGTAAGCAATTACGGTGGACTGGTGAAATGTGGGTGGATGCGATATCAGGGGATTACCTGCCGGGCTACTGGCGCATCTTCTTGTGATGATAGAAGCCAGTGTGAAACTCTAAGACACCTAGCAGGATGAAAACGGCAGACCGTTTAAGTTTCCTGTGTAACGTCTTTGCTGGCTTCTATCTGTTTTATAAACCAGGCTGTTGAGCAAACTGGGCCGCAGAAATTGACGATCACATCGGTGAATTGGCAGATCTTCGGATTAGCCCAGTAAATGCTTTCACCATCCTCTTTACGGTAATTCTTGTGCTCGAATGCCATTCCGCATTCCTTACAACGTACACCTGATAATCCAAACATATTGACCTCACCTTTCACTACTCACTACGGGTTGATGAAAGGAAGGTCAATCTATGAGTAGCTCAAAAAGGATTACCATCATCCAATATTCAGAATGGGATGAAGATGGTGAAGAAGTTTTCATCTATCTTGAGGAAGCCTGGCTAGATGTAGATGGTGGTTATGGCTTTTCATCCACTGAACAGGTTGAACTAGCTCTGGATTTGTCAGAAAAGACGATCGAAGAGCAGGTTAGAATCTTCTCACAATTCCAAGAAGAGAATCCTGAATCTGATTGTAAAATCGTATCAATTACGATCAATATCATCCGGGAAGAGATGAGCCTAGAGGAAGATGCGTATCGCGAGGCTCGTCAGAAAATTGCTCTAGCGAAACTCAACGAGGGTGATATCAAGGCTCTCGGCATCATGAATATCCACACCTACATCAAGACCAAGTTCCACAACGCATGATACAGGTTGTTGAAAAGAGAAGAGTCATCAGGGTGACCACCATGTGGAATGATAATGATGATGATGATGATGATGATGAGATCCACGCTCTTGGTGTAGAGAATCTAGCAGTTTATGATAAACTAAAGAACCACAATGCTTGACACCTGAGTCTATCCTGTTACGATGGCGCAAAGGAGTTCACATGGGGCATACGACAGTTTATAAGGTGAAGGACCTCAAAACAGGTCTATTCATGAATAAGCACGCCTGTTGGGATAAAAAGGGTAAGACCTGGGAATCCTTGGGTAAGCTCAAACTATCGCTGAATGGTCATGGCTATTACTCCAAGAGCACCCACTATCAATCAGCGAACGCCAATGCTGTCTTTGGAGATCACATCAAGATCATCGAGATCAAGATTGTAGAAACTGAAGACAACATGAGTAATCTGGATGACTTCCTAGCCAAGATCCGCCGCTACCTAGCTATGGGTCAGAAATATGGCCAATCATTCCAGGATCTTGTCGAGCGTATCGAGGATCAAGGTCAGAACCATCAGTTCCAATGGGTTCTAGTAGCCAATAGCACTTGGGATTATAACAACCAGTGTCACAAGGGTGATTTCGCAGAAATGCTTGAGATCATCAAGAGGCTGAAGCTCAAACAGAATAAGGATTACAAGAAGGCCAGCACCCATAGTAATGGGGGAGCGGTCGCCTTTGCTAGTAAACAGGTGGCAATGACCGTGCGCCTTACCATGCAGGGAAAATGTCAAGGCATTGACATTCAGGATTATGTTGAAACGGATCTTGACGAAGAGGATGGTCGTCTTGTATAAGTAGAAACATAGCAAAGGCGAATCGCAAGGTTGCGCCAATGCCGGACCATAAGCACCTATCGAAAGGTAAGGACGATGAACGCTCTACGTAATTCCATTCTTGATCTGAGCCGCCAGAATAACATCGGCGAGCTAACCCCCTGGTTCTCCAACCAACTGGACCTCCAAATCCAGCAGGGTCTCTTCCCCACTGAAGACAAACTGACAGACCTTGCTAAGGATCTCGTCGCACGTCTCGTCTCATATGGTGAGCAAACCAACGTATCCACCGTGGTGCTCGGTATGAGCGGAGGGGTAGACTCGGCCCTCACGGCTGCGCTATTCAAGCGCGCTGGCTGGAATGTCATCGGCGTAACCATGCCGATCAATCAGAACCCCGAAGAAACCGACCGCGGCATCGAGGCTTGTGAGGCTCTCGGTATTGAGCATCGCCACATCGATCTCACGGACCTCTATAACAGCACACTCAATTCGCTTTCGGGCGCATTCTCTATCCACACCGGCCAAGACCAGGATCCACTTGATCAGCGCATCGGTGATTTCATCAATGATGAAGATAAGGACGTAACGCGCGTTCGTATCCGTCGCGGCAACATTCGCGCACGACTTCGCATGATCACGCTCTACAACCTGGCTTCTTTGGAAGGCGGGTTGGTAGCCAGCACGGATAATTTCAGCGAACTATGCGCTGGCTTCTGGACCCTTCATGGTGATGTGGGTGATCTTTCACCCATCCAGTCGCTATTGAAGAGCTGGGAAGTGCCTTATATATCCAAGATCACCGGTGTTCCTGAGAGCACATGGCGCGCTACGCCGACAGATGGCCTGGGTATTAGCGCTGGTGATGAAGCCCAGCTGGGTGGTAGCTACCTCGAGTGGGATATCATGGTCAACGCGATCATCAAGATCCTAAGAAATTCGAGAACGTCGATGTTGGCGGCTAATCGCGGCGATCAGAATAAACTGCGCGAGTTCCTCAAAATTGAGGGTGATGAGCGAGCAGAGGCGGTATATGAAGCGGTGATGACCCGCATGGGCGGCACGTGGTTCAAGCGCATGAATCCAGTCAATCTACAGAATAAGATTCACGACCGCTATTCCGATCTGGCACTCATCGACAATTCGATGTTTGTTCCATCGAGCCTCATTGGTGAGCCCGAGCCTGCTACTGCGGCGATCGCCTGACCACTTTCTGGTTGCGATAGTGCGGAGACGTGCTATCGCACCAGTTGTTATTCAGAAAGGAGGCCGATAATGGTCGATCTCGCACTACGCGCCCATAATAAGAACTGGCGTCTTGATCCTATCGTTCGGTCGCTCCTCGACACGGACTTTTACAAGCTGCTGATGGGCCAGTTCATCTACAATCGCTACCCCATACATACCGTGACGTTTGCTTTGAAGAACCGGACCACATCCGTGAATCTCGGCAACATTATCGATGAGCAGGAACTGCGCGAGCAACTGGATCACGTTCGCACTCTACGCTTCACACCTCAAGAGCTCATCTGGCTCCAGGGTAATACTTTCTACGGTAAACAGGGTATCTTCACTCCTGGCTATATCGACTTCTTGCGGCGGCTGAAGCTTCCTGAATATTCGCTCTCACGAAACGAGAAGAACGACTTTGTGCTTACATTCACCGGTCCGTGGATGGAAGTAACCTATTGGGAAATCTACGCCCTTTCTATCGTTAGTGAGCTCAAGACGCGCGCTGCTCTCCGTAAGCTCAGCAAGTTCGAGTTGGATATCCTCTATTCTCGTGCCAAAGCCAAGCTATGGGACAAACTGGTTCATATTGGCAAACTTCCTAATCTGAACCTGTCGGATATGGGAACCCGTAGGCGCCACTCATTCCTCTGGCAGGAATGGGCTGTTAGTGCCGCAGCCGAGGCCCTGCGTGACGGATTCTCGGGCACCAGCAACTCATATCTGGCCTACAAGTATGGTTGGGAAGCTAAGGGCACCAATGCCCATGAACTTCCAATGACTCTGACGGCCATTTGTGCTCACCAGGGCAATCATTCGGATGAAGAGATCCGACAGGTTCAATATGAGGTCTGCCGGCATTGGCAGAATGATTACTCGGGTAACCTTCTGGTTGCTCTGCCTGATACCTATGGCACAACTCAATTCCTCAAGAACGCGCCTCAATGGTTGAGCTTGTGGAAGGGTTTTCGGCCGGATAGTAAGAAGCCCAACGAGGCGGCTGAAGAGCTAATTGCGTGGTGGAACCGCATGGGTGTCAACCCCAAGGAGAAGCTGGTTCTTTTCAGCGATGGTTTGGATGCTCCTGACATCATTGGCCTCCAGAACCGATGGAAGGATGAGGTCATGGTGGGCTTTGGTTGGGGCACGATGCTCACCAATGATTTCAAGGACCTAACCACTGATGGCTCACTGGATCCCCTAAGCCTGGTCTGTAAAGTCGTTGCTGCCGATGGCGCTCCTGCGGTCAAGCTCAGTGACAATTACGAGAAGGCTACCGGCCCAGAGAAAGAGGTAGAGCGCTACCGTAAGATCTTCGGTAGCGAGGGCATGGCCGACGTTCCGGTATTCGTATAATGGCCAGAAGCAACCCTCGATACGATTGTAAGGGTTGCGGTCATAAGAATACCCGTAACCAGCTCAGACAGAGTAACGGAATTTGTATCCATTGTAAGGCTCCATATCCCCACACTGAATGGATGGGTGGTCAGCAAGCTACACTAGGCCAGCTTCTCACTATTCCAAAGACTGATGACGAGGATTTAGCAAAGTTAGCCGAAGATCTCGGAGTTCGACCAGCTGATCTTATCAGCGCTGCCATTCAAATCAAATTAAGGGAATGGTCAGAAGCCGAGGATATTGAAAAAGCCGTCAAACAGGACCTAATGCTAGCTAAGCTCTACAGGAGATAAGCATGTTCAAGGTTGAAGGCGGCGTTTACACCAATACATCATTCCAGGATCTTGTTCCTGGAACCCAGGAGGTCTACGGACCATTTGACAGTTATGAAGAAGCGTATAAGACTTGGTCTGGTAAGGCGCGCGCCAATATCGACGTTTGCTGCCACAGGCTGGTTATTAAGGAGGTATAATGGCTTACATCTATCCGTTCCGAATGGCCAGCGCCACAGCTACAATGGTGCTCATCGATCCAGTTGCTGAAGAAGTAATCGGAGGCATTCGAAAGGAATCAGCTTGGGTCTACCCAGGCTATAATTCCTTATCTGGTGGCTTCATGGAAGCCCGCTACGTGGAAACCAGCGAGGAACGGGCGGCGTGTCGAGCCTATTGTGATGAGAAGCTTGGCATGAAGCTGATGAGCGACGAATTCCATGAGGGCGAGAACCTCGAAGAATGTGCGATTCGAGAGATCGCAGAAGAGTTCGGTATTCAAGTTGGCTTGGATCAGCTCAAGATGTTTACGGTGCGTTCCAATAGCCGCACCGATACGAGGGCCCATGTGGTTAACGCTTGCTATTATATTGAGCTCCTACCTGAGCAGGCGAATGCTTTGCCGGATGGTAAGGATGTTTCAATGCTCGATGACCTCGAATCCGTGAAACGCATGAAGATCAGTGAGGTCGAGGGTGCTCCTGAAAGTGAATGGCCCATGGCATTCAACCACTTCGAAATCATGCAGGCTGGTATCGCGGCATGGAAGAAGGAGCGCCATTATTTGGAACTGGAGGGCGAGGTTATTGCTCTTCGAGACCGACTGGCCCGAGCCGAGAAACGTATTACTGAGCTTGGCTGGGATAGGGATTCAGCAGCCGGTCTGTTGAATTGGGGTGCGTAATGACTCAGCGTGTAGGTCTAGCAATCATGAGGACTATGCCCTTACATGAAGGGCATACCCGTATTGCGTCGCGCATGATCAATGCTCATGATGTAGTGATCATTGGTTGTGGTTCAGCCAACAAGCCAATCACTATCCAGAATCCATTCTCCGTAGAAGTTCGTATGGAGATGTGGGATAGGCTCTACGGTATGCGAGTCAAGCTCGTTCCACTGGCCGACCTAGGTGCCACCAAGGATACCAACGAGTGGTGTGACTATGTGTTGAAGAAAATCCAAGGTTTGGGTCTCCCCAATCCTACGGATTATTACACTGGCTCACCCGCTGATGCTATCTGGTATCGTGGTCGGTTCTTCAATAAGGAATGTGGTTCGCCCGCTGACGATAACCCTGAGGATTTCGTAGCTCGCTACATGCCCAACGGTGTATTCCGCCAGCTTCACCTCGAGGAACGCACCCAGAATTACATTCCAAGTGCCACTGAGCTTCGTCAGTTCCTTGTGACTCGTAATGACGGTTGGAAGCGATGGGTTCCGGCTGTTATACATGATTTGGTTGAAGAGCACTTCCCCGAAGAGTTCAAGGTTGGCCACGAGGACAAGTAAATGGGCGATATGGGTGATCTATTCAATGATCTCAAGCAGATCCGCCGAGAGCAACGAGCAGCTAGATCAACACAAGCTGGTTCGATGGTCAATGACGTTCGGGAGAAAGTCGATAGCCTGACTGTCGATGCTAATGGCACTTGGAATATCACCAAAGGCACCCATAAGATTCAGTTTTATCCTACCAAAGGAACTTGGCAGGTCAGGGGTAAGATGCTACGTGGCGGCATCTTTGGCTTCATCAACTGGTTAGAGAAACTATGAAATATCCGGCTCTATTCGCTTTTCTACTGATTGCTAGTTGCTCACAGGCAGTCTCCGAAAGCAAGGCAGAACCAACACCAACACCAACACCAACGCCATCAGCTATGAGCGATCTCTACGATGGCAACGTACAGATCATGGAGCCAAGTATCAGTGTATTCACCGATCCTGAGACCAAGTGCCAGTATCTGATCATGCAGAATTACCATTCCGGTGGTATAACTGCTAGGTTGGGTAGGGATGGACGCATCATGTGTCTGGATCAGTAAGAAGGGAATTCACCAATGTCAGCCATAGTTCAGACGATTGAGTCAGTTGAACCTTACGGTGAGAACCTAAGCATCGTCACTACTAGTGAGGGTCATAAGGTCATCGCAAACAAGCACGGGGATGGATCGTTCCGTTGGGCTGCGGGTGAACTCTGTGTCTATGTCAGCGAAGGCAGTATCATCCCCGATGATGTGCTGTGGGACCGCGGCTATTGGGATGAAGAGAAGAATCGTGGTCTACTGGACGGCGGTAAGCGCAATCGCGTCAAAATGAAGAAGCTCGCTGGCTTCGAATCGCGCGGTCTGCTATTCAAGGTCGACCCAAGTGACATGGTTCATCGGGGTGATAAACGCATGTTTGTAACCCGGCTGAACCACCACAAGGAGGCCATTCTCGGGGAGGATGTTAGCGAATTCCTTGGAATCACAGAGTTCACAGGTTGACAAGACTGGTGAATTCTGTCACAATAGATAGGTAAATAGGGATGGAAGCTAATCCTCGGGTTGAGCAACCATTCCATTAACCTCAATGAAAGTTGGAGGTCAGAATGCTTAAGAAGTTCCTCGTCGTTGTCGACACCCAATACGATTTTATGATGCCCGATGGCGCGCTCTATGTGGGCAGCGCAGAAGACATCATTGTGCCTGGCACAAAGTTCCTTGCGAATCTAGATGCCGATGAGTATGAAGGGGTCTTATTCACCTTCGATACTCACGATCCTAAGACCTGGGACTCTATGCTAGAGAGCAAAGAGTTCCCCATCCATTGCGTCAAGAATACCAGCGGGTGGACCAATGTCTTCAACGACAAACTGGTTCCGAGGCAGATCCCCATCTACCTTCTTGAGAAGGGTGTATTCAACATGTGGGAAGAGGAGCGACTCTCCTTCCTTCAGATTGACCGCAGCACTTCCATCATTCGCCCGGTCATGGACTTTTTGCTTCGTGATGAGTTCTTCAAGCAAATGAGCGAGAAGGATGAGGTTGTTATCCAGGTCATGGGTGTAGCCTCTGATTATTGCGTCAAGTGGGCTGTTGATGGCTTTGTGAAGCGCGGCTTCAAAGTAGAAGTCATTGAAGAGCTTTGCCGTGGTATTGGTGCTCCAGCCAGCGACGTCTTTGAAGGCCCCGACTACATCGACGTGGCGTTGGTCTAATGGGTAGGATCATCAAAAGCCCGGAAGCTCTGGACCCCAATGCGGATAATCCAATCTTCCTCGCAGGCGGCATCAGCAAATGCCCTGACTGGCAGGCTCCAGTAGCAGAGCGGATCAATCGTGAAACCAACGCTACCATCTATAACCCCCGCCGCGACGACTTTGATATGAATGCCTATGAGGATGTTTCAAAGGCTCAGATCAAATGGGAATACCACGCGCTCAGAATGAGCCAAGTGAATCTCTTTTGGTTCCCCTGTGAGACTCTTTGCCCAATCACGCTCTTCGAACTCGGTGGTGCCATCCATCGCCTTCATCCAGGTGGCTTAATGGTCGGAACCCATCCTGATTACGAGCGTCGCTTCGACATCATCGAGCAGAGCAAGTTAGCAGGTTCTCCAATTCGAGTCTTCGATAATCTGGATGAGCTAGTCAGCGAGACAATCATCCTACTCCGGAATATTGACCAACTTCTGAAAAACGGTTGACTGTCGCCCTTTCACTGCTAGAACTGGTGGTGAAAGGAGGAGATCATGGCTAACCCACCTAAATATCCATCAAGCCCTCATTGGCCCTGGTCTCCCCAGGTTCATAAGGATGACCGCTACCATCAAGATCCTGAGCGATTCCTTGGTGTCGAGGTAGGCATCTCCGAGAAACTGGATGGTGGTAATACCTGCCTGAATGTCGGTGAAGTCTATGCTCGTTCAACAGGCCAGCCCGCTACTCAGGGTTGGTTCGCTATGGTCAAAAAGCACCATGCTTGGCGAACCGTAGACATTGACCCTCGGATATCCATCTATGGCGAGGATCTCTACGGTATTCATTCCATTGAGTATGATGCCCTGAAGGAGGATGAAACCTACAGGGTCTTCAACATCCGCGAAGATGATGAATGGATGAGCCTTGATGAACGCACCCAATTTTGTAAGGCGCATGAGTTCCTCACTGTGCCCTTGCTTTACCGTGGAACGTTCAGCAGCATCAAAGAGATCACTCAGTGGTTTGAGCACCACATTAACCAACCTAGCTTGTTAGGCCCTCACAGGGAAGGTTTCGTGCTTCAACTGACTGAGCGATTTCATAATGACAATTTCGCTCACAATGTCGCAAAGTACGTTCGAAAGGGTCATGTACAAACTGACCAGCATTGGACTCGTAATTGGAAGCCCATTAACCTATTGGGCTGATCAGCTTCCAATAGAAGGGCGACATACGTGAGTTTCAAAGAAGGCAAGTTCTATGCCATTCAGGGTAGAAACCAAAAGAATGAATGGGTCTATGTAGAATCCACTAGTGGCCCAGCATCTCATGCGGCCCGCCTCAAGGCTATAGCCAAAAAGGCTGGTAGGCCGATGAGCAGACCAAATGTAGGTCATGGTTGGGATGACATGGATGACGACTATGATTACCAACCAAGCCTTGTGAAAGTATCCGAGAATCCGTTTGCGTTAAGAACGTTCTCAATAGACACTGACGTCAAACTCATCACCACTTTCATGAGGCTGATTCGGCAGGATTGTGGAAGTGTGGATATTGATCCAACCACCATCCGTTTGGTGATCATCGAAACAAACGTCAACTCCTTCATTCCAGAAGAGCAAAGCGAGGATGAGATTGAACTTCGCAAGTTTGCTCTAGAGAAGCTCAGTGATGAGGAAAAGGAATTGCTGAAGGTCAAGCATTGGGACGTCTATCATAAACTAGGTGATCGCTCCATGCTACCTGATAATGATGAAGAAGCTTGACGCTATGGCAAAGCCGTCTATTCATACCCGGATGGCCAGAAAAGCACCAAGGACCAAAGTGGGCCCTATCCTTTCGGAACATACTCGCACCAATGCGAGTAATCCTACGACTATCAATCAGCTGGATGACGCATTCAAAGCTCTGAAAAAGGCTGAAAATACCGCGGTCTCTGATAAGCCATTGGCGCCTCGAAAGCACATGCCAGCGATTACCCAGATTTACCGTCGCATGGGCGAAGCTTTGGAGATGTGCCCTTACGAGATCCAGGCCATCTTCGAGCATGAATTTGATACAGACAATGTGCTGATCAGAGAGACTCTGAAGAAGTTCCTCGCAACCATGAAGCTATCCGGCGAAGTGGATCTAACCCCCACTCGTAAGATGCTCAAGGATGTCGATGATCAGTATGAAAAACGGCTTACCGAATGGGAAAAACTGTGCGAACGAGCCGAAATTGCTAACGCGGATCGTGAAGAGTCAATACGTAAGGCAGAGAAGGATTTTGGCCAGGCTTGGGGAAGGATCATCATTGATCTAATCCAGAAGGTCGACAAGAACTCAGACATCGAAAGCCTTGGTCGCATTGATAAGTGGATGATCAAAGCTCTAGCTGAGACTGATACTAAGGCTGCTAACATCGATAAGAATGGCCTTGTAAATCTGAACTTCCAAGCACTCAAGAAGATGAAGCCAGAAGTCATTGTTTCAATACCTGATCTTGCTCAACGCCTCTATCAAGAGGATTATGAGATCCAGTATGTTAAGTGGCTCTGTAAAGCACCACTCAATGAAATCACAAGTGCTATGACTAGTTCATCCACCTCAGATGAGAGTGAGTTCTTCCATACCGTATTGATGGCCCGTAAAGGCCTCAAACCAATCAAAGACCAATGGAATAACTGGCAGTGGATTGAAGCAGGTGATGTTGAGCAGATGGCAGATGATTTGATCAACGACCCCGAGACATCATGGTATGGAGATGGGTATCCACGTGACGTGATGAGGATGGTCAAATTGGATGCCAGTGATATCATTCATTATGCCTATCGTGACTTTTGTGAATCCAAACGCCATCCATTCTAATATAGACTTCTCCTAAACCAATTCGCTACCCAACTTCAGAAGGCCAAATGCCTATTGGAGTTGAGTGTGTCAGAAGATGAAGAAATGGCCGCGCTTGAGCCCATCCTCGATGAGCTTCAGACGGCATCCTATAATAGCATTGTTCAAGTCATCAACTACCTCTTGGAATACTATGAGGTAAAGCTGGATAGCCCGTATCTAGCAGTGAACCAGACTATCATCACCTTATGCGATATTATGGGTGATCTCCTTGTTGCTATTCCTGAAGAGGACCGTGACAACATCGAGTCAAAGGTTCGCGAACGTATTAGCTATCGCAGAACGATGACTGAATCAGAAGTCACGAATTCTGATGAAGACAGCGATCCTGAAGATCCAATGGATCTGGCCAACATGACCCCAAGGGGGAATTGCTGATGGCCAAGTCTAAAAAGCTATTCAAGGTTCGCGATAGGGTCACTGGTAAGTTCTGGAATGGTGACGTTCGGTGTACCGCTTTCAATGAAACTGGTCATACTTGGAAGAATAAATCAGGTGTTGAGGGTGCGTTATCCTGGTTAATTAGGTATCGTAGCCAGTTCGGGGCTGATCTGCCTGAAGCTATTCCGGATAATTGGGAAATCGTCGAAGTTGAACTGAAGGAAGTCGAAACCGGTGTCGCGGAAATTGCTACGTTGATGCGATACGTCAAGTTGAAAGAGGCTGCTGAAAAGGTTTGTAATAAAGCAGGCTACTTCATGGAAGTGATGAAGGCCAAAGGCGTCTTAGATGACATTGAATTCATCTTCAAATTGAAACCAAGTGAAGGTCTGAACTACGTAGACTTTGAAAGGACCAAAGAGGCTCGAGCACATCTCCGTCAATTGGGAGTTAAGACTAGGACTTTTCGAGAATGTAACGGTGTTTTCGGTATGATGGATCGCCAACAGGCTTTGAAAGCTCGTCTAGTTCTTGATGCCGATAGCGTTATTGATCTAGGAGCATTGCGAACCAAATTGTTCGGCTAACCTCACCTTGTTGTCACCTTTCTGGTTGACAGACTCTACCCAGAGTATAGAACCAGGATATAGGTAGGCAACAAGGAGATCGAACATGGGTAGGACTACCCTCAAGGATTACGGACGCCATTCCGAGAAGCATGGCGACATTCCGTTCTATTACGGCTTCCCCTTCCGTTTCTGGTTCGCCGAGCACCAGGTGGCACCCGAGGACGTGGAGACCTGGTGTGTCGAGAACTGTGTCGGCTATTACAAGACCGTTTCCTACACCCACAAATCGTCGGTGCGTCTCAAGGGCGGTCGTGGGTTCGATACCCATGTGGTATTCATCGACAAGATCTACCTCGCCGATGAGATGGACGCAATGCGCCTCAAACTGCGTTTCGATGTGCGTGACGAGCAGGTCAAGCGGCCCGAGAAGCTGAAGCGCAAGCGGCGCCGGAAGGTCTAGAAGGCTTAAGACTATTGAAGGGTGGGGAAACCCACCCTTCACCATGACTATTGACCCAATAGCGACTCACCAAGTAGTCTTTGCCTATGGCGAAGATATTGATTGGTTGGGAGATCGGAGGAGGTCAAGGTCATGGCGTTCGGATCCACAATCATAAAGAAGCGCTAGAGGCTCAAGGTCATCAGGTAGTTGTCTACCTCAAACTACCTCAATCAGCTATCCCCCAAGGCAAACAAGGCCCGTTCTGGCCTAGCCAATTACACAAAGCAATACCAACCCATTCGCTAGGTGACGTTCTAATTGGAATGGGGATCACCATTCCAGGCCTATTCAAGTCAATTGTTGCTCAATGGGAAGCTATCCTAACCAGAGAGAACCCTGACATCATCGTAGCTGATTTCGCTCCTGCTCTTTTGACAGCATCAAGGAATCGCATACCCACCATCCTCATTGGCAATGGTTATGATTGCCCACCAAGTGATCTAGATTCCTATCCGTCTTTGACAGGGTGGGAACCCCTAAGTGAGCAAGAAGCCACGAAGATCATAGGTGTTGAACGGCTTCCTGAGATATTCCAGGCTGATCACGTGGTAGTTGGTGCTATTCCTTGGATCGACCCATATGAAAAGAGTCGAGTGGGTCAACACTTCCTGCCTATGGCTGAATCAGAATCCACCAAGCAGGGCAGAGAAGTTTTCATCTACACCCCACATGGTGTTCCGAAAACGCTTAGGACCTGCCTTGAGAAATCAGGTTTACCCCTATTCTACTCGAATGGTAAGACATACCCTTGGTCTGAGATCGCAAGGAGATCCTGCTTAGTGGTATCACACGGTGGTTGTGGAACAGTAACTCAGGCAGCAATGGCTGGATTGCCTCAGATTGCGATCACAGGTGATCTGGAGAAACTGAATTATGGTCGTCAGATCAAAGAGCGGCAGTTAGGTGATTGGTTCATAACACCCCAATTCAAAGAGGACCAATTCATCAAGAGTTTGAAGATGCTCTATGGGGACCAAACCTACTTGGATCGGGCCAAAGAGGAGGCGATGAATCTGAGAGATCAGATGGGCGATTCGCCTATTGAGCGCGTCAAAGAGATTGTAATTCACCTGGGCTTCTGAATGACCTTAATCTAAATATTGACCCAACCGGTCGTTACACCGTAAGATCAATCTACCAATTGAACAGAAGAAAGGAAATTGTTCATGAAGGCAATCGTTCTGGCCGCAGTGGCGGCATTCGTCGCTGCGACTGCTCCTGTGGCTGCCCAGGCACAGGATTTCACCGGCGCCCGTGTGGGCGTAACTGGTGGTTATGATGACATCCAGAGCCGTGAAGGCTTCAACTACGGCGTTGTAGTTGGTGTGGATGCTCCAATCATTAAGGGCGTTACTCTGGGCGCTGAAGCAACCCTCGAGGATTCAACCACTGATACTGCTGGCCTAGATGTCAGCCGCGATCTTGGTATGAACCTGCGCGCTGGTGTTGCGGTTCTTCCGAAGGTTCAGCTCTTCGGTAAGGTCGGTTATGCTTCGACCCGTTTTGACCTGGCTGGCAACAACGGCCACGTCAACTTCGAAGGTCTGCGTTACGGCGGTGGCGTCGAGTATGCTGTCTCGAAGCACCTCTACACCACTCTCGAGTATCGTCGTTCCGAATACGAGGATAACGTCGGTGGTCGTGATGGCGTCCTAGCTGGTGTGGGTTTCCGTTTCTGATCCAATAGAAAACGGAAAGCAAGAGAGTGGGGTAGAGATACCCCACTCTTTCTGTATCTGAATATTGCGTCATCAAAGAACGCCTTGCTAGTGAACGTCTATGCTAACCTTACTCCTATTAGCTCTAGCCCTTAGTAGCGATGCCTTTGCGGTGGCCATAGCTAGAGGTGTGAGTTCCACTCATTCTTGGCGACACGCGATAACAATCGGATTGGTCTTTGCTTTCTTCGAAGGTACCATGACAATCATTGGTTGGTATCTAGGCATTTTCGCTCACCAGGCTTTTGATGAATGGGGCCGATATGTTGTCGTTGCTCTCTTGGTCCTAATGGGCGTTAAGATGATCAGAGATGCTCTCAAACATGAGGATGAGCCAATGCTGATCAGTAGAGAAAGTGGCCCTCTAATGGCCCTTGTAGGGCTTTGCTGTTCGGGTTTTGCTATTAGTCTAGATGCGGCTGCGTGTGGTGTGGCACTTCCCCTGTTAGGCTTTTCACTCCTCTATAGCGCCCTCATCATAGGCGGTATGACTCTGCTACTCAGTAGTCTAGGATATTACGCAGGAGGGCGCATAGGGCAAAATTGGGGCAAGAGAGCCGAGGTAGTAGGAGGTATCATTCTAATACTGCTGAGCCTAAAGGTCATCTGTATCTGACCTTGACCTTTGGGCCAATTCTACCTAGGTAGATCGATGAAGGAGATCACTGATGTTTAAGAATACCGAGAAGGCTTTCGCAGATCTAGCCGGTGCCGTTACTCAAGATACCGCGACATTCACAAAGGCCGCTAAGGATATGGTCGTTCCAGCTATTGCTGAATTCTTCGGCAGGTTGGCGCATCATGCCAACAAAATCAAGGAAGGCGTCGAGAACGGTGAGTTCTTCCAGATGGATGCCAACGATGAAGCCAAGAGCCATGATGGCGGCACGTTTGCTGATCCGCTGCCCACTAAGGAGCAGAATGCTGCTATTCACGCCTTGCGTGTAATCGGCAAGACTGATGAAGAAATCGCTGAGTCACTCAACGTGTCAGTACTCACGGTCAAGATGGCCTGGCCAAGCGAGGCCTAAGAGACCAGTTACAATATAGACAACGAGCTTCATGTGGTAATACCAGAACCACATGAAGCTCGTTCTATGTAAGCCAATCCATTATCCTGGTGATGAAGGCCATTGCCTTAAGGTAGTGAGAGCCTCTACACAAAGAGGCCACAAGAAGTATTGGGCCAGAGGCCCAAGCTCTGGTTTCTGGACCTCCGTTCATCTTTCAAACAAACCGAACGGTAGGGGAATGACATCATTGCTTTGGCAGGGTGATGATAATCAATTCCTGATCTTCAAGCTAAAAGAACCTACTGGTATAGTTCAGGATATCATAGACATAGATACCAATTGCGAATTATGGATAGCCCTTAAGCATCTAGATCAGGCGTATTCATATGCGTGGGATGCTTACCTAGACCAACGGATATCTAGGTCTGATTGTGAAGCCTTACAGAAGGCTATGCGACCTATGATGATTCAGGGCATGATGGCCTTCCTAAGGCAGCGGAATATCACATTATGACGATACGATGTCAGGTATGCCAACGCGAAGTTAAGCAGATCACAGGGAGCCATTTGAAGAAGGCGCACGGGATCACTCTTGATCAGTATAAACAAGCATATCCTAAGGCTCCTATTGTTGATCAAGAGATCAGTAAAGCAATATCGACTAAACTCACAGGGCGTAAACGTTCTCAGGCTCACAAAGATGCTTTAAGCCGCACCATTTCGGAACAATTCAAAAATGGTCGAGAAGCACACAACAAGGGCAAAATTGGTTGGCGGCAGGATAGTGATATTACCCGAGATCTAAAGAGGCAGAAGCGCCTAGGTAAGAAGCACAACCAGGCTACCAAGGATAAAATTGGTGATGCCCATCGTGGCAAGACGGTCAGCCTCGCGTCTATTGAGAAGCAAAAGGATTCAATGCGGAGAGCCATTGAACGTAATGGTGGAGGATTTGCGGTTGGACCTCGTTCTCAGGATTTCAAGGATCGTATGAGTGAGATCGCTCTAGCCCGGCCTGAAACTGAATGGCGACCTAAGGTCAATGTTATGAATGAGGCTCGCAGGAATCAGGAGATCACTGATGATATGCGAGAAACTTATCGAGAAGCAAGGCTGCGCTATATGGAGGCCAATCCTGATAAGCTTCACAAGAAGTTCTTCAATACGGTTCCAGAACTTGAATTCAAGGCTGAACTGGAGAAGTTAGGTCTTCAATACACGCATCAATTCCATACTAAGAACCCTCATTTCGTTTTTGACTTTATGGTCGAGGATGAGTTTCTAGTAGAAATCGACGGCCCGTATCACTACATGCTATCAATCCATCATGGAGACCAGAGGCTACTCGATAAACAGATAGCTAAGGACGCAAGGAAGAATATGGCGGCTGGTCAAGCTGGTTTCAAAATCGTAAGACTTGAAGTCGGACAACATATACCAAAAGATTGGAAGGAGATCCTTCTCCAGCAAGGTTGGACTCTTAAGATATAGAAATGGAGCGCATCTCTGCGCTCCATTCCTTTGAATCTCTTTACTACGGAATCATCAAGATTTCTCAATGATTCCAATAGGTTAAAGAAACTTCAAATTGCTCGTGTTGATTCCGACCAATCCAAGATAGTCCGCAGCGTTACCAAGCGACGATGCGCTATTGGTGAGCTCCAGGTATCCATAACGAGTCATGAACGACACGACTGGCTCGAAGGTCTGAGGATCAATCACAACACCCGACGAGGTCAGCGGAACGTATGGGCAGTAATAAGCTGCCGCATCGATTTCGCCCTGGCCCTTGTAACCAACGAGCACTGGAGTGTCATCCTGTGCGTACTGGTTAACGTAGACGCGGAGCGAGTTGTTCAGCGTACCAACATACTTGGTGTTGGTTGGAGCCTCAAACACACCCTCGGTGGTGCGAGCGAACGCACTGGTGGTTGCCGACTGAAGGATCGTTAGCGCGGTTGGCGAAACGACGATCCAGTTAGCTGCGCCACGACGGGTGCGCTGTGCGATCAGGTTAGCCTGACGGTTGATTAGAACCGAAAGAGCAGCGTGCTCGTCACCGACGAAAGTTGCGGTGCCCGAGACGTTTGCCTGGTCATACGACGCAGTAGGTGCGCCTGGAAGCATGATCAGCGAGTTCAAGATCTCCTGGTCGATTTCCGCAGTGATTTCCTGCGCAAGAGCGGCCATGATTTCTGCCTCGATGTCGATGCCCTGCTGAGCCTGTGCGTCCTGCTGAGCCTCGAAGGTCCAACGTGCGCTTAGACGACGGGTCTTAGCTTCGACGGTTTCCTTCAGGATCTGGATGCTCAGGCGGTTACCTGGACGACCTTCGAGATTTGCTGTGTTAGCAGCAAGTGGAGTAGAAGCCTGGCCGTTACCCGAGTATGCCTTAGCAATCTCGAATGGGCTCAGAGCCTCAGCACCAGCAGTTACGCCAGCAGCATTATCAGCATAGCGAACGCGAAGGGTGTGGATCTGTGCTACTGGACCAGTCATTGGCTGAACGCCGATGATCTCGTTAGCAATCACAGTTGGCATAACACGACGTAGAACAGGTAGGAT